>Ga0272442_10007155_pt1 | contig 14504 bp, 11 predicted proteins | sample SSMForm2O_FD_200262 | JGI IMG/M metagenome (GOLD analysis project Ga0272442, IMG submission 200262) | Marine sediment archaeal communities from Little Sippewissett salt marsh, Falmouth, MA, United States - SSM-Form-2O | ecosystem: Environmental > Aquatic > Marine > Wetlands > Sediment ...
GTCGATGCGCTCCCGCTGCTGCTGGAACAGCTCGGCGCACTTCTTCGCATCGGCCAGCGACTCGACGGCGCCGTAGGGCGTGGCGGTCTTGGGAAGAACCACGTGCGCGTAACCCAGCGCCTTGAGCCTGGCCAACAATTGCTTTCTGCCTGCCTCGGCCAGCCTGGGATTGAAGATCCCTCGCGTCCCCACGATCACACCGAACGTCGTCTTCCTGTCCAGTACCTTCATAGCCGTGTCCCTCATTCAATGCAGTTCTATCGTTTTCGCAGGGGCGCTCGCCTCCCAGCGGAGGACAGGCGCCGGGCCTGCCGCTACAGGCACAAATCAGGCGTCACATCCGCGCGACCGGCGCCGAGCGGCCAACGGAGTCATGAATGTATGAGACCCCGGCCGCCGACACAAAGAACAGTGTGGCCGCACGTCGGTCCTTGCCTTGTTCGAATGAACCCAACCATTGTAGGCCAAAAAAGCGGCGCATGCAAACAGCACTTTCGCGGTCGAGTGACGTATTCGCGGCTTCTGTCCCTCGTCGGCGACGAAGGATCAGGCGGTTGGCAGGGTGATCGTGACAGTGGTCCCCTGGTCGGGCCGGCTCTCAAGGCCGAGCGTACCTCGATTCAACTGGATCAGGCGGATAGCGTAGGCCAGGCCCATGCCTCGCTTTCGCCCGGCGGGCCGGGCGGAGAAAAACGGTTGCGTGGCTTTGCGGAGGGTCTCGGCGTCCATGCCGCAGCCTAAGTCGCCGACCTGGAGCCTGACCGCCTCGCCGTCGGGCTCGGCGCCGATCTTCACGGGTCCCATCGTATCGGCGTACGACTCAATGGAGTTGGCGATGACGTTGGCCAGCGCCGAGACGATCTGGGCCGAGTCTACGAGCACTTCCCCGACCGCCGCATCCAGGTCCACCTGCGCGTTGACGTGCTCGGCTTTGGTTTTCCGGCCGGCCAGCTCGACCGCTTCGTCGATGATTTGCCTGACCCGGGTCTTCGCCGGGCGTGGTGCGGGCGGTTCGGCAAAGCTCATGAGATCCTCGACCACGCCGGAAGCGCCCCGCACATTGTCCTGGATCTGTTTGAGAGTCCGTTTCTTCTCCTTGTCGGTTTCGCCCTCCGCCAGCAGTTGGGCGCGCCCGGCGATGACCGAGAGCGGGTTGTTCAACTCATGGGCGACGCCGGCCGCCATCTCCGCCAGGGCCTCCAGGGAGATCACCGGCTGCGGACTCCCGGTTGTCGGGTGGGCCTGCGCCGCCGGCCTGCGGGCGCCGCCTCGGGCGGCGTTCAGTTGCACGAACCGCTCCAGGAGGCGCTGCTGGCGTTGCCTGTCCAGGGCCAGGCCAAGGATCGTCCCGGCCATGGAGGCTGCCGGCGCGAAGCGCTTGGCGAAGAACTCCACGTCGCCCGGGTAGTTCAGCTCGCACGCCATCACCGCGACGGTCCGGCCGCCGGACAGCAAAGGTACGAGCTTGGTGCGACTGAGGTCCAGGTCCGTCTCGAGTTGTTCCGCCAGCCAGTTGATATGACCGACGGCCGGCGGCAGGGCGAACTTCCCCGCGATGGCGCCGGGCACGAGCGCGGCGTCGCTCGGGGCCTCAAGCACGATCTTGCGGCTGTGGCCGAGGGCCTCGACGATGACGGCATCGACGGCGCCCTCGTGAGCGCCGGCAGCCAAATACACGCAGACCGAACCGGTCTGGAAGAACCGCTGCCAGCGCCGGGCGAAATCTTCCGCCACGTCCAGCGCGCCGACTTGAGCGCCGGCGTCGCGCAGAAACTCCTCGGCGAAATCGAGATATGCGGAGCTCGTTTTCAAGGTGCGGCGTTCGCGCGCCAGGTCGGTATGCGTGCGGGACAAATCGGCAGCCGCCGCGTGGAGCAGATCGCAGTACCGCGCCGTGGCGTGGGGAACGTCCAGACCCAGGACCGCGGATTTCTCTTTCACCACCGCCGGCAATTCACGTTGCACCTGTTGCAGCGTCTCGACGTCCACGCCCAGCGCCGCGGCGATATCCTCCAGCGGCGCGGGTGTATCGTAGCTGCCGGAGCGGCCAATCTCCGCCTGACGGGCCATGTGGTCGGCGGCCCACACGAGCGAGGCGACGCCGGCTTCGGGAAGGCCGCCCGCCAGGGCGACCGCATCTTCATGGTGGAGCCAGATAGCCAGCGCGACGCCTTCGGGCAAACGCCAGCGCTGCGCCAGTTGCCGGCCCAGCAGAGCGTGGTTCGTACCCAGGTGCTGCTGCTCGACGGTGTACAGGCCGGCGCCGGTGGCCTCGGCTTCCTGGACGATGGCGGCCAAGCTCTTGGGCATGATATCCTGTAGCGCGAATTTTCCGACGTCATGCAGCAGGCCCGCCGTATAGGCCAGGCGCGAGTCTACGCCGGTCGGTACCGCTTCGGCCAGCGCGCCGGCGCCACATGCCACTGCGAGGCTGTGGAGGATGAGATCGGTACGGGCCGGTACGGCCGGCTGTTCCTGGGCGAATTCGATCTCGAAGCCCGCCCTGACCTTAGCGGCCAGCAGGGTGTCGCGCAGCGACGCGCAATCCAGGCGATCCAGCACCAGGCGGACCGAGTGCCGCTGCTCGGCAGGACCCGCGTCCTTTCGCTGAGCCAGGGAAAGAACGCTCGCTGCCAGAGCAGGCTCGCATTCGAGCAGGTCCGCCAGAGCGGTTGGCGAGAAGGGTTCTTCGAGGATGGCGGTGAGGTACTGCACGGCAATGCATGGGGGAACCGAGAGCCGCTCCAACTCACTTACAGCTAATTCCACTCTACGGCATGCGATCGCGTCCGCGTGTCTGTCGGCCATGCGGCTATCCTTGCTCTCTCCGGTCTGCCCTGCTCACCCACCACCATTGAGCGCTGCGCCGTATTCCCAGCGATCCGCGCCGGCGCCGCCGTGCGGTCTATACGACCTGCATCGCGGCGTTCACTTTGTCGGTAAGCTCCGGGATTGTGAACGGTTTCCGGACCACATCCTCGGCGCCCGACTTGAGGAGCTGATCGATCTCCTCCTGTTTGATCACGCCGCTGACGATAATGATCTTGGTGTTCTCGAACTCCGGATTGCTCCGAATCGTCTGACACACGACGTTGCCGTTGACATCGGGCAGCATGTAGTCAAGCAGAATCAAATCGGGGCGGAATTGTTCCGTGACCATTCCGGCCTCGTAGCCGCTCGATGCCGTCCGGATCTCAAAGCCCCCTTCCCGCGTCAGGATGTCACTGATCAACTCCACGATCTCCGCGTCATCATCGACGATGAGGACTTTCCTCTTGCCCGAATCCAGATTGTCCAGCGGGATACTATTTTCCCGCATGAACTTAATCAGATTCTGTCGAGGAATGCGGCGGAACTTGGAGCCAGGGACGCGGAAACCTTTGAGCCGACCGGAATCGAAGCAGCGTATGATCGTTTGTTGACTGACACGGCAGATCTCAGCAGCTTCGCCGGTGGTAAATAGATCCTTCATCCTTAACCCTTCCTTCTTCGCCAACTCCATTTGACAGAAGGCCCATCCAGGTTGCCTTACCGACCCACATTAACCACCGCATCGCCGTTTGTCAAGCTTAAAACCTGGAGAAACCCCGCTTTTGGCTATGATACCTAATTTCTTATCGGGAGATAACCCTACAGACAGGTAGGAGCACGTCGGCTTGATGGGCAGGTTGAATCCGGGCGTTGGACGGGAAGGCCCGGCGAGGGAGCGGCTTGCCGAAGATCCACTGAAAGGGCCGGAGGTGCGGGAAGGCGGTTGCCCACAAGCCCCAAGGCTCCGCCCGGCACACCCCCGGCTGGGGTGAAGGCGTTTGTCGCGGGCCGAATGTTGATGCCAAAATCCGCCTTTGCGAAAAAATGATTGCTGCTGCCCGTGAAAAACGTGCGGTCCTGCTGCAGGGCAAAGCTCTGGCCCTGGGGCCGCCTGCAAATGCAGAAAGCATGGTAGTGAAGATGAAGAACCGGCCGGCGGGGAGGTCGGCGGCCTGGCGCGTGGCGAGCGGGAGCCGGGTGCGGAAGCGCTGTGCTACACAAGCAGCTCGGCGAGGATTCTGTCGATAACGACGTCCAGCCGCTCATTGATGCGGTACCTTCCTTGGCCTACTTGACGCCGAACACGCCGGACCTTCTCCACCCTGACTCCGCCGGCGTTCTCGGCAACGGCCTTATCCTCAACATCCGGCTTGTCAAGACACTGCGTTGCAATCATCACGACACCTGTGAACGCGTTCGTAATAGCCCTTCTCGGTCTGCTCGTGATATCGGCCGGATGGGCTGCGTCCGAAAATAGGGGGCACGCTGAAGTTTCCATCGGGGAAACACTGACTCGTCCGGACATCCGGCATCGTCGCCATGCCAGCGGCGTTTTCCGAGCGAAGAAAATCTTCTCGATTTTTCGCGAACGGCGCGAACCTTACATAGGAACATCGCTATATATCGAAACTTCAATACAAGAAAGACCTTCTCATGGACAAGGAGTTAGCGATACATGCGGCTGAGGTGCTCAAGGCGGTGGCCCATCCGTTGCGGCTGCAGATCGTCGAGGTGCTCAAAGACGGCGAACTGAGCGTCGGCGAGATTACGGACGCCCTGGGTGAAAAGCAGGCTATAACGAGCCAGCAGTTGAACCTTATGAAAGCCAGGGGCGTGCTGGCCTCGCGACGCGAAGGGGCCAAGGTCTACTATCGCATCGAGAACCCCAACGTAGTCCGCGTGCTGGGATGTGTGTACAACTACTGTGAGACGAAACAGAAAGGCAGATACAGATGACGAACGAGCAGGAACCTATCGAGCACAAACGCACAGCAAAGAGATACGGCGCTAAATCTGTCGCGATCGGAGCCCTGGCAGGCGTGGTGGCGGGAGCCGTCGTTTGCGGGCTCCTGATCTTCACTGCCATGCCGTCGTTGATGATTCTGACGCATGAAAGCGGGCTTGGGTTCGACGAGACCGTAGCGGCGTTGGAGAAATCCATCGCCGAACAAGGCTGGGTGGTCTCGACGGTCAGCGATATGAACAAGTCGATGGCGAAACACGGGGTTGAATTCGGCCCGCGCGTCAAGTTAGTGAAACTGTGCAAGCCCGAGTACGCCAAGAGCGTGCTGACGACCGACCGCCACGTCTCCACGCTGATGCCGTGCTCGCTGGCGGTCTGGGAAGGCGACGACGGCAAGGCGTATTTATCCAAGATGAACATGGGCTTGATGGCCAGAATGTTCGGCGGTAACATCGCCGAGGTGATGGGTGGGAAGGTGGCCCGCGACGAGAAGGCCATGCTCGCCGGAATCGTCAGGGACTGACCGCCTCACGGCGGAACTCATCGAGATGCGACCATGCAGAAGACACTGATCCAATTTGCAGCGCTCGTGCTGGTAGTTGTGGGCCTGTCCTTCGTCTCAAGTCGTCTCTGGGCAGGCAAGGGCGAAGGGCCGTTGGAGGGCAAACCGCTCGTGATCGACGCAGGCATGACCGTCGCCCAGTACGCCAAACGCAACGAGCTGCCGCCCAGGCTTGTGAAGAACGTCTTCGCCCTGCAATCACAACAGGACGGGCAAATGCCGGTGACTTCCTTCGGCCTGAGCCAGGAGCAGATCCGCCGCAAGACGCTGGGCCTCTTGGCCTTGCGGGCCGAGCACGGGTCGAAAAACTGGGGCAAGATCCTGGTGAAGTTCGGCCTCTGGCTGGCCTTTCTGGCGGTGGTGTTCGTTCTCATGACGAAGCGCAAGGTCACGGCCCAAAACCGCAATTGGCTCTTGCTTACCGCCGTGGCGGTCTTCGGCGTGGCGCTGGGCTCGGACCCCAGCCCGATGGGGACCGTCAAGGACGCCGTCGTGCTATACGGATCGAGGGGAGTCATCTTCCCACCGCGGCTCATCGCGTTCGGCGTGTTCCTGCTGCTGGTCATCGCGGCGAACAAATTCATCTGCTCCTGGGGCTGTCAGTTGGGTACGCTGCAGGACCTGATTTTCCGTCTGAACCGGGGCAAAGAGGACCGGAGAGGCGTTCTGCGTCAATTCAAGGTCCCGTTCGTTGTCTCCAACACCGTGCGCATCGCGTTCTTTGGCGCGCTGGTCCTTTTCGCTTTCGTCCGGGCGACCGACATCGTGGAGAACATCGACCCGTTCAAGGTTTTCAAGCCGCAGGCGCTGGGACTTGCAGGAGCGGCCTTTGCCGGCGTGGTGCTGGTCTTGAGCCTGTTCACCTATCGGCCGTGGTGCCACTTCTTCTGCCCGTTCGGCCTAGCCGGCTGGATCGCCGAGAAAATCAGCCTCTTCAAGATCCAGGTGGACTACGATACGTGCATCGCTTGCGAGGCCTGTGCCAAAGCGTGCCCCTCGACGGTGATGGGGGCCATTCTCAAACGCGACAAGGTGATCCCCGATTGTTTCGCCTGCGGCACCTGTATAGAAACGTGTCCCGTCAATGCAATTGCCCTGAAGGTGGGCAAACGCAACAGACCGCCCGCCGGCAAGTTCGAAAAGAAAACAAGAAAGGCAGAAGCCACCGTCAATACGTAACAGACGGAGTTGAAGGAGAATGACAATGGAAGAACAAGCCAACCGAATGCCGTTGATTGGAGAGAAGGCGCCGTCGTTCGTCGCCGAGACCACGCAAGGGGCCATTCGCTTCCCGGACGATTACAGAGGCAAATGGGTGATCTTCTTCTCTCACCCGGCCGACTTCACACCGGTCTGCACGACCGAGTTCATGACGTTCGCCACTATGGCCGACGAATTCAAGGCCCTCGACGCCGAACTGCTGGGCCTGTCCATCGACAGCACGTACAGCCACATCGCCTGGCTGCGGACCATCAAAGAGAAGATCGAGTACAAAGGCATGAAGGACGTGGAGGTGGAATTCCCCGTCATCAGCGACCTGACGATGGAGGTCTCCAAGAAGTTCGGGATGCTCCAGCCGGCCGCCAGTACGACGCAGGCCGTGAGGGCGGTCTTCATCATCGACCCCAACGCAACGGTCCGCGCCATCTTGTACTATCCGCTGAGCAACGGCCGGAACATGGACGAGGTCAAGCGGCTGCTCATCGCCATGCAGCACAGCGACGAGCACAACATCGCCACGCCGGCGAACTGGCAAATCGGCGACGATGTGATCGTCCCGCCGCCCGGCTCGTGCGGCACGGCCAAGGAAAGGGTCGAAAAGGCCGGAGCGGAGTACAACTGTCTCGATTGGTTCCTGTGTTTGAAGAAGTGCCCCCATGGGTAGGATGGCACCCGTTTGGGATGAGCGTGTGTGTGCCGAGCCGTAATATCGAGCACGATCTCAAGGTTGGACGAACGATATGGAACTAAAACGTAAAATTACCGAGTTCTCTCTGACGCATTACAAGCTGGTCGCCGCCCTCATAGCGGTCGCTACGGTGGCGCTGGGAGCGTTCCTCCCCTTGATCCAGGTAGATACCGACCCGGAGAACATGCTGTCGGCCGATGAAGCCGTGCGCATCTTCCACGACCGGACGAAGGAGGATTTCGTCCTCTACGACATCGTCGTGGTCGGTGTGGTCAACAACGAAGATCCCAACGGCGTCTTCAACCCCGACTCGCTGCGCAAGATCTACGAGCTGACCCAATACGCCAGGACGCTGCGATGGCCGAGCAAGGAGGACCCGAACGAGCAGGTCGGCGTCATCGAGGTGGACCTGATGGCGCCGTCGATGGTGGACCACATCGGGCAGGGAGGCCCCGGCGTGGTGACGTTCGAGTGGCTGATGCCCGCACCGCCCGAAACCCGGGCCGAAGCGCTGGCCATTCGCGACAAGGCGCTGTCCAATCCGTTGCTCAAAGGCAGCATCGTCTCGGAGGACGGAAAGGCCGTCACGCTTTATCTGCCGCTGACGTACAAGGACCTGAGCCACCAGGTGTACCAGGCTCTGAACGAGAAGATCGGCGAGTTCGAAGGCCCGGAGGAGTACCACATTACGGGCCTGCCCGTCGCGGAAGACACGTTCGGGTACGAGATGTTCGTGCAAATGGCGATCTCGGCGCCTCTGGCCATGCTGGTCATCTTCATCCTCATGCTGGTGTTCTTCCGCAAGCTCGTGTTGATCGTCTCGCCCATGATCGTCGCAATGGTTTCGGTGATCGCCACGATGGGCGCGCTGATTGGGCTGGGCTATCCCGTCCACATCATGAGCTCGATGATTCCCATCTTCCTCATGCCGATCGCGGTGGTGGACTCGGTGCACATCCTCTCGGAATTTTTCGACCTGTACACCAAAGAAAAAGGCCGCAAGGCAACGACGCTCGAGGTCATGGACAATCTCTTCATGCCCATGCTCTACACGTCGCTGACCTCGGCGGCCGGTTTCGCCTCGCTGGCGCTGACGCCCATCCCGCCGGTCCAGGTCTTCGGCCTCTTCGTCGCCGTCGGCATCATGATCGCCTGGGTCTGCACGATCACCTTCGTGCCCGCCTACATCATGATGCTCAAGGACCGCTGGCTGGAGAACTTCGGCGCCGCCGCCGTGCACGAGGAGAGGAAGACCTGGCTCACGCGACTGCTCCACGCCGCCGGCGGCATCACCTACAAAGGCGCCAAGCCGATCCTCGTGGGCCTGGCGGTCGTCGTGGTCATCGCGATCTACGGCATCACCCGGATTCAGATCAACGACAACCCGATCAAGTGGTTCGCCGAGGGCCATCCGATCCGCGAGGCCGACAGGGAGCTCAACGAGCACTTCGCCGGCACGTATATGGCCTACCTGGTGCTCGAAGACGCCGGCGACCCGAACGTCACGACGCAATACGTCGACGAGGTGCGGGCCCGCCTGCTGGAGAAGGCCGATGAGTGGGCGCCCGATTTGCCGCAGGCCCCCGACGTGGTTGCCGAGGCCGAGAAGACCTGGCTCGACAAAGCCTCGCTGGACCTGACAAAGGTCGAGTTGCTCACTGCGATGGCGGATCATTCGCTCGAGAAGGAGTCGTCGGCACCGCAGGCCCAGGCGGACGTCTGGTTCGAGCTGGCCGACTTCTTCGAGCTGGAGAAGGAACGCCTCAAGATCTTCAAGCAGCCTGACGTGCTCAACTACATCTCGACCCTGGAGAAACACCTGGAAGAGATCGGCCTGGTCGGCAAGAGTAACTCGATCTCCGACATCGTCAAGAAAGTCTACCAGGAGCTCGTCAGCGGCAAGCCTGAGGATTACAGGATCCCCGACTCCAGCGCTGCGGTCGCGCAGTGTCTGATCCAGTTCCAGAGCAGCCACACGCCCGACGACCTGTGGCACTTCGTCACCCAGGACTACGACAAGGCTAACCTCTGGCTCCAGCTCAAGAGCGGCGATAACCGCGACATGGAGAGGGTCGTCGAGGCAGTGGCGAGGTTCGTGGACGAGAATCCGCCGCCGGTGGCGATGGAGCATCACTGGGCGGGCCTGACCTACATCAACATCGTCTGGCAGCAGAAGATGGTCTGGGGCATGCTCCAGTCGCTGTTAGGCAGCTTCATCATCGTGTTCATCATGATGTCGATCCTGTTTCGTTCGCCGCTGTGGGGCCTGGTGTGCATGGTCCCTCTGTCGATCACCATCGCCGTGATCTACGGCCTGATCGGGCTGGCGGGCAAGGACTACGACATGCCGGTGGCGGTGCTCAGCGCCCTGACGCTGGGCATGGCGGTGGACTTTGCGATTCACTTCCTCGAACGGGCGCGGGCGACCTACGCCGAGACCGGCTCCTGGAAGGACAGCGTTGCGGTGATGTTCGGCGAGCCGGCCCGGGCCATCAGCCGCAACGTCCTGGTGATTGCCATCGGCTTTCTGCCCTTGCTGGCGGCGCCGCTGGTTCCGTACAAAACGGTCGGCATCTTTCTGTGTGCGATCATGGCGTTGTCGGGCATCGTAACGCTGCTGGTGTTGCCGGCGATTCTGACGATGGCGGAAAAGCGGATGTTCAAGCCGCGCAAGGCGCCGCAATCGGTGGGCTGCAACTGCGGCTTCTGCCTGATTATCTCGGTCGCCGCCGTGGTCCTGATCACCCTGAACCTGCACCAGTACTGGGACCTCGGCTGGGGCGCGCTGGGCGTGGTCGGGATCGTGGTAATACCCTTGTCGGCGTTGCTGTGCGGCGTGATGTCGCGCCGGCAGGCCTGTCGGATGGCGGCAACCCGCGAGTCCAAGACGGACGAAAAGAAAGAGAGGTGAGCCATGACCGTGGAACGATACCTGCGCGCGATCGCCGGTTTCTTTGTCGTTGTCAGCGCGTTGCTGGCGCGCTATCATTCACCCTACTGGCTGCTTTTTGCCGCGTTCGTGGGACTGAATCTGTTGCAGTCGGCTTTCACCAACTGGTGTCCGATGATGACGATCCTGCGAAAGCTCGGTGTGAAAGGCTAAGTACCGATGAAAGGGAGGTGTGACATGCTGCACAGAATGAACATAAGCCTGTTCGTGTTGTCGCTGGGTCTGACAGTGGCCGTCGGCGGTGCCGAAGACACGCCGGACGCCCAAACCATCGTCACCAAGGCGAACGTCGCCGCCTATTACCAGGGCGATGACGGCAAGGCCACCGTCCAGATGAAGATTATCGACAAGCAGGGCCAAGTGCGCCGGCGCGAGTTCAACATCCTGCGCAAGGACGTTGCCGACGGCGGCGACCAGAACTACTTCGTCTACTTCCAGCGGCCCGCCGACGTGCGTCGCATGAGCTACATGGTGCACAAACACGCGGCCGTCGACAAGGACGACGACCGCTGGCTGTACATGCCGGCGCTGGACCTGGTCAAACGCATCGCCGCCAGCGACAAACGCACGAGCTTCGTCGGTTCGGACTTTCTTTACGAGGACGTCTCCGGCCGAAGTCTCGAGCTCGACACGCACGAGCTGATCGAGACGACCGATGAGCTCTTCGTGGTCAAGAACGTTCCCAAGAAACCCGAGCTGGTCGAGTTTGGCCACTACAACGTTCGCATCGACCGCAAGACCTACATGCCCATGAAAATGGAGTACTACGACAAGAACAGCGGCGAGCTGTATCGCGTCATCGAGTCCCAGAAGGTCGAGACCATCGAAGGCTTCCCGACGGTCACCAAATCCGTCGTGCAGAACCTCAAGACCGGCGGCAAAACCGAAATGGAGTTCACCAAGGTGGACTACAACATCGGCCTGGGTGACATCTTCGAGGAGCGGTATCTGCGCCGGCCGCCCCGGGAGGCGATGAGATGATGGCGGCGTCGCGTATCACGGCCGCAGCGCTGGTATTCGCTGCGGCCCTGGCCAACGTAGGGGCCGCCCAGGACGCCGAACAGAAGGAAGACCCTGTCAAGGCGTTCTTCGACGGGCTGGATACCGAGTATCACGGCTTCTACGAGCTGCGCGGCGGCTACCGGCTCCAGAACGATCCGTACGAAAAGGACATGTCGATCATGGAGGGCCGCTACCAGTTCGACCTGTTCTCGTTCCGCGACTGGGGCGACGTCAAGGTCAAGGGCGATTTTTACGGCGACCTCGTGGAAGAGCAGGGCGTCTTCGACCTGCGCGAGGCGAACATCTTCGCCCGGCCGACCGATACCATGGACCTCAAGTTCGGGCGCCAGGTCCTGACCTGGGGCACCGGTGACCTGATCTTCATCAACGACCTGTTCCCCAAGGATTGGCAGTCGTTCTTCATCGGCCGCGACGTCGAGTATCTCAAGGCGCCGTCCGACGCCGTGAAGATGAGCCTGTTCTTCGACGCGGTGAACCTCGACGTCACGTACACGCCCGAGTTCGACTCGGACCGCTTCATCAGCGGCGAGCGCCTCTCCTATTGGAACCCGGTCGTAAACGGCGGCCGCCTCGCCGGCGAGGACCGCACCCTCAGCGTCGAACGACGCCGGGAGTTCTTCGAGGAGGATGAGGTGGCGCTGCGCCTCTACCGCAACATCAGCAACTACGAGCTGGCCTGCTACGGATACTGGGGCTACTGGAAAAGCCCGGGCGGCTTCAACCAGACCAGGAGCGCGGCGGTCTTCCCCGAGCTGTACGTCTACGGTGCCAGTCTGCGCGGCACGGTCGGCAAGGGCATCGGCAACGTCGAGCTGGGCTATTACGACTCCCTCGACGACCGCAGCGGCGACGATCCGCTGATCAACAATTCCGAGATGCGCTACCTGCTGGGCTACAGCCAGGAGATCGGCACCGACTTCACCGCCGGCGTGCAATACTACGTCGAGCAGATGCTGGACTACGGCAGCTATGAAGACACGCTGCCCGCCGGCATGCCCGCCCGCGACGAGTTCCGCCACGTCACGACCCTGCGCCTGACCAAGCTGCTGATGAGCCAGAACCTGCGGCTTTCACTGTTCACGTATTACTCGCCGTCGGACGAGGACGTCTACATGCGGCCCATCGCCAACTACAAGGCCAGCGACCAACTGAGCCTGGAAATCGGCTCCAACATCTTCTTCGGCGACGACGACTACACCTTCTTCAACCAGTTCCAGAACAACACCAACCTCTACACCGCCGTGCGCTACAGCTTCTGACACCGATGACGGCGCTCGCTTCACGCGCCTCGTTGCCATCCTGAGGCGCAGGCGAATCCCGGCGCGCCGGGATGGGCTGCGAACGAAATCTATCTGACGGTCGCAGCCCAGATCCTTCACTTCGCTGTGCTACGTTCAGGATGACATGCCGCGCGAGAATCAATCTGAATTCGTATAAGAAAAGAGGCCGGGCTTTGGGCCCGGCCTGGTGTTTTTCCCCTGTCCAATGACGGCGCGTCTACTTGGGCAGATCCTCCGGCGTCACGTCGAGGACCGAGAGGTCGGCGTAAACGACCCGGTAGGTGGGCGAGCCTTCGGGACGGTACCAGAAGATCGGGGTGTTCGCGTCGCCGAAAGTGACGTTCTGGCCGGCATAGCGCCACGATCCGGCCGGCAGTTTGCCCACGAACACGAACCCGCGATACATGATCTGCCCCTGCTGAGCGGGGTCATATCCCGCCGCGTCGGCGTCGGCAAATCTGCCTTCCCGGCCCATCTGCATGACGATCTTGCCGAGTTCGGTGCCGATCAGGGTCGGCGGGAACGTCTTGTCCGTCGTCCATTGCGACCACATCCGCAGCAAGGCGATCAAATCCCGCTCGCCCACTTCGGCCATGTCCGCCTGAAACTCCTGCTCCATCCGAGTGTACCCGGCCGGCGGCACCAGGCGAAAGAGCGAATCGTCCAGCGGCGCGTCGAACTGAAAGTCCGTCATGATCAGGTTCATGCCGGGAGTATGAGCAAACTCCATCTCGGCCCGCGCCAGCTCTCCGGTCTTGGGGTCGAGCCAGACGGTGGTCGTCGTGTCGCCCTCAGTGACGCGGAACCCATCCAGCGTCCGCCCGTCGATCTGCTTGCGGCCGAGCGCCTCATCGGCCTGCGCCGGCAGCGCCCGCAGTTTTTCCACGGACACGTAAGGCCCGGTCTCCGAATCGTCCGGCACGTCGGCGAAAGAAAACTCGAACTCCAGGTACTCCTTCATGGGCGGTACGATGCTGATGCCCTTGACGCCCGCGTCGGTCGCCTCGACCACCGTGACGTACCCGTCGGCGGTGGACGTCCGCAAGAAGCCGGGCTCCTTGAAAGCGATATCGGTCCGCACGGTCGGCATCGCATCCTGGCCCGTCATCGTAATCAGACTGTACACCAGCGTCTGGGCGTTGTGGAGCTGCTCGACGACCTGGGCGAAAGCGGCGCCGGTGCCGCCGCCGAGGAACACGTTGAATCCTACGACCACTGCGACGACGACAACCGCCGCGACGGCCACCTTGGCAATCGGACTTTTCATAATCAGTCTCCTTATCCTCAGCCCCGCGGAGGCCTGGGCCGCCGCTTTGAGCCTAACGTTCTGTTCGCGAATGATTCGGTTCATTACATCGTCTTCGACGCCTCTTTGGGCAACGGCCTTGCCGTTGGTGACCAGTCGTTGCTGGAGGGTCTGCAGCCCCTCCCGCTCGGTCCGGCACGATTCGCAAGTCGCCACGTGCTCCCGCACGGCCCGGCTCTGCGCCTCGTCCAGCACGCCTTCGAGATCCAGCACCAGCAGTTCTTTGCATTCGTCGCAGTTCATCGTTACACCTCATACACTTCCTGCCGCTGCTGGAGGGCGTCCCGCAGCAGGGCATAGGCCCGTGATAGCGTTTTGGTGACCGTGCCCAAGGGCATATCGAGCTGCTCGGCGATCCGGCCGCACGAGAGTCCGCCGTAATACCGCAGCAGGATCACCTGCCGATAGCCCTCAGGCAGGGCCGCGACCGCCGCTTCGAGAGCGCAGTCCTGAGAGAGTTCCGCCGGCGGCGCTGCCTCCGAGTACAACCGCACCGCCTCACGCTTGCGCCGGAGCTGCGCCTTGCGCCGCTGCTCCAGCGCCACCCGGTCGGCGATGCCCAGCAGCCAGGCGAAAAACGATTCCGGCTTCTTGAGCTTGTCCATCTTGAAGTAGGCCCGCACGAAGGTTTCCTGGGCGGCCTCTTCGGCGCTGTCGGCGCTGCCTAACTTGCCGGCTAAGTGGGCCAGCAACACCGGCT
>Ga0272442_10007156_pt1 | contig 14504 bp, 14 predicted proteins | sample SSMForm2O_FD_200262 | JGI IMG/M metagenome (GOLD analysis project Ga0272442, IMG submission 200262) | Marine sediment archaeal communities from Little Sippewissett salt marsh, Falmouth, MA, United States - SSM-Form-2O | ecosystem: Environmental > Aquatic > Marine > Wetlands > Sediment ...
GATGGAAAAGTCTATTAAGTTTTTCATGTAAGTTTATATAGTTATAATAGTATATAAACTTAACCATTGATTAGGTTTTTCGAAATCCTCTTTCATCTTTTCTGGATTACCGCCCAAACCATTGCCAGTTTCAGCATAATTCCCGAAACCATAGTTGAGTATAACATCGGGATTTCGGATCATCACAGCCTCTGGGTCCACATCAAAGAAGCTTTCATTCCGATCGCCGAATATGTTAATTCCGCCCGCTGTGACGACACATTCGTGCAATCCAAAGGACCCCTCACTACAGGTACTGTAACCTTCAGGCCAGGTCGCCATCTCGAAATAGACTTTCGTTCGATCCTCTTCTGGCATGTTCGCTACCCGTTCTTTTATCCTGTCCAACCATCCGTTATAGAACTCGATGAACTCCTGGGCCTCGCTTTCTCTGTCGATGATGTAGCTCAGCTTTCTCAGCTCATTTAAATAGCCTTCAATGGTAACGAAGTCCATAGACAATACAGCTATGTTCGGATCGGCCTCTTCTAGAGTTTTCTGAATCTCTGCACATTGGACATCATAGTCGTGAATGCTCGCAAATACAATAACCGCATCAGGATCGCGGCTCAGTATCTCCTCGTAGTCGGGATCATCTACATATCCGATGTTAGACACATCATCGATCTTGTAAAAATCAGTTTTACTTACTGTTTGCCTGTTGACGCCGATTATTTTATCCGAGGCCCCCAGGGTTTGAATCGCTTCAACTGCTCCATAGTGAAAGCAAATTATCCTATCGACCGGCTTTTTTACTGTGACAATTCTGTCGGCGCTGTCCACGATCGTGATCTCGCTCTCCTCTCCGTTTATTATCTGCTCAATCTGGGTAATATCCTCCTTGGTGACTTCTCCATCGTAATTCGCATCAGAGAACTCTGTCTTTTCGTTTGTACCCTCGATCACGCCCTCTACATACGCTATATCATCCTTGTCGATCGTATCGTCCATATTCGCGTTTCCGTATACTTCAAGCACATCATCTGAGGCGGTTACAGGCGCCACCAGCAAAGTGCATAATACTAGCGGTACCAATAAAGATACTTTATAAATCATTTTATCACCATCATACGTTTGTTGATTTTATTATTCATTATAGCAATCCTATATCAAATTAATGATTACTGGATATTACAAAAATTGGTATAGGACATACATAAAAATATTGCCCAACAGAATACTATGCATCTTAGCGATTCTACACAGTGGAAGCGTATTCCTTTCATCGACGATTTAAAGCAGAAGGACATTCCTCATTAAATGAGATCAAACATAAGGACTTATCTCATACCATCAAACTATTTATTTGGAAGATCATGTGAGGATCATGGTCGGAGATGTGGACTGGAATCAGTTGTGGATGGAGGAAATTAGCAAAACCTCCTGGAGTCGGCTTCACGGGGAAGGCGCTGGATTCTGGGACGAGAGGGCAAGACAGCTAGACGAGCAGAGGAGGTGGAATCAGGATACGACCGCGAGGATCCTCGCCTGGCTTGACCTAGATCCGGGTTGCACGGTGATGGACATCGGTGCAGGGCCTGGAACTCTAACCATTCCGCTTTCAAAGGTCGCCAAGCATACAACTGCGGTCGAGCCCTCCCGGGAGATGCTCTTCTATCTGAATAAATTCGCCCGGGTGGAGGGGGTTGCCAACATAACCTGCATAGATAAGCGGTGGGAAGATGTGAAGCCCTTCGAGGATGCAGATGAGCACGACGTTGTCATAGCTTCTCACTCACTTCTGATGAAAGATCTGAAGGCGGCTCTTGCCAAGATGAATCAGTTTGCAAGGAGATCCGTTCATATCATCTCCTTTGCGGGTGTCGGACACGGCTGCTATCAGGAACTCTGGAAGAGCTTATACGGCGAGGAGTATAGGGCAGGTCCGGACTACATTTACCTCTACAACATCCTCTATGATATGGGAATTTATGCGGACTTGGAGATCTGGGATGTGGACTACCGGCAACCTTTCGCCTGCCTCGAAGATGCCGTAAGACTCTGGGCAGGCAACCTTGGAGCATCATCGCCTGAAGCAGAAGAGACCGTCAGATCTATTCTTTCGAGAAAGATCGTCGAGGAGGACGGATATTGCCTCCTTAAAAGCAGGATGAAATGGTCCCTGATATCGTGGACGCCGGAATGATGGGCGTCCTCGCTTCTAAAAATTTATAAATATATTAAAATATTCCTACATTTGTATCCGTTAGTTTTTGTGCGTATTTAGCCCATCTAATCTGAATTTAAAATACTAATTCTCTTTTATTTGCTACCAAAATCCTTTTATATGCATCTTGTTGTTAGAAAAGTGACACGAAATAAGACGAAATTAAGGAGGGTGTTAAATTGGTTAGAAAACGGGTGGAAGCCAGGTCGAAGATTTCTTCCTGGGTGGTTTTAACGGCATTTATCGGCGTCGTCTTCTTCTCTTCCTTCGTCGGATTAGCAGAAGAAACGATAACCATCGTCGATTCAGCGGGCAGAACGGTAGAGTTACCTTACCCCGTGAACAGCGTTGTGGCTCTTAACGGGAACGTCCCAGAGGAGATGATCGCCCTCGGCGCCGGGGATAAAATCGTGGGCATAGCCCTCGGAACAAAGACCAAAGTCGACGAGGGCCTCCTTCCTGGGCTGGAGGACGTGGCCGTCGTCGGAGACGGCGAGGACCCCAACTACGAAAAGATCGCAGAACTCGATCCAGACGTGGTGATACAATACTCCTCTTGGCCCCCAGTGCCAGACGAACTTCAGGCAGCTCTGGACCCATTCGGGATACCTGTGGTTGCGCTGGACCTGTACAGAATGGAGGTCTACAACGATGAGGTGGAGCTTCTCGGCAAAATTCTGGGGCGTGAACAGGAAGCAGCCGATTATATCGCTTTCATCCAGGATCAGTACGATCTCATCAACGAGCGGCTTGAGTCGATCCCCGAAGAGGAACGAAAGGTCGTCTACTTCGAGGGCGTCGGCCTTTACGAGACCTATGGTGGAGCTGACTTCGGCTGTGGCGTACCCGGGATGATCAGAGCAGGAGGAGGCAAAGACCTCTATCTTGAGATAGAAGCCTACTACTTCAACGCCAACCCAGAAGATGTGGCAGAGAGAAATCCCGACGTCATCTTCAAGGGGATCTCGGAGCCCAAGGGCTACTTTATGGAGGACGAGACGGTCCTCAAGAACCTGAGGGAGGAGGTAATGAACAGGCCCATGTGGTCTGAGACCACCGCCGTAAAGAACGGCGATGTCTACGCCATAAGCTTCGACGCCACCGCTGGGCTCAGGAAGAAGTTTGGGCCCCTCTTCATAGCCAAGGCCCTCTATCCTGAGACCTTCTCCGACCTGGACCCTGAGTATTTCCTCACGACCTATCTGGAAGACTACCTGGGACTGGAGCCACAGGGCGTTTACATCTACCCGCCTCTATGAAAGGCCCATAATATTTTTAATTTTTTTGGAGTTGAATCTGATGACAGATCAGGATTTTGTCCCTGGAGCCGAAGGTTACATGCTTGCGGACTGGGAAAAGGCGGAAGGAGTTGCCACCTCCGAGGGATTTTTAAAGCCCCTCATTGCCACCAAAAACGTATCAGTTACAGCTCTGGAGATCGCGCCGGGTGACGAAGTGCTCCCCCACAATCACAACGGTCTCCCTTATTTTGAGGTGGTTCTATACGTCGTCGAGGGGGATCTGGAGATAATCTTCCGGGATAGACGAGTACCAGTTAAAAAGGGGATGGCGATAATGGCCGATCCGAACGAGCATGGATGGGTGAACAGGAGTGAAGAGACGGTAAAGGTTCTCATGATCCATTCTCCGCCTCCGTCGTGGCAATCTGCCGAGGAGTTCCTCGAAAAGATTCGCAGGTATCAAAATTAGAAATAGTTGGATATTTCAGCTGATATGTGGGTCTTGAGGCAGCAATAATTGAAATTTTCAGGAGGGAGATCAGTGAATACCGCAGATGACACAAGGCAGCTATACACCAAGTACATCGCCAAGAAGATGCTTTTTATTGCCGTTTCTATCGCGATCCTCTTTTTTCTCGTCTTGCTGTCCATCTCGATAGGCACCTCCATTGAGAGCTTAAAGGATCTTCAAAGCCTGAAAGAAGTCTTCACAGCCATAGTCGTCAGGTTCTCTCCGCAGTTGGAGACGAACCCCTTCATGGAGAAGGTGATCTGGCATTATAGGCTGCCCCGGGCCTTGATGGGGGTGGTGGCTGGGGCCGGTCTAGCCATATCCGGCGCCGTTATGCAGGGAGTGACCCGAAACCCCCTGGTCAGCCCTTTCACTATCGGCATATCTTCGGCAGCGGCCTTTGGAGCGGCCATAGCCATAATTTTTGGGGTGGGGTTCGTTGGAACCGGAGCTTACCTAATAATGTTGAACGCCTTCGTCTTCGCCTTGGTCTGCGCCGTCATCGTCTTCGGCCTTGCCAAATTGAGAGGGGCGTCTCCAGAAACCGTGGTCCTGGCAGGAATAGCCCTCACATACTTTTTCGGGTCCGCCACCGCCGTCCTTCACTATTTCGCCTCTGAGGAACAGCTCAGCGCCATGGTCAGGTGGACCTTTGGAACCCTCTCCGGCGCCACTTGGGGAGAGATCGGTATCATAACGGCAGTCCTTGCTGCGACCTCCCCAGTGATGATGAAGTACGCCTGGGATCTGAACGCCACCTTTGTGGGAGGGGACGAGACCGCCAAAAGTCTGGGAATCAACATATCCAGGGTCAGAACCATCTCTCTGATCCTCTCTGCTTTCGTGACGTCCACCATAATCAGCTTCACGGGGATCATCGGCTTTGTGGGACTGGTTGCGCCCCACATATCCAGGTTTCTGATTGGAGGGGACCACAGGTTTCTGATCCCCGCATCTTGCATAATCGGATCGATATTGGTGGTGGGTGGGGACATAGTCGGCAGGATCATAAGCCCACCGATAATGTTTCCCATCGGGATAGTGATCTCTTTTGTGGGGGTACCGATGTTCCTCTACCTGATGATGACCAGAAAGAGGAGATATTGGGGATGATCTGTCTCGATCGAATGAAGATCGGTCGTGAGTGCGTGCCGTTGAAGATCGCGAAATCTGGCCAATGAATTTTGAATCCCAATATTCGCCTCAAAATTTTTCACCATCCAGAGATCGGAGGGGGATCACATAAGGACGATCCAGGTCCCTCATAACAATCGCCTCGACGCCGAAGATGGACCTGATGTTCTCCTTCGTCAACAGGGAGAAGGGGTCGCCTTTGGCGTGGACCTTCCCGTCCTTCAGCATCACCAGGGTGTCCGAGTACCTCGCTGCCAGGTTCAGGTCGTGGATGGCCATCAGGGCTGAGACTCCAGTCCTCTTGACCAGGGACCGGATCGTGTCCATCACCTCCAGCTGGTGTTTCACGTCCAGGTTGGAGGTGGGCTCGTCGAGGAGGAGAACCTCTGGCTCCTGGCAGAGGGCCCTTGCGATCAGAACTCTCTGCTTCTGGCCTCCAGATAGCTCGGAGAAGTCCTTGAGGGCGAACTCCTCGACGTGGAGGAGCTTCATCGTCTCCACGACCCGATCGATGTCATCATCCCCGACCCGCCAGCCCATGTGGGGCTTTCTTCCCATCAGGATCGTATCGAAGACGGTGGTGGAGAGGACGCTCGTCGTTGACTGGGGCACGTATCCAATGTACCGAGCCACCTCGCGCCTGCTCATGGAAGAAACGTCGTCTTCCCCCAGAAGTATCGTCCCCTCGGGCCTGAGAATCCCGCAGATGCACTTGATCAGGGTGGTCTTTCCGCAGCCGTTGGGGCCCACCAGGCTCAGCACCTCTGAGTCGCCTACCGCTACGTTCAAACCGTCAAGTATCTTGCTTTGGCCGTAGCTGAATTTGAGCCCTTCTATGGTGATCTTCGCCAACGCACTATCCCCCAGTTCGCGAATGGGCATCTCAAGGCCTGCGGCCTTGGATCATTTTATCTCTAAAACTTGCGACAAGATGACACGACATTCATCAGCACCCACATATCGCGTGCGCTGCTAATCCTCCAGATGACGTCCATCCTATTTATCGACCAAGATATTCGTTGCTTTGAGGACCCGACCCCGCCTTCCCGGCCCCCCGACGAGAAGGAATAAGGCAATGTATGTGATTTGAGATCGCCGGAGAGCTCTCGGGACAGGGAGTTATAGCTCGACTTGGCAGCATCACTCAAGAGACGATCTTCCGGCCCCGCGTCCTCGGCCCCCGGCGACGATGGCGACGGGAGAGTTGAGGTGAATAGTTGTCGAGGGGTTTTCGGGACGGGGGCCGTAAGTCACGTCTCCGGTCACCGCCATGATGTATGAACTTATCGGTCTAATGCACATATTATTTACGTCCATGTCTTTTAGATTTGTTACTATCTTGTTACTATGTTATCGATCTCAACGAGCTGCAGCAGGCTTACTCAAGTTCGTCCAAGATCTTTCGGGAGGTGTTGAAGGTGGTAAAGACGCCCCGCCAATACTCTCCCACATAAGTCAGATCTTAATCTAACGAGTAGGCTATGCCTCTTTTCAGTATGCAGTATCCGAGGATCATGGCGAGGCCTGCGCAGACGGCCAGGATTCCCATGACCAGAAGCCCGAATGTTGGGCTGACCTCAAGCCCCGCGATTCTTGCGAGATATGGAGATATCATCAGAGCGATGCCTGTCAAAAGGAGGAAAAGGCCGCTCAATAACCGCCTCTCAAGCCTGACCTCCGGGGACTCTTCCTTTATGACCCCCTTCTCCAGCAAGCACATCCGCCTCTTGTGATCCAAGTAGTACACAAACGCCGAAAGGGCAAGCCCCTCTGCCACCAGCATGGCCACGATCCAGTCCGTCACTTTTCCATCGCCCCGGTAGTTTACTTGTTCGCATCGAAGTAGATAATTTTTTCGCATTAATAACCAATTTTGTAATATTTGAAGTTAGCTTCCTCATATTTAGTTTATTTAACAACACTATATTCTATAAGATCGAAATATTTATTAACAAAGTAGACATTAGTCTGATAATAGAGGTATTTTATGCTGAAAAGATATGCGATTAAAATTCTTTGTGTCGCCATGCTGTCGTTGCTGGCTCTGATGTCGGTGGCGGTCGCCGAGGATGTCAGACTGGTAATGCCCTTCTCCCCAGGTGACCGGCTCGATCCCGCCTTCGGCTATTCGGGCTGGTACATGAGGCAGGCGGGGGTCTACGAGACCCTCTTCACCTACGATGAGGAGATGAACCTGGTTCCGGAGCTGGCCACGGGTTACGAGCTGGAAAGCGAGACCGAGTGGATCATTCACCTGAGAGAGGGCGTGGTCTTCCACGACGGCACCCCCTTCGATGCCGATGCTGTCATCCGCTCCATCGACCGGGTGAGGGACGATCCCGATAACCGCTGGTATGACCAGTACAGCTTCGTCGACTCCATCTCTGCAGAGGACGATTACACGATCAAGATCGTAACAAAGGAGCCGTATGCTCCGACTCTCTCAGTCCTCGCCGATATCAGATTCGCCTGCATAGCGAGTCCAGCCGCAGACGACCTCGACACTGAGCCCGTGGGCACGGGACCCTTCAAGGTCGCAAGCTACGAGACGGACGTGAGCCTCTCACTGGATAAAAACGAGAACTACTGGAATGGGCCCGTCAAATCCGATGGCGCGATCGTATACTACATATCGCAACCTGAGACCAGGGCACTGATGCTCGAAGGGGACGAAGTCGACATCGCCTGGGCCATACCCGCCCAGTGGTACGATACCATCGAGGACGATCCCTCCACAGAGGTCGTCTCAAAGGAGACCATGCGGACTTACTTCATGTTTGTGAATACCGCGAAGCCGCCCCTGGACGAGGTGGAGGTCAGACAGGCGATAAGTTACGCCATCGACCGCGAAGAGCTGGTGGAATCCGCCCTGGAAGGAGTGGCCGGCACTCCTGCAAAGGGCTTCTGGCCTTCAAACTACCCCTGGTCTGCAAACGACGAGCTGGAGGGTTACTCCTACGATCCAGAGAAGGCAAAGGAGCTGCTGGAAGATGCCGGCCTCACCTGGAACGGAAAGGCTTGGCTCTACAAGGGAGAGCCCTTTGAGCTTTCGATAATCACCTACACCAGCAGGCCCGCAAATAAGCCTTCAGCAGAGATAATCGCAGCACAGCTGGAGAGGATAGGAATCAAGACCAAGGTGGAGACCCTTGAAGCTGCCGCCATAAGATCTGCCATGAGCGATGGAAACTACGACCTCTCCCTCTACGCCTACGGGGTTGCAACCAACGGAGATCCCGACTACTTCGTCTCCCAGCAGTTCCTCTCCACGGGCACGGAGGCGGGCTATACCCGTTATTCGGGCATCGACGACCTGATAGAGGAGGGAAGAACGACCCTGGAACAGGACGACCGGGAGGATATCTACACCGATATCCAGGAACGAGTCCTGGAGGACTCCCCAGAGATCTTCCTCTTCTACGATAGGATGCTGGTGGGGATCAGCAACCGAGTCGAAGGCTTCGAGATATACCCCAGCGAGATGCCGGTCCTGACCGAGGATGTCTACGTAGCCTGATACCAAAAACGAAGCGAAACGGCGAAAAAAGGCCGTTTCGCCTCCAGTCTATTTTATATTTGATTACACATTTTTAACAATATGGTTATACTTTACTTCATTTAGTCGCGATTAAATTCTAATAAGCCAAAAGATTTATTAACAAAATGATAAAATACCCGTATTAAGTAAGATTAATGGCGATGCTCTGAATTTATTATATTTCGATAATATCACATGGACGATGCTTTGATGATGAATTTGTGAGAATGGGACGAGGAGAAGGATCGGGAAATGGAGAGGACATTCGTGGACGCAAAAGAGACCATTTCAAAGTACTGGGACTGGAGAAGCCAGACCTACACCAACGGAATCTATGGATTCCAAGACGAGGAGAAGTCCGTCTGGAAGAAAGAGCTTCGAGCTGTCCTGAACGGCAACGGGGATTTGAGCGTTTTAGACGTGGGAACCGGTCCCGGCTTTCTCGCTTTGATCCTGGCGGAGATGGGCCATAAAGTGACGGGCGTGGACATCTCGGCGGGGATGATCGATAGGGCAAAAGATAACGCCAGGATGATGAACTTGCTGGCGGATTTTCGTCATGCCGACGCCGAGAGGCTCCCCTTCGAGGACGAAAGCTTCGACCTCCTCGTGAACAGGCACCTCCTCTGGACCCTCCCAGATCCTCGAGGCGCGGTAGAGGAATGGGCCAGGGTTTTGAGGCCGGGTGGGAAGGTCCTAGCAATCGACGGCTCATGGTTTGATCCATCCCTGAACGCACGTCTCCGAAAAGGTTTATCGAAGGCGGTGACCCTCGTCTCCGAGAGGAGAATACCATCCTTCTATTCGGTCTTCGGTGAGTACTACAACCCCATACGTCGCGACCTTCCCCTCTACGGCGATACAAAACCAGACAGGATATGCTCCTTTTTCGAAGAGGCGGGGCTCTCCAACGTATCGTTCAAATATCTGCAGGAGGCGCGGCAGTTTCAGAATGCTCGCGGCCCGCTATCATACAGAATCACCCACAGAAACCCCACATTTCTCGTAATGGGCGAAAAGGCTTAAGTTCCGTTTAAACGGCCCTATTTTGGTAATGATTCAAATGAGAGAGGAGACGGAGAGGCTAGGATGCTGGCTTACATATTAAAGAGAATTTTGCTTATCACGCCAGCCCTCCTCTTCGTCTCCATAATCAGCTTTTCCATGGTCTATCTCGCCCCCGGAGACCCTGCGGAGATCCTTCTGATGAGCCCCGAGGGGAGCCCGAGCCCTGAGGCGATCGACGCCTTCAGGGTTCGGATGGGCCTCGATCAGCCGATCTATGTCCAGTACCTCCGATGGCTAGACAATGTTCTCCACGGCGACTTCGGATACTCCTACATGTCAGAACGGCCAGTGGCCGACGCCATCATGACGAGCTTCAGAGCTACGCTGAAGCTCTCCGTCGTGAGCATGATCGTATCTATCGTCGTCTCCATCCCCCTCGGCATCCTGGCGGCGATGAAGCCGAACACCATAATCGACGATCTCTGCCGATTTGGGGCCCTCATAGGCGTCTCCATCCCCAACTTCTGGCAGGCATTCCTCTTAATCCTCCTCTTCTCCGTCTATCTCGACTGGCTTCCTGTGGCCGGATACGGCGGCGGCGACCTCGATCACATGATCCTGCCCGCCATCACCCTGGGTACCAGTTCTGCCGCCGTCACCACCAGGCTGATGAGATCGAGCCTGTTGGAGGCGCTGAGCCAGGATTATATAATAACCGCCCGGGCCAAAGGGCTTCCCGAGCGGGTGGTCATAGGAAAGCACGCCCTGAAAAACGCGCTGATACCGGTGGTGACGATGCTGGGCCTCAACCTCGGCTTTCTTCTGAACGGGGCCGTCGTGACGGAGTGGATATTCGGGTGGCCTGGGATCGGCGATCTGGTGGTGGACTCGATATATCAGAGGGACTACACCGTAATACAGGGATCGATCCTCTTCATAGCGGTCATCTTCGTCGCCTTGAACTTGATTGTGGACATATCTTACACCTATCTCAATCCGAGGATACGTTATGAAGTCGTGGATTAAAAACAGGAATATTCTGATAGGCTTATCTATAATTCTGGTCTTAATTTTTATTGCGGCCTTTGCCCCAGTGGTCGCCCCTCACGATCCAACGGAGGTCAACTCAAAGATCAGGCTGCAGCCGCCGTCGAAGGAGTATCCCTTCGGCACCGATCACATGGGCCGGTGCATACTGAGCAGGATCGTATTTGGGGCTCGGATATCTTTTCTCGTCGGCGTCGCCGTAATAAGCGGCTCGCTATTGATCGGGATCGTCCTGGGAACCGTCTCGGGCTACTTTGGGGGGCTCGCCGACGATCTGATCATGCGGCTCGTCGACGGATTTCTGGCCATCCCCAGCATGTTCCTTGCTCTGGCCCTGGCTGGAACCCTCGGCCCCGGGCTCTTCAACCTGATGATGGCCCTCATAGCCGTGGAGTGGACGAGCTATGCGAGGGTGGTGAGGGGCTCGATCCTCTCGGTGAAGGAGCAAGAGTTTATAGAGGCGACGAGAGGCCTTGGGGCGAGCGACCAATACATCCTGGTTCACCACGTTCTGCCGAACATCATATCGCCAATTATCGTCATCGCCACCCTCGGGATCGGCTACGCCATCCTCGCCGCCGCAGGTCTGAGCTTTCTTGGGTTCGGCGTCCAGCCCCCCACGCCGGAGTGGGGGGCGATGCTCGACGACGGCCGCCTGTTCATGAGAAAAGCGCCCTACATAATGATCTTCCCCGGCCTTGCCATAATGATCACCGTCCTCGCGTTCAACTTTCTCGGCGACGGACTGAGAGACGAGATGGACCCGAGGTTTAGAAAGGAGATCCCCCATTGAGGATGAAAATGAGCCACCTTGAGATCTCCAACCTTAGGGTCTTCTTTCCCACCGACGACGGCCTGGTGAAGGCCACAAACTGCGTGGACCTCCAGATCGAGGAGGGTGAGAACCTCGGCCTGATCGGAGAGAGCGGAAGCGGAAAGACGGTTCTGGGGATGGCCATCCTCCGTCTTCTCCCCAAGGACGCGAGGGTGGAGGGGGAGGTCAAGTTCAACGGACGGGACCTTCTCTCCTTGAGTGATGAGGAGATGAGGCGGGTAAGAGGAAGGGAGATCGTCATGATCCTCCAGAATCCTACTAACGCCCTGAACCCAGTTTTCACCGTCGGAAGCCAGATAGAAGAGGTCCTCCGGCTGCACGAAGGCCTTGGCAGGCGGTCTGCAAGAAAACGGGTCGTCGGGCTTCTGAAGAAGGTCAAGATCAGAGATGCTTCCAAGAGGGCAGAGGAATATCCTCACCAGCTCAGCGGTGGGATGAAGGAGAGGGCGATGATCGCCATGGCCCTGGCCTCGGATCCTTCCCTGATCATAGCCGACGAGCCGACCAAAGGGCTTGACGTCACCATCAAGAGGGAGATCCTGAGGCTGTTGAAGACGATGACGGAGACGAAGTCGATGATCTTCATAACCCACGATCTGGCGTCGGCGGCAGATATCTGCGAGCGAATCGCTGTCATGTACGCAGGAGAGCTCCTGGAGATCGCCAGGACTGAAGACCTGCTGAACGATCCGCTCCACCCTTATACGAAAGGTTTCCTCGGCGCCCTCCCATCGAGGGGGCTGAAACCGGTACGGGGCACTTGCCCCTCATTGATCGATCTTCCATCCGGATGCAAGTTTCATCCGAGGTGCGATCATGCGATGGAGATCTGCAGAAGGGAGCATCCTCCGATGCTTCAAAGAGAAGATGGGCGCGAGGTAAGGTGTTTTTTATATGCTTGAGGTGATCGACCTTGAGAAGCGCTTTTCGTCGGGATGGATGCTTAAAAAAAAGCACCTTAAGGCCGTAGACCGCATATCCTTCCGGATCGATCGGGGCGAGACACTCTGCCTGGTGGGGGAGAGCGGATGCGGAAAGACCACCGCAGGAAAGTTGGCTCTCCGATTGATCGAGCCCACCTCGGGAAGAATCGTCTTCGACGGGATTGATATAACGAAGCTGAAACCTAAGGAGATGAGAAAGCTCAGGCCCCGGATGCAGATGATCTTCCAGGACCCTGACGCCTCCCTGGATCCTCGAATGAAAACTGAGAGCAGCATCGCAGAGCCCCTGAGGCTCAGAGGGGGTATGAGGAAGGCAGAGATCGAGGACAGGGTCGCGGATCTGATCGAAACCGTCGGGCTGAACCCGGAACACGCCCGCCGCTATCCTTACCAGATGAGCGGCGGCCAGAACCAGAGGGTGGTTCTGGCGAGGGCTCTGGCGTCAAACCCCGATTTCATCGTCGCGGACGAGCCGACGTCGGGCCTCGACGTCTCGGTCCAGGCGCAGATTCTCAACCTGATGAACGAACTAAAAAGAGATCTGTTGCTCACCAGTATGTTCATCACCCACGACCTGGAGGTCGCAAGGCACATGAGCAACAGAATGGCGGTGATGTACCGGGGCAAGATCCTGGAGATGGGAAAGACTGAAGAGATCTTATGCCGCCCTGTGCATCCGTACTCAAAGCTCCTGATCGCCCCCGAGCTGGAGGAAAGTCGCAACATCGAGGATGCTGAGATGAACGGAAGATACGGCGACATTCCTGGCTGCGTCTTCTATCCGAGATGCCCCTTCGCCGAAGACGCCTGCATCAAAAAGCGGCCAGAAATGGTCAAGGTGGACAGAGACCACCAGGTTCTCTGTCACCTCGTCTGACCTTAAACCGCCGATTTTTAGGCTGGGAGCGCCGATGGATAGGGCGCGATCAGAAGGCTGGGACCTTCGCCCGTCTCCCTGGACTTGAAGCTGACCCTGTAGTCAGTGTCGCCGACCGTCATCAAGAGGAAAGAGATCCTGCCGCCATCGGCCGCCTTGAGATGCTCTGAAACGTCGAAGGCGAATACTTCATCATCCCCGAAGTTCATCCCGAATTGGCTTAAGTCCAGCTCGTCGCCATTTGACATCATGACGACTATCGACAGCATGTTCAATCCCAGGGCCGTCACGCTTGAGTTTTCGGACCATTCAGACGTTATAGGCATGAGGAATACTCCGGCCATCTCGTCGCCGACCTTCTCGATCGACTCCGCCTTAAGAGCGAGAACCCCAACGTCGTCCTCATGCATCTCAAGATCCGATATATCGAACTGGACCATCACCATGCCTGGAAATTCCTCCTCCATGTACCAGTCGCCCATCAGGTATTCGCAGACCAGGTGATCGTCGTTGTAGACCTCCTCCTCCGTCAAGTCCACGTATAAGTCCTCGGCTGCGGGCACGATGGTCATCGAGCAGAGGGCGGAAGATGGCGCTTCGGGCATGACGGCGAGAAGCTCCTCCTCCACCCCTCCCTCCGACTGATCTGCGGAGGTCGTAACGTTCGCGGACTCGTTGACGAGAGCGAGAGCCGTTTCTTCGATGGCACCGGTATCGTCGACGACATCCTCCACGGCAGCATCATCGTCGTCGAAGACCTTAACACTTGCATTATCAGCCACCTCGGCGGTATCGTTCTCTGCCCCGTCCAGATCTCCCTGCACCGCCACCTCTGTGGGTCCCACCGCCTCTGTGATGCTGCCCTCTTGGGCTGACGCCGAGGAGAAGGCGGCGAAGACCGAAAGGACGATCATGAGACGGAACAAAACTTTGTTGAACATATCCAAATCATCTCCCTAAATTAGGGATTATTTATGCATCGCATGAATATGTTTCTTTCCATAGAAAAGCGGTCAACTACCCCTCCCTGAAGGGAGGGGCTTGTAGTTCCGGTTAAACTGGACTACATTGGGCTGGTTGACAAGGCAGCCTACTCAGACAAGATATACCCGCCTGAGCAATGTTTCGAGACGCGTTAAGGTCCGCATGGAGTTCAAAACCAC
>Ga0272442_10007157_pt1 | contig 14501 bp, 6 predicted proteins | sample SSMForm2O_FD_200262 | JGI IMG/M metagenome (GOLD analysis project Ga0272442, IMG submission 200262) | Marine sediment archaeal communities from Little Sippewissett salt marsh, Falmouth, MA, United States - SSM-Form-2O | ecosystem: Environmental > Aquatic > Marine > Wetlands > Sediment ...
TTTTACTTCTTCGAGGCTCTGAACATTTTCGACCTTGACCAATTGGCGGCCAAGTCCCCATTTCCAGATAGTTTTGACATAGTTGATCGTGTCGTTGATGCCTCTACGGGTATATCGTTTCGTCTTTTTGCCGTGGACGTATTGGTGGTTGATCAAGGCCTTCTGGACCTTTCTGAGTTGGTCGGGGCCGAAGCTCGTAACCTTCCACCTGTGATACTGTGCCAAAAAAGTCTCAGATCTTCGGATTTTGACTAGGTCCGGATTTTCGAGTCCCTGGCGGGTTTTCTGGAGTTCACGTTCCGCCCGCTCTCTATACGCTTTGACCAGTTCACCCACGGTAACGGTCTTTGTGGGATTGATGACCTCATTGACCGCATCGTATGGATTGTCAAACGAAAAGATGGTTTGAGGATCTGAGTTGTATAGTTGTAACCACTTAGCAAATATGGCACGTACCTCCGCCTCTGGGCGGTCATTTACATGGCCAAAACTAATCTGGGTTCTTTTACCTTCCGGTGTATAGACTTTGACGTTATAATACTCTTCATCGATCCGGAGTCTTGGTTGTTTCCGTTTGCCTGCCATAGTGGTAGCAATTATAACATATTTTCAGACAGTATCCAGACAGAATTGGCAAAAAAACGGTCTAACGAGAGAAGTTGAGGTAGCATGAGAGACAATGAGATAAATATGCATAATGATTATAAAAGACTTACAGTAAATGACTTATATATCCAATATGAAGGTATCTAAAGTGGGGTAAGTGGTTTATGTAAAATATATACGTGGCGGATCACACCCGTGAGGTCACAGGTTCGAGTCCTGTATCGCCCATTGAAATAAGCCACTGTGGAACAAGAACTTCCGGGGGCTCATCCTTTTTGTGATTCCTGAAAATGATTGAACTCTCAAACCGACCGATTAGAATTTCGATGATAAAAGAAAAACAGGGAGGTATCAATATGGCAAGGTTACAAACATGGATTTCTTCAACCCTTATTGTCTTGTTCCTTCCGGCGCTTGCATGTCAGGCTCGCCTTTGGAACGTCAGAGATTTCGGCGCGCAGGGGGATCGCAAAGTCAATGACAGCCCCGCCATTCAGAAAGCTATCGAGACCTGCTCCACCTCGGGGGGAGGCAGGGTGTATGTTCCGGCGGGGGATTATCTTTGTGGCGGCTTACAGTTGCGAAGCCACGTCAGTCTGTATCTTGAATCCGGCGCAACGTTATGGGTAAGCCCGAACAAGGAAGACTACCAGCACGGCAATCGGTTTCTGTATGCCGAGGGCCAAACAAACGTGACGATTGAGGGCAGAGGCGTTATTCATGGCACGGGACAGGAAGATCTCCAGCGCAAGAAGGGCGACACGAAGCCCAGGCCGGATTTTCGCGTGGGAATCCTCCGGTTCATCCGATGTGAAAATGTGATGATCCGGGATATCACCGTACGCTACAGTGATAGCTGGACGTTCGATCTGGAATTCTGCGAGAAGGTTTATATTACAGGAGTCAGTATCCTTAACAATTACTATCGCGTGAACGCCGACGGGATCGATCCGGTCTCATGCAAAAACGTGCACATATCGAACTGTTATATCATTGCCGGGGACGACTGCATCGTCTGTAAGACCCGGGAGAATGCGCCCTGCGAGGATATCGTTATTACCAACTGCACGATGTCGTCCATTGCGACAGCCGTGAAGATCGGGACCGAGTCGCATAGCGACTTCCGGAATATACGTGTGTCCAATTGCGTCATCCGGGACTCCACCGTTGGGATCGGGATGTATATTAAGGACGGGGCCATGGCCGACGGCATTAGCTTCTCGAATTGCACGATCGAGACGATTCGCAAGCCGGAGCTTGCCAATGAATCCCTCATGAACTCGATTTATCCGATTTTTATCGATATCGAAAAACGCGATCCCGACTCGCGCGTCGGCCGAATCTGCGATTTGACGTTTTCGGATATCAACATCATCAGCGACAACGGCATTCTGATCCAGGGGATGAGCGAGCCGAATATCGAGAATCTCGTTCTCAGAAACATTACCCATCGAGTGGATCGCCCGTTCGATTTCTCGCAGCGCAAAAAGCATGTCGGTGGGAGCACCCGCACAACGGAAGACCGCCGTCGAACAGAATTCGCCCGACAGGAATCGTATGTCACGCTCGCGAATATTAACGGTGTGACAGTTGACCATTTGCAGGTTTGGATTCCGGAGCAGGTGTTCGAGCAGTTTCCCCGGGCGGCGCTGTCCCTCCACCACGTTGACGGAGCGGACCTGAGTCATATAAGACGGATGTCCGGCCGGCATGGAAAGGGGGCCCCCGTGGTCGTGCTGGAGAACTGTCGAGACGGATTTCTGTCAAGCTGTAAAGCGTCCCCCGCAACGGACGTGTTTCTCAGCGTGAAAGGCCGTGAGACACAGAGGATTTCTCTGACCGGCAATGATTTGAGTCAGGCTTCGGCGGCCGTGCGATTGGGGCCGGACGTGAACAAACATGAGGTCCATGGGTGGAGTGAATGACCTACCCGGTTAAAGCTGAATCTCCATACATCCATGTGACTGCGGATTCATCTTGAACGCTAAGTAACGACTTGGTATACTTATAAATAATAAGACCTGTACCCATATGGGTCGATATCTGAGGAGTGCCAAGATCTGGGAAAGGAGGTGGCGTCACATCGCGAACAAACGGCTTTGGCAGATATAGACAAGAAGCAGTGTATGCAGAATCGTTATCTATTATCTTATTAAAGGGATGCTATGATGTGTAGAACCTTGGTTTATTTCACTACTTTTGCTTTCGTGTCGAGCTTGATCCTAACGAGCGCCGCAGAAGCAGTGGATCCCATAGGCTGGTGGCAGCTTGATGATGGCGCCGGACTCACTGCTGTAGACCGTTTTGGAGAACATGACGGGGAATTGACGGGTCCGTTGACATGGGTTGAGGGAATATACGGCAGTGCCCTGCAATTCGAAGGAGGCAACGGCAGTCCGTTTGTGGATCTTGGTGCCTGGCAGACAGATGGGCCTGAGGGTCTGTCTCTTTGTCTGTGGGCAAAATGGGACGGAACCAACGGTTTTTATCAAGGTTTTATCAGTCAGCGAGAAGGCACCATGTACTGGTGGACGGAGCTGAATCCGGAGGGCACCCAACTGCGTTTCAAGTCCAACACGAGCCCTCAAAGCATCCTCTATCTGACAGGCGAGCATTTAATCGAAGGCGAGTGGGCGCACCTGGCCTTCATCCACGACGCAGTTGAAAATACGGGAACCATCTATTTTAACGGCGAGGAGAGGCTGAACGGCGACTGGGATTTACCTGCCGGGGATTTCAGCAATTTGAGGATTGGTATTGGCGTGGTCAATACGGCGGACGGACTTGGCACCTTTAACGGGGCACTGGATGACGTGATGATCTTCCAAGTGCCTTTGTCGCCAGATGAAGTTCTGGCCGCTATGGAAGCCGGCGGAGAAGGATATCCACTGGCGCGATCTCCTGATCCGTCTGATGGTGCCCTTCACGAGGATACGTGGGTGACGCTTTCCTGGAAGTCGGGAGATAAGGCCGTCTCGCACGATGTGTATTTGGGCGACAATTTCAACGATGTGGAACAAGCGACGCCGGATTCAGACGTGTTCCGCGGCAACCAGGTGACAGACTTTTATGTAGCGGGTTTCCCCGGCTTTGCCTATCCGGATGGCCTTGTACCCGGCACGACCTACTACTGGCGAATCGATGAAGTTAATGACGCCGATCCCAACAGTCCGTGGAAAGGTTTTGTCTGGAGCTTCTCGATTCCACCCAAGACGGCGTATAATCCGATTCCGGCCGATGGAACCGGATTGACCGATACGACGGTGACCCTGAGATGGACACCGGGTTTTGGTACGAAATTACACACGGTTTTCCTCGGCGATGATTTTGACCAGGTGAACAATGCCACTGTGGGTGTCCCGACCGGAGGGGCGTTCTACAATCCCGGCGAGCTTGAACGAGAGAAGGTGTACTACTGGCGAGTCGATGAATTTGACGGCTTCGACACGTTTGAAGGGGACGTCTGGACCTTTACAACGCCGGGTGCGATTGGAAATCCGCAACCGGTCAACGGCGCGACCGATGTGGCGATGGTCACGATCTTAAGCTGGACGCCGGCCGATAGCGCTGCTTCACACCAACTTTACCTCGGCACAGATAAAGCGGCCGTGCGTAACGCCAATACCGGAGCATCAGAGTATAAAGGCTCTATGGCGCTGGGCACGGAAACTTATGATCCCGGATTGCTGGATCTGGGCATCACGTACTATTGGCGCGTGGATGAGGTGTATAATGGAAATCCGGTTAAAGGCCCTGTCTGGAGTTTCACAGTAGGTGATTATCTTATTGTCGATGATTTCGAGAGCTACACGGATAACGACGCGGAAGGCGAGGCGGTCTGGCAAACGTGGATCGATGGCTTCGGTGTTGCGGATAACGGCGCACAGGTCGGTTATCTGATGCCCCCCTATACCGAGCAGACAATCGTTCATGGCGGGGCCCAGTCCATGCCGCTGATTTATTCGAACGAAGCCGGGGTGACGAACTCGGAGGCTTCGATGACGTTAGCGGCATTACGCGACTGGACGCAGGCCGGCGTCGCAGAGTTATCGCTCTGGATCAGGGGCGTTTCAGCTAATGCAGAAGAACCGTTGTATGTGGCGATTGCCAATAGCGCCGGCGCGCCCGCGGTTGTAGCCAACGATGATCTGGCCGTAGCAGCGAGCAGCAGATGGACGCGATGGATTGTTTCGCTACAAACCTTTGCCGACCAGGGAATCGATCTCACGAATGTGGACAAGATTGCGATTGGTCTGGGAAGCAAAGCCGGTGTGGCAAGCTCCGGCGGTTCCGGAACGCTCTTTGTTGATGACGTCCGTCTGTATCAACCGGAGCCGTAGCGATAGATTGCGATGACATCAAAAATCAACATGAATCCGGGGCCTGTGCTGATAGATTGAGCATAGGCCCCTTAAGATGTATAAGCTATGGAACAACTTCAAAACGACCTTACTGCTGTCCTCGCTCATGGGCTTTCACACATCAAGCACAGGGGTATCCTATCATACATTCTATCGCGGTGCGGACCATTCCAGAACCGGCTTCAGATCGGGCAAGGATTTTGACTTTGCGTCTGACGGGCTTAAAATCACAGCCGTACGAGCCGCCTGTCCGGCGGACAAAGATACTTCAAAGCCAACAAGGCGCGTTCCCGGATTGCGTGCATCATAGTCCGCTTTCGGTTCGGTGGAATAAGTTTTGAGCTGTATCTGTTCATCCGTGAGCACGGTCAACTGCATGGTTTTTCCTTCTTGTTGCAACAGAGCAGTTTTGTTGTTTTCAATAGACACCTTGGCCGGAGTCACCATGGCCCAGCGCACCGTTGCGGGTTGTTGGGCTGCTTGAAACTCATCTTGAATGATAATCTGTCCCGTGGGGAGTAGTGCTCCACCGCGAAAGGCCTTTGCCAGTTGGCTTTTATAAACGTCCGACATGTCGAAGACCACGTGTGGGAAGGCCTTTTTATCAGAATACCGAACAATCGGCGCGTTTCCATTCACCCTCTGGTGCTGACCGTTTACAACCAGGGTGTTATGAGAAAGATTATTGTAGCGGAAGATTTTCCAGCGTTCCGCGTTCTGACTTCTGCCCCAAAGATTCATACCGAGGGACTCGATCTTGTGATAACTCTCCGGCCCCAAATCAACCGCCCAGCGCACTCCTTGGGCATCCAGCACGAACGATCCGATATCCATATGCCCATGCGAGACGCCTGGGGAGCCGCCTTTGATCGCCAGATACGCGGCTTGCGGATCGGTCCAGGAACTACGAAACATGGCGACTGAATTGCTTCCGCGCCCCATCCAACTGAGATCTTCGGGAACGACTTGTTGGCTGTCACTCCACAACAGGATCAGTGGGGAAAACCGGCTCTGAACCAGTATCGATGGATTTTTTTCCGAAGCCTCTTTCCAAAGCTGATATTGACGCCAGGCCAGCGACGGCTGGTTGTATTTCTGCGCAAACCAGAACACCGTTGGCAGAAAACCACTCCTGGAACCACTATCCGGATAATTGAAATTCAATCCCGTCGGCCCGGCTACATGCAGGTAATAAGCCGCACCGCGAGTAAAACCAGGAGCTTGCGAAAGGTTGAAATCCGTTCCCAACACCGACTCCAAAGCCGCCAGCAGGATCACATTGTAGCTGGTCCCATAGACCCAGTAACCCGGCCCTTCCGGATAGGCCCCGTCCGGCTCATACTCTTTCATCACGACCTGGACGCCGTTGATCGCCCGGTGGACCAGCTTGTGGGCCAAGTCCGGTTGGTCTTCCATGATGGCCAGAGCACCAAGCGTTATGCCTCCGTTGCACACCTGATTCCAGTTATTATGACCTCGCGCCCAGCCTTTGTTCCCCAACGAAGGCCGAAGCCCTTTTGTGAGAATGGCCTGTCGAATTGTCAGCCGACTTGTTGCGGATAGATCGTCGTAGAGCCAGTCATACCCGATCGCCAGCGCGGCGGTCATTTCCGCGACGTCCAAAAAATGACTCGGATTCCAGTCCGGAAAAGCGGCCGCCGCCAGCATCTCTTTTTCCGCTCTTTGAAGATAAGATTGTTTGCCGGTGAAACGATAAGCCGCACTGAGATGAAAGACCCTGTCCAGGCATCGCCGCGAGACACTCAGCAGACGTCGTCCTGTTTTGACCCTTCTGACCGGGGACTGATCCAATAGGCTATCTGCTTTGGTAAGCATGGCCTGGAAGAAAACCTTCAAAGATGAGTCAGACTCGAGTTGAGTCCGGATCCGTGTCATTTGCCTATCTGAAATAAACAGACGCGGATGCGGAGGGATCGGGCGATTGAAAGCGGCCTGGACCTCCTCCATCGGAATGTCGCGGAATGCGGATTCGGTACCGGCATAGGAACTTGCACACAACATGAAGCCTAAAACTGACAGACAAAGATGTTTCATGGTTATCTCCTCAAGTTAATGATTCATCAATTAGAATGGAGGCTCTTGTGGCTGATACCGGGGTGCCCGGACATTGACGCTCGCAGGCATACGGTGCTGCCATCAGCAAGGGCCAGGTAAAGTTTGCCCCTCGCTGTGGCCATGCCGTCCCAAACCGGCATAGCGGACAGTGCCGTCTTGGTTAGCACAGTACCGTCGGCGGGTGAGACGGCCAGGAGCATTCCCGGGGCTTTGCCCTCTAAAGCATCCTGTGAGACTGATTCACGGCCGCGTGGGCCGGCAACGAAGAGGACATCCTTCGTCTTCACCATCGCCCACGCCTGAATCGGAATCGGTTTCCACCAGTTGAACCGGACCTGATACTTACCGGCCAGCGCCAGTTTGCGGTATTCCCTCGCCGTCCGGTCCAACGGCACATCGCTGCGTTTCGGGCAAGCGAAAAGGGCAAACGTGCCGCCCGGATTAGTGCGCATTTTAGGCATATTGGCATAATGGTTTTGCCCATATCCGTAGATCGTGTCCTCGTCTTCGACCAGTATCCGGCCTGAGGGGAAAAGCACGCGACTCAAGCGCACATCATAAAACGCACCCTGGTGGGGAGAAGTGTAGAGAGGAGCATAGGTCCAGAGCAGCCGCGACGTCGTGTTTGAGTTGAGGTAGCCGTCAGGACTGTGCAGATGGGTGATCCGCCCCGTTTGTGGCTTACCCGCCTTGTCCAGTATCTGATGTCGCATGAAGATATGCTCCCCGTCGCTGGAGAGGATGTCATTCAGAAAACCATCGACGCCCTGCTCGTCCAGCGTCTGCGAACCATCCTCATGGCGCGTCTCCAGAACCGTGTCGATGACCTTCCGGCCGGTGTGGGGTTCCAATCCGTAAAGCCGCAGGCCCCCGTCCAGGTACGACGACTTGCCGGCGGCAAAGTAAACGGTGTCATCGACGACAAGAACGCTGCCATGAACCGGCCAGACGGATTCTATCTGACTACGCGAGACGATCAAACGCCGCCCGGGAGCGGCCAGGAAACGCCATACGAGCGTTCCATCCGCAGCGCGCAATGCTACCACTGATCCGTCCCGACTTCCCGTGAGGACTAATCCCTCGTAGATAGTTGGCGGGGAGTCGATGCGGGCGTCAAAGTTGTATTGCCAGAGCAGTTCGCCCGTTTCCGCCTGGAGGGCGTAGAGTACATGCTCGTTCGTTGAGGCCAGGAAGACGCGACCATCGGCAACCACCGGGCTGGTCAGGTTTCCACTTAGTTTCGTCTGCCAGCCGAGCTTAAGTTCGGAGCCGACTTCGGTTGTTGTCTTCCCGGAGCGCGCCGCGTCGTGGCGATACGTAGGCCAGTCCTCGGGATGGGATTTGGCGGCGTTGTTGAGTGTTTGTCCGTAGGCGGGTCCGCGCTGCAATCGTTGATCCTCGGGGATCTGAAGCGCCCCAGTCGAGGAGGGCCGAGCATTCAGGGCCATGAATCCGGATAGCTTCGCGCGGATGTAACACGCACAGTTGTGAGGAGGAACGTACAGGAGGCCATTGGCGGGCAGCACGCCGAAGTAACAGCTTCCACGAACCCAGTGATGGGCCGCCACGTCACCGGTTGTTGTATCGAGAAACTCGATCCCGGCCCTGGACGCAATCACCGTGCTGCCGATCACCTTCATCTGATGGCAGCGATGATGCTGGAAGCGGAAGTCATATGAACCGCTCACGGTCTTCTTAACGGTGCCGGTCAGTGGATCGTACGCCTTAAACGCGATGTCGTCATTAGTGGGCCGCCAGAGGTTCATGTCAGCGTCCGGCCCCCAGAGCGCCCCGTCGAATCCGAACAGGTCCACCGGTACCGAATAGTTGGTGGCCGCAAATGGCGCCCGCCACAGCTCGCGGCCGTCCTCGGCGGAGACCACGTTCAGTTGGCGCCCCCCGGCGAATGCCACTGCGTTTTGATAAATGAGCATCGTCGGCGCAAACTGAGGCGCCAGGATGATCTTCAATTTCTGGGCTCCGGGGCTGTCCGGATTCCAACTATCCTTGAGCATGATTGCCTGTCCGGTAGGCGGCGATGTCCAGCGCGGGATGCCCTTGTGCAAGTCGAGGCTCCGGATCGACTTGCCGTCATGGTAAACCACCTGTCTGGCGTCGGCGGTTAACGTCATGGGCAGAACCGTGTCGGCCGGATGCTCCCAGAGAAGCTTGCCGGTACGAGGTCTCACGGCAACGATGCGCATTTCACGATTCAGTCTGCGCCAGAAGTCCGTCGTATCGCCGGCATTCACCAGGGCTACCAGGATGCCTTCAGAGACGAGGAATTCCTCGGCCTTGGCGGTGTCATTCAGCACGCGGATAATCTGCCCGGTGACCGCATCAAGCACGCTGATCGGCGCCCCGTCCCCCAACGGTGCATAGACTCGGTCGCCAATGGCCACCAACCGTCGGTTCACTTGGGCGGGTCCGACCTTCTTTCCGCCTCTCGCTCCGCCCCAGCTCGGCAGTACGTGTCGCCATAGCCGGATGCCGTTGTGGGCGTCGCGCGCGATCAGCGACCAACTGCGGGTGTCGGAGGCAAAATGCGAGTCGTCCAGAATATAGAAGAGGCGGCCCTGTGTCGAGACCAGGGCGCTGGTCTTGGTGCCCCGGTTCCATCGAGGAAGCGCCTCCCACTGCGTGAACCTTGGGGGACCGACAAGACAGTCTTTGCTGACGGCATTACCGGTGGCGTCGCGACGTGAGTGCGTCCACTCATCCACCTCCTCGGGCCATGGCTTGCGGGTGTAGGAGCCGATTCTGACGTCACCACGGAATTGCACCTCCACTCCCATTGGGGCCAGAACACGAGACACTTCGGACCGGTCGATCTTGAGCCCCCCATTGTCTTGCAAGGCAAGCAGATTTACTATGTCGTCCGCGTACGGGAATTTAGGGCCTTCCCAAGCCATGGCCGACACGTGGCCGTAAACGCCCGCATCCCGTATCTCGCGGCGTGTCTCCTCAAGCCCCTTGCCATCCCGCATAAGCCAGTGGACCAGCCCATTGGGCGCCTTGCCCAAAGATACGGCTAGATCTGCATCCCATCCACCCACTAAGACGATTAACCCACCTTGAAATCCACTATCGTCGATAATCTGCCGGGCAAGGGCTTCGCCCGGCTGCGCCCCAACCGGGCATGCTGTTAGGCACGCTGTAACGGCAATCAAAAGATAAGATCGAATCAAGGATAACACCCCCAAGTCATAACGTGTTTTCACTGATATGCTCCTCAAAAGAATCATTATCGAAATGAATTATAACATGGTCTCACGCACACTTCATGCACAAAAGCAAGATTCAATCGTGATCCGATAAAGCTGAACGAATCCAAAAGAGATAAGATGAGAGATTGACATGAATTTAAGTGTTCGTATATTAGAAAATTGCAATCGTACGAAAAGACAACGGGAGGATAGACCATGAAAGCTGTTTCTCGATGGATGTGTGTGTTGCCGCTTATCCTCGGTCCCTTCTCTTATGGAAAAGAGAAGATCGATTTTTCGACGTTAACGACTCCGATCATTTTCGCCGGCGATCACAAATACGGCTTTCGCGATCCGGCGGCGGTTTACTACGACGGTCATTTTTATCTTTACTTCACCCTGTCGGAAACCTCGACGGACGGCGGCTACTACAACATGACCGCCTACAGCATCAGCCCGGATTTGGTACACTGGACTTTTCCTCAGATTATCACGCCGCGCGACCGCTATCTGAACTACAGCAGCCCCGGCAACATCATCCGTTACGACGATGAGTGGATTATCTGTTTGCAGACGTATCCGACGCCCAACTGGGAAACATTCGGTACGACGGACAGCCGGATCTGGATCATGCGAAGCAACGATCTGAAGCAATGGTCCGAACCGGAACTGCTCCGCGTCAAAGGCAACGATGTGCCGCGCGACCGGATGGGCCGCATGATCGATCCTTATCTTATGGAGGATGCCGGGCACAAGGGCAAATGGTGGTGCTTCTACAAGCAAAACGGGGTTAGCATGTCGTATTCGCATGACCTGAAATCGTGGACGTATGTCGGTCGCGCGCGGGCCGGGGAAAATGTGACGGTCATCCGGCAGGGCGATGAATACGTGATGTTTCACTCCCCGGGCAACGGGATCGGCGTTAAGCGATCGCAAGACCCGACATCATGGGGGCCGGACACTCAGCTTTTGACGTTGGGACAGAAGGACTGGCCCTGGGCGCAAGGCCGCCTGACAGCCGCCACGGTCGTCGATCTGACGAAAGAATCCGCGGTGGGCAAATATATGATGTTCTTCCACGGCTCGTCGAAAGAAGGTCTGGAGGCCCATCGTGCCCACGGGGCCGCGAGTCTGGCTATTGCCTGGAGCGACGACCTGGTGAGCTGGACGTGGCCGGGGAAGAATGAGCGCTGAAAGCACGATTATCTCCTGTGCGAGAGAGATTTTCCTTGACGGGCGGGAGCGGATTTGATACATATAAAAACAGTGAAGTGTATCGGCTTTGAGTCTCGCGGCAGGTGGATTTCGGCCGCTCCGTGAGAATTATTCAAGAGACGCAGAGCGGGGCCGCCCGGCTATGACCACCAGGTCGCATGCTTCGGAGGCGAGGGTTTCACTTCGGGAAAAAGAGAGCCTATTTGGAGGACAAAACTATGAGCAGGAAACAATTCCTACAATCATTACTTGGGCTGGTGGTCGTTCTTGGTTTTTCAGCGACCGTAGCGATGGGGGCCGACATCTTGTTTATCTCGGCACTGGACGGCGGCGAAGCGGGCGCAGACGATGAGCTTAAAGCCTACATGGAAGGTCTTGGACATACAGTGACGTATTTTGATGATGACGAAGACGAAGCCGCCACCGAGGCCGCGGCCGCCGAAGCGGATTTGGTCTTCATTTCCGAATCAGTAGGCTCAGGTGGCATCAGGGAAGAAATCACGGAAGTGGAAGTCCCGATGATCGTCAACGAGATGTGGGCCTGGGATGAGATGGGTCTGACGCACGGCGGCGGCGCGGACGAAATCGTGGTCACCACGAACGTTGAGATCGTTAATCCCGTGCACCCTCTGGCCGCAGGTCTCAGCGGAAGCGTGGCCTTGCTCACGGATACTATCAGCAGTCTGGGCGAATGCCGTCTCGGCAAAGGTATCGCGGGCGATGCGGCCACGGTGATCGCAACCGCCACCCTGGCTGACGGCGAGACGTACGATATTCTTTTTGTTTACGAGAAGGGGGCTGCTCTACCAACGCCTCCTACGGATGGCAGTCCCCAGGTTGCGGCGGATGTGCGGGTTTGTTACGGCTTTCACGAGTACTGCGATCCTGTGTTGTCTGACAATGCTTATGCATTGCTGGGAGCGGCCGTTAAGTATGTACTGGGTGCGAAACCTCAGGCCAGAAAGCCTGACCCACATGATGGTGCAATCCACGAGGATACGTGGGTCAGCCTAAGCTGGGAGCCGGGTGATTTTGCTGTTTCACACGATGTGTACGTCGGCGACAATTTTGACAATGTCAACGAGGCCACGATTGATTCACCCGAATTCCGGGGCAACCAGACCTCGACATTTTTTGTGATCGGCTTTCCCGGATTCCCCTATCCGGACGGTCTTGTCCCGGGAACTACTTACTATTGGCGAATTGATGAGGTCAATCCAGACGATCCGAATAGTCCGTGGAAGGGGTATGTCTGGAACTTCTCGATTCCGCCGAAGAAAGCCTATAATCCCGATCCGGCTGACGGCGCCGATTCTGTCGATCCGACTGTGGTGCTTAGCTGGACGGCGGGCTTCGGATCGAAACTGCACACCGTATTTTTCGGCGACAATTTTGACGAGGTGGACAGTGCCACTGTGGGCGTGCCTACCGGAATGACGACCTATTCGCCCGGTCCGCTAACGTTAGCCAAGACGTATTACTGGCGTGTCGACGAATTCGATGGTTTGGGCACGTATAAAGGCGATGTCTGGAGCTTCACAACCCAGGGCGGCGTCGGGAATCCGAATCCAGCTAACGGCGCTGTGGACATCACCCAAACGCCGATTCTGACATGGATTTCGGGAGTGTATGCGGCTTCACACGAGGTGTACTTCGGCACGGATCCGGATGCCGTGAGGAATGCGACGACAGCCTCACCCGAATACAAAGGGTCCAAGACGCTCGGTGACGAGAGCTACGATCCCGGTAAATTAGCGTGGGAGGCCACGTATTACTGGCGTATTGATGAAGTGAATAATCTCAATCCCGACAGTCCCTGGAAGGGTAACGTTTGGAGTTTCACGACGGCCGGCTTTGCTATCGTTGAAGATTTCGAGAGCTACACTGACAACGATGCGGCCGGGGAGGCCATCTGGCAAACCTGGGTGGATGGCTTTGGCGTTGCGGATAACGGCGCGCAGGTCGGTTATTTAATGCCACCGTATTGCGAGCAGACGATTGTTCACGGCGGCTCCCAGTCCATGCCGCTGCTGTACATTAACGAAGCCGGCGTAACGAATTCGGAGGCAACACTGTCTTTGACCGCTACGAAGGACTGGACCGAGGAAGGCGTCGCGGAATTGTCGCTGTGGGTTCGCGGGGATTCGGCGAATGCCGCTGAGCCGCTGTATGTGGCGGTCTCGAACGCTGCCGGCGGTCCCGCATTGATGGCTCAGGGTGATCCGAGCACGGCGACCAACACTATCTGGACGGAGTGGGTTGTCCCATTACAGGCTTTTGCCGATCAGGGGATCAACCTGACCAATGTGGATAAGATCGCGATCGGCCTGGGCAGCAAAGGCGGTGCGTCGGCCGGCGGCTCGGGAACGCTGTACGTTGACGACATCCGGCTGTATCGACCTTAAAGTAAATTAAAGTGAGCTAAAGTGACTAAAGTGAGCTAAAGTGAACGATAGTGTGTGAGCACTCTTCTAAACTTTAGCCACTTTAGTCACTTTTAATTTTAGGCACTTTAACACCATTCCCTCTTGCCAAGCGGCTCGAAAGCCAGTTATACTTGATATCGGATATCCTTCGACCCGGCCCAAGCCGTGCTCGATGAAAATTTGGTATCCTGTATATTTTGATATTTGACTTTTGGTATGTGATATGACTTGGCATAAACGGAGACGGGGTATCATCTTTTCGCTGTTCGTTCTCGCACTTATCTGTGAGGTGGGGCTTGCTGCGCCCACAGAGACTACCCAGGCAGATAGTAATACCGCACAAGCCAAGCCCCGGAATGTACAATGGCCCGGCTTCGCCTATGACCGGGGCCGAACCGGACAGAGTCCGTACAAAGGACCCGAAACGAATAAACTCAAGTGGCAGTTTACCCTACCCGGCTGGGGAAGTTCCGTTGCCATTGGCGCCGACGGCACGGCTTACATGGGCACGGATGCCGGGGTGGTGTTTGCTTTAAACACCGATGGGTCTGAGAAGTGGCAATTCGAGTTACCGGCTATCGAAGTCACGCCGCCGGATGATTGGTCTGAAG
>Ga0272442_10007158_pt1 | contig 14497 bp, 14 predicted proteins | sample SSMForm2O_FD_200262 | JGI IMG/M metagenome (GOLD analysis project Ga0272442, IMG submission 200262) | Marine sediment archaeal communities from Little Sippewissett salt marsh, Falmouth, MA, United States - SSM-Form-2O | ecosystem: Environmental > Aquatic > Marine > Wetlands > Sediment ...
CGTGCGACCCGACGAGGTCGAGGCGTTGATGCCTGCCGCGGTCGCGATGTTCACCGAGGAGGTCGGCGTCGACCCGCGCGCCGACGGTGGCGCGGCGGTGTACCACGCTCGAGTGAGCGAGCTCGTGCACGCCGGTCGTGCCTACGCCCGCATCGATGACGGCCGAGTCGTGTTCAAGGCCGAGGTTGGGGCCGTGTCACGCTTCGCCTGCCAGATCCAGGGTGTCTGGGTGCATCCGTCGCTGCGCGGCCGAGGGATCGCGGTGCCGGCCATGGCGTCGGTGGTGCGGCACTGCCTGCGCGACCACGCCGAGGTCGTCAGCCTGTACGTCAACGACTACAACGCAGCCGCTCGAGCCACGTACTCCTCCGTCGGGTTCCGCCAGGTGGGGACGTTCGGCACCGTCCTGTACTGATCGCGGACGGGACCCCGGACCCTGGTCAGCGGGCCGTTCCGCCGCGAGGGTGAGGCTATGGACGCAACCATGTTCGCCTGGCTCGCGCTCGGCGTGTGGCTCGTCGGCGGGCTGGCCGGCTATGCCTACCTGCGCCGCCACGGGCACCCGCACCCGGGCTGGCTGCTGTCCGCGCTGGTGCTGGGCCCGTTCGCGGTGCTGGTGTTCTCCGAGCGCGTCGAGCGCTCGGCGCACGTGCTGGTGCAGCAGCCCTCGAGCGACGTCCACGGCGAGGACGGCACCACGGTGCTCGTGGGCTACGACGGGTCCCCGGACGCCGACCACGCAGTGGAGGTCGCCCAGCGACTCGTCGGCCCCCGGTGCTGCGTGGTGCTGTGCGAGGTCGTCGACTACGACACCGAGGAGGACCCGAACCAGACGGGGACCCAGGCAGCGCAAGCCCGGCTCACCCGGGTCGCAGCCGGGATGCCCACCGTGCCCTGCACCGTCGAGGTGCTCGCCGGTCGCCCGGCGCAGGCCCTCGCCCAGGCTGCAGAGCAGCACGACGCCGACGTCATCGTGGTGGGAACCCATGGCAGGGGCCTGTCCCACCGGCTGCTCGGCAGCGTCGCCGAGCAGCTGCTGTCGACGTCGAGCCGCCCCGTGCTCATCACCCAGCGCACGGCGGACGTCACAGCCCCGAGCGGCTAGAGACGATCGGCGAAGGCCAGCTCGACCGGCGTGACGTCGTCGGCCGGCGTGAACCCGAAGACCTGCCCGTAGAAGGCCAGCTCTGCCTCCAGCGCCGTGACCTGGTTGGCCGCGATCCTGAACCCGTGCTGCTCGCCGGGGAACGGCAGGTAGGCGTGGGGCACCTCGTTCGCCTCCAGCGCCGCCACGATCTGCTCGGCCTGGGCGGGCGGGACGACGGCGTCCTCGAGCCCCTGCATGACCAGCAGCGGGGTGCGGCAACGGTGCGCATGCGTCACCGGTGACCGGTCGGTGTACCGCTCGGCTGCATGCGGAAGCGGACCGACCATCGAGTCGAAGTACCGCGACTCGAACTTGTGCGTGATGGCGAGCAGGGCCTCGATGTCGGTCACGGCGAACAGGGCCACCCCGGCGGCGAAGGTGTCGTGCAGCGACGTGGCGAGAAGCGTCGTCGTCCCGCCGGCGCTGCCGCCGCGGATCGCCATCCGGTCGCCGTCCACCATCCCGGTCGCTGCCAGATGCTCGGCTGCCGCGCACGCATCCTGCACGTCGACGAGCCCCCACTGCTCGCGCAGCAGCTGCCGGTAGGGACGTCCGTACCCGGTGCTGCCGCGGTAGTCCACGTCGGCGACGGCGAAGCCGCGGGACGTCCAGTACTGCACCGCCGGCGAGAACGCCGGCCGTGCCGCGGAGGTCGGGCCTCCGTGCACGGTCACGAGCAACGGGGGACGAGTGCCCTGCGGAGCCACTGCCTGGGGGTTCACCGGCGGGTAGAACCATGCGAACGCCTGCTGGTCGTCAGCGGTGGTGAACGTGACGTGGCTCGGCACCGACACCCACTGCCGCGGCAGCACGGTGCCCGCACCGGTGCGGAGGACGTCGGCCTCCCCGGTGCCGAGGCGGCGCACCTCGACGGGCCGGTCGGGGAACGTCACGATGCCCAGCAGGCTCGTGCCGTCGTGTGCCAGCGCAGCGACCCGCTGCTCGGCCAGCCGCTCGGTCACCGCCTCGCCCCGCTCGGGCACCGACGTCAGCACCGTGTCCAGGCCCTGCGCGTGCGCCGTGACCACGGTGCCGTCCGCGGTCACCAGGTAGCGCGACTGGCCCAGCAGCCACGGTGGCAGGCTGACCTCGGCGTCCACGCTGACGACCGGTGAGAGCCGGTCGACCCCGTCGACCCGGTGCACGTTCCACCAGCCGGAGCGATCCGAGCAGACGTACAGGCTCGCGTGGCGTCCCCACTCCGGCTGCAGCAGGGACTCGCCCGCCCCGCCCGCCTCGCGTCGAGGGTCGGACAGGTGCAGCACACCGTCGACCTCGCCCAGGCGACCCACCCACAGCTCGGTGGCGTCCCAGGGCATGTTGGGGTGGTTCCAGACCAGCCACGCGAGCTGGCGGCCGTCTCGGGAGATCCGCGGGGCGGCCACGAAGTCGCTCTCGGCGAACAGCACGACCGGCGTGCCTGCTCCGTCCGTGCGGATCGCGACCAGCTCGTTGTGCACGTCGCTGCTGGCGTCCGGACCCTCGTGCCGTTCCCGGATGCAGACCACCCAGCGTCCGTCGGGGGTGACTCGGCCGTCGGCGTACCGCCACGCCTGTGGCGTCGGTGGCTCCGGCGTGATGGGCGTGGGTTCTCCGCTCGGGTCGATCCGGTAGAGCCGCTGGTCGTCCCACGACGTGGCGAACACGGTCTCCTCGTGCACCCACCAGGCGCCCCCGCCGTACTCGTGAACTCTCGTGCGGACGTTGAAGCCGGCGGGCACGACCTCGTGCAGCGTCGCGTCTGCGTCGCGGCGCACGACGGCCTCTCGGCCGTCCTCGCTGGGCCGGGTCTCGCTCCACCACACGATGCCGTCGGCGGCGTGCACGCCCGTGGGCAGCGAGCCGCCGGAGGCGACGTCGGCGGCCGAGACGATGCTCGCCCACGATCCGTAGGGACTGGTCATGGACATGTCGTCACCGTAGGCCGTGGCCGGTCATGGGTGGCGAGGCGGCCGATATCCTCGGCCACCGTGATCACCCGGATGTCGCAGCTGTTCCTGCGAACCCTGCGCCAGGACCCCGCGGACGCCGAAGTGCCGAGCCACCGGCTGCTCGTGCGGGCCGGCTACATCCGCCGCGCCGCCCCCGGTGGCTACACGTGGCTGCCCCTCGGATACCGCGTGCTGCGCAACACCGAGCGCATCGTCCGCGAGGAGATGGACGCCGCCGGCTTCCAGGAGGTGCACTTCCCGGCGCTTCTGCCCAGGGAGCCGTACGAGCGCTCCGGGCGCTGGACCGACTACGGCGACGACCTGTTCCGGCTGACCGACCGCAGGGGTGCCGACCACTTGCTGGCGCCCACCCACGAGGAGATGTTCACGCTCCTGGTCAAAGACCTGTACGCCTCCTACAAGGACCTCCCGACCAGCATCTACCAGATCCAGTGGAAGTTCCGCGACGAGCCGCGACCTCGGGCCGGCCTGCTGCGCGGCCGCGAGTTCCTGATGAAGGACTCCTACTCCTTCGACCTGGACGACGCCGGGCTGCAGGCCAGCTACGACGCCCACCGTGTCGCCTACCAACGGCTGTTCGACCGGCTGGGGCTCGACTACGTCATCGTCTCGGCGATGTCCGGGGCCATGGGTGGCTCGGCGAGCGAGGAGTTCCTGCTGCCCACCGAGGTCGGTGAGGACTCCTACGTGCGCTGCACCAGGTGCGACTACGCAGCCAACAGCGAGGCCTACGTCACCACCGCGCCGGCCGACCTCGACGTGTCCGCGGCGCCGCCGGCCCACGTCGAGAACACCCCCGAGACCCCGACCATCGACACGCTCGTCGCCGCGTCCAACGGCCGCGACGACCTGCGTCGGCCCGACCGCGACTGGACGGCCGGCGACACGCTGAAGAATGTGGTCGTCATGCTGCGGTACCCGGACGGCTCGACCGAGCCGCTCGTCGTCGGCGTGCCCGGGGACCGGGAGGTGGACCTCAAACGGCTCACGGCGTCCCTCGCGCCAGCCGTGCCGGAGGCGTTCACCGAGGACGACTTCGCCGCTCATCCGCTGCTCGTGCGCGGCTACATCGGCCCGCAGGCACTGGGGCTCGACTCGCCCAGCGGCATCCGCTACCTGACCGACCCGCGCGTCGTCGCCGGCACCCGGTGGATCACCGGAGCGAACGAGCAGGGCCGCCACGTCTACGACCTGACGGCCGGGCGGGACTTCGCCAGCGACGGCACGGTGGAGGCCGCCGACGTTCGTGACGGCGACCCCTGCCCCGCCTGCGGTGCACCGGTGGCGCTCGCCCGTGGTCTGGAGATCGGACACATCTTCCAGCTCGGCCGCAAGTACGCCGAGGCGCTCGATCTGAGTGTCCAGGACGAGTCCGGCGGCCAGGTCGTGGTCACGATGGGGTCGTACGGCGTCGGCGTCTCCCGCCTCGTGGCCGCGATCGCGGAGCAGACCCACGACGAGCAGGGACTGTGCTGGCCCCTGCAGGTCGCCCCAGCGCACGTCCACGTCGTTACCGCCGGCAAGAGCGACGAGATCGTCTCTGGAGCCGACGCGCTCGCCGGACGGCTGGCGGACGCGGGTCTCGAGGTGCTGCTGGACGACCGCTCCGCCACCGTAGGGGTCAAGTTCGCCGACGCCGAGCTGATCGGTGTCCCCATCATCGTCGTGGTGGGCAGGGGACTGGCCAGCGGTGTCGTCGAGGTCCGCGACCGGCGTACCGGCGAGCGAACGGACGTCGACGTGGCCGCGGTGGCGGACCATCTGCGCTCCGTCGTCGCCGACGTGGGCGTGGCAGTAGCCTGAGCCCGACCCGATCAGCGACCATCCACGAGAGGTGGGACCCGTCGTGAAGGCGGCCGGAGGTGCCGAGCAGATTCGCAGCGTCGTCGAACCATCGGTCGTCGACGCCGGTTTCGACCTCGACGATCTTGTGGTCACGCCGGCAGGCAAGCGTCGCCTCGTCCGTGTCGTCGTCGACAAGGACGGGGGGGTCACTCTCGACGAGTGCGCCGAGGTGTCCCGCGAGATCTCCCGCGTGCTGGACGAGACCGACGCGATGGGGTCGGCCGCCTACACCCTCGAGGTGAGCTCTCGCGGTGTGTCGCGGCCACTGACCCGGCCCCGGCACTGGCGTCGCAGCCGCAATCGGCTCGTGGCCGTCACCCTCACGGACGGCACGAGCCTGCGCGGACGACTGACCGGCAGCGACGACGACCAGGCCGCGCTCGACGTCGACGGCACCACGCACGTCGTGCGCTACGGCGACGTGGCCACGGCAGTCGTCCAGGTGGAGATGTCCCGCGCCGCATCGGCAGGCGAGGCCTGAGCCATGGACATCGACCTCAAGCTGCTGCGCGTGATCGAGACGGAGAAGGGCGTGCCCTTCGAGACGATGGCCGAGGCCATCGAGGGGGCCCTGCTGCAGGCCTACCAGCGCGTCCCCGGATCCGAGCCGCACGGGCGGGTCGAGCTGGACCGCAAGTCCGGCCACGTCACGGTGTGGGCCCAGGAGCGTGACGACGACGGCAACGTCGCGCGGGAGTGGGACGACACGCCGGCCGACTTCGACCGGGTGGCGGCCATGACGGCCAGGCAGGCGATCCGCGCGCGGATGCGCCAGTTCGAGGAGGAGCAGACCTACGGACAGTTCCTCACCCTCGAGGGGGAGATCACCTCCGGCATCGTCCAGCAGGGCTCCGACCCGCGCACGGTGCTGGTGAAGATCGGGGAGACAGAGGCCGCGCTGCCGACGCAGGAGCAGGTGCCCGGCGAGGTCTACCCCCACGGCACCCGGCTGCGGTGCTTCGTGCTGCAGGTGCGCAAGGGGATGCGCGGGCCGGTGGTGACGGTGTCACGCAGCCATCCCGGGCTGGTCAAGAAGCTCTTCGCGCTGGAGGCTCCCGAGGTCGCCGACGGGACGGTCGAGATCGCCGCCATCGCGCGGGAGGCCGGCCACCGCACCAAGATCGCGGTGCGGTCCACCCGGCCCGGGGTCAACGCCAAGGGTGCGTGCATCGGGCCGATGGGCGCACGGGTGCGTGCCGTCATGGCAGAGCTGAACCAGGAGAAGATCGACATCGTCGACTTCTCCGACGACCCGGCCGAGCTCGTGGCGCACGCACTGTCGCCGGCCAGGGTGCGATCCGTGCAGGTCGTCGACCCCACAGCGAAGGCTGCCCGGGTGTTCGTCCCCGCCGATCAGCTCTCCCTCGCGATCGGCAAGGAGGGCCAGAACGCCCGGCTCGCGGCTCGACTCACGGGCTGGCGGATCGACATCCGACCCGAGGAGACGCCCGAGACCTCTGCGGCGGCGGACTCCGCGGACGAACCGACGGGGTAGACTCCGTGGCGGGATCCCGGCCAGGCCGGACGATGGCGCACGTCCCTCAGCGGACATGCGTCGGGTGCCGTGCCCGGACGGACCGGTCCCACCTCATCCGCGTGGTGGCGGGCGAGGGGCAGCCAACTGCCCTTCGCCTCGACCTGCGGGGGAGCCTGGAGGGACGAGGTGCGCACCTGCACCCGGCCCTGGAGTGCCTGGACGTCGCCGAACGCCGGCGCGCGTTCGCGCGGGCCCTCCGGATCACTGGTCCGGTGGACACGTCCGCGGTACGGCGCTACCTGGACGACCTCGCGCAGGCGACACGACCGGAGCGGGTCGACGGCGAAGGAGACACCGACGATGCAGCGCAGCGTGCGATGAGCACCCTGAAATGAGTACCAACACCGGCTGACGGTTCGGGTCTGTGCCGACCCGGGCCGAGAAGGAGAGCAGTGGCAAAGGTCCGGGTCTACGAGCTTGCGAAAGAGCTCGGAGTTGACAGCAAGGTCGCCCTCACGAAGCTGAACGACATGGGCGAGTTCGTCCGGTCGGCATCCTCGACGGTGGAGCCGCCGGTCGCCAAGCGCTTGCGCGACGCGTTCGCCGCGGACGCCAGCGTCGCCGCGACGCCCGACGCAGCATCCACCCCCGCGCAGAAGCCCACCGGGAAGGCAGCCGGGAAGACTGCCGGGAAGGCAGCCGGGAAGCCGCAGGGCAAGGCGACGGCGAAGCCGGCAGGCAAGCCGTCAGCCAAGCCGGCAGCAGCGCCCGAGGCCGCGCCCGCCGCCGAGGTGCCCGCGCCCGCCGAGCCGGCTGCTCCCGCACAACCGGCGGCGCCTGCTGCAGCCGACTCGCCCACGCCGGCTGCTCCCGCGGCCGGACCCCCAGCCGGACCCCCAGCCGGTCCTACGCCGGGAGCCCGGCCGACGCCGGCATCGGATCGCCCCGCCGACGGGCGTCCCGGGGCGGGCCCCTCACCGGGGTCGCCGAGGGCCGCCGGTCCCAAGCCGCAGGGCCCGCGTCCCCGCGCTCCCCGTGCGGGCAACAACCCGTTCACGACGCCAGAAGCGCGCCAGGCTCCTCAGCGGGCGCCGCGCCCCGGCAACAACCCCTACAGCACGAGCGGCTCGGGCATGCCCCGTCCCGGTCAGCGACCGGGTGCGCCCGGGCGAGGAGCGCCTCGACCAGGCGCACCGACGCCCGGCATGATGCCGCCCCGGCCGGCGAGTCGCCCGGCTCCCAGCCAGGGTCGCGGCGGCGGCCGTGCCGGTGGCGGCGGCCCCGGTGGTCCCGGTGGCGGTCGAGGTCGTGGCCCTGGTGGCGGTCAGTTCGCCGGCGGCGGGCGCCCTGGCGCCGGTCGCGGCGGTCGGGCCGGTACCGCCGGCGCGTTCGGACGTCCCGGCGGTCGCCCCCAGCGTGGGCGCAAGAGCAAGAAGCAGCGCCGTCAGGAGTTCGACAACATGCAGGCCCCGACCATCGGGGGCGTGCGGATTCCGCGGGGGGACGGGCAGTCGATCCGGCTGCCGCGCGGCGCGTCGCTGTCGGACTTCGCCGAGAAGATCAATGCCGACCCGGCATCGCTCGTCCAAGCGCTCTTCGCGCTCGGCGAGATGGTCACCGCGACCCAGTCGGTGGACGAGGAGACCTTCAAGGTGCTGGGCGACGAGCTCGGCTACCAGATGCAGATCGTCTCCCCCGAGGACGAAGACCGCGAGCTGCTGGAGTCGTTCGACATCGACCTGGACGTCGTCGACGACAGCGAGGCTCCTCCGCGCTCGCCGGTCGTCACCGTCATGGGTCACGTCGACCACGGCAAGACGAAGCTGCTGGACGCCGTCCGTGACGCCAACGTCGTGGCCGGCGAGGCCGGTGGCATCACCCAGCACATCGGCGCCTACCAGGCGCACATGCAGCACGAGGGCGAGGACCGGGCCCTGACCTTCATCGACACCCCGGGCCACGAGGCCTTCACGGCCATGCGTGCACGAGGTGCCAAGGTCACCGACGTGGCCGTGCTGGTCGTGGCCGCCGACGACGGCGTCATGCCGCAGACCGTCGAGGCGCTCAACCACGCCCAGGCCGCCGACGTCCCGATCGTCGTCGCGGTCAACAAGGTCGACAAGGAGGGTGCGAACCCGGCCAAGATCCGTCAGCAGCTCACCGAGTACGGCCTGGTCGCCGAGGAGTACGGCGGCGAGACGATGTTCGTCGACGTCTCGGCCCTCAAGCGCCAGGGCATCGACGACCTCCTCGAGGCCGTTCTGCTCACCGCCGACGCTGCGCTCGAGCTGCGCGCGGACCCTGACGTCGACGCCCGCGGCGTGGCGATCGAGGCACACCTCGACCGTGGCCGCGGTCCCGTCGCCACGGTGCTCGTGCAGCGCGGGACGCTGCGCGTCGGCGACGCCGTCGTCTGTGGCAAGGCGTACGGCCGCGTCCGGGCGATGCTGGACGAGAACGGCGACTCGGTCGACGAGGCCGGCCCGGCGCGTCCCGTCCAGGTGCTGGGCCTCAACGCAGTGCCCGGCGCGGGCGACACGTTCCTGGCCACGGAGGACGAGCGCACCGCACGCCAGATCGCTGAGAAGCGCGAGGCGATGGAGCGCAACGCGGCCCTGGCCAAGGCGCGCAAGCGGGTCACCCTCGAGGACTTCCTCGAGAAGTCCAAGATCGAGACGCTCAACCTCATCCTGAAGGGCGACGTGTCCGGTGCCGTCGAGGCGCTCGAGGACGCGCTGCTCAAGATCGACGTCGGCGAGGAGGTCGACCTGCGCATCATCGACCGCGGGGTCGGGGCCATCACCGAGACGAACGTCATGCTGGCGGCCGCCTCCGACGCGGTGGTCATCGGCTTCAACGTTCGCGCTCAGGGCAAGGCGACCGAGCTCGCGGACCGCGAGGGCGTGGAGATCCGCTACTACACGGTGATCTACCAGGCGCTCGAGGACGTGGAGAACGCGCTGAAGGGCATGCTCAAGCCGGAGTTCGAGGAGGTCTCGCTCGGCCAGGCCGAGGTGCGCGAGGTGTTCCGCTCGTCGAAGTTCGGCAACATCGCCGGATGCCTGGTGACCAGCGGGCTCATCCGCCGCAACGCCAAGGCGCGGCTGATCCGTGACGGCATCGTGGTCAACGAGAACCTCTCGATCGACTCGCTGCGCCGGTTCAAGGACGACGCCACCGAGGTACGCGACGGCTACGAGTGCGGCATCGGGCTGGGGTCGTTCAACGACATCGAGATGGGCGACGTCATCGAGACCTTCGAGATGCGCGAGAAGCCGCGGGCCTGACGCCAGCCACGCCAGGAGGCTCCGCCGTGTGGACCGGCACGCTCGTGTTCGACCTGCGTCTGGGCGACACCCGGTCGCTCAAGCAGAAGCGTGCGGTCGTGCGCCCCCTGGTCGCAGCGATGCGCAGGAAGTTCGACGTCGCGGTGGCCGAGACGGGGAGCCTCGACCTGCTGCGACGCACGGAGGTCGGCGTGGCCGTCGTGGCCGCGGACGTCGCACGGTGCGTCGAGGTGCTCGACGCGCTCGAGCGGTTCGTCTCCGCGCGCGGTGAGGTCGAGCTGTTGGCCACGAGGCGCCGTCTGTACGGCCCCGAGGACGAGTGAGGAGAGGCGATGAGCAACGACGTGCGGGCCCGAAAGCTGGCCGACCGGGTGAAGGTGATCGCCGCCGAGACGCTGGAACGTCGGGTCAAGGACCCACGGCTCGGGTTCGTCACCGTGACCGACACCCGGGTGACCGGCGACCTGCGGGAGGCCACGGTCTTCTACACCGTCTACGGCGACGAGACCGAGCGGATGAGCACCGCCGCCGCGCTGGAGAAGGTGCGCGGACTCGTACGCAGCGAGGTCGGCGCGCAGACAGGCATCAAGTTCGCCCCGACGATCACGTTCGTGGAGGACGCCGTCGCGGAGGGGGCCCGACACATCGAGGAGCTGCTCGCCGAGGCGCGAGCCGCCGACGAGGCCGTCGCCGAGACCGCCAGCAGTGCGACCTACGCCGGCGAGCCCGACCCGTACCGTCGCCCCGCGGACGACGAGGACGACGAGGACGACGCGTCTCCGTGACACCGGCGCCGACGGGTCTGCTGGTGGTCGACAAGCCACCGCAGATGTCCTCCCACGCCGTGGTCGGCCGCGTCCGCCGCATCCTCGGCACGCGCCGCGTCGGGCACGCGGGCACGTTGGACCCGATGGCCACCGGGGTGCTCGTGCTCGGGGTGGGACGTGGCACCCGCCTGCTGCACTACCTGGTGGGTGCGGACAAGACCTACACCGCCACGATGCGCCTCGGGCAGGCGACGACCACCGACGACGCCGACGGTGAGCTGCTGGGCCAGGTGGACGCCTCCGGCTGCACCCTCGACGACGTCCGCGCGGCGGCTGCGACGCTCACCGGGGAGATCGAGCAGGTGCCCAGCGCCGTCTCGGCGATCAAGGTCGACGGCCGGCGGGCCTACGCCCGCGTCCGCGCCGGCGAGGAGGTGTCCCTGCCGCCACGACGGGTCACGGTGCACGACCTGAGGGTCGACGGCGCGCGCGTCGTTGGCCCATGCCTCGACGTCGACGTCCGTGTCGACTGCTCGTCGGGCACCTACGTGCGTGCTCTGGCTCGCGACCTCGGCGTGCTCCTCGGTGTGGGCGGGCACCTCACCGACTTGCGCCGCACCCGGGTGGGGCCCTTCGGGCTCGATGATGCGGTCGAGCTGGAGGGCCTGTCGGCGGACGTTCGGCTGCGCGCACTCGGCGACGCCGCGGCGGCCTTCCTCCCGACGCGCACACTGACCGCCGACGAGGCGGCACGCGTCGCCCATGGCGTCCCGCCGTCCCCGTCGGACGTGCCAGGGCCCGTGGCGTTGCTGGACGAGGACGGATCGCTGCTGGCGGTGGCGCAGGACGCAGGTCCCCGCGCTGGGCTGCGCGCGGTCTTCGTAGGGTGAGCCCCGACATGGGCGCGCAGGTGTGGAACTCCCTCGGCGAGGCCACCGGGCCGGCCGTCGTGTGCGTCGGCACCTTCGACGGCGTGCACCGCGGGCACCGGGTCGTCGTCGCGACGGGCCGGGAGCAGGCGGACCTGCGAGGCCTGCCCCTGGTCGTGCTGACCTTCGACCCGCACCCGATGGCGGTGGTTCGCCCCGGCCGTGAGCCGGCGGCCGTGGCCACGGTGCGTCACCGGATCGAGCTGCTCGGGCACGCCGGCGCCGACGCGGTGCTCGTGCTGCCGTTCGACGCGTCCGTGGCGGCCATGTCGCCCGCGCACTTCGTGCAGGGCGTGCTCGAGCAGGGTCTGCAGGCCCGCGCCGTGGTCGTGGGGGAGGACTTCCGGTTCGGCCACCGGGCAGCCGGAGACGTCGACGAGCTCCTGCGGCTCGGCGTCGAGGCCGGCTTCGAGGTGGTGGCCGTGGCGGCGGTGGGCCACGACTCGGTGCGCTGGTCGTCCACCGAGGTGCGACGCCGAGTGGCCGACGGTGACGTCGCCGCGGCCGCCGAGGTGCTCGGCCACCTGTTCGAGGTCGAGGGCCCGGTGGTGCCGGGCGACCGGCGTGGCCGCACGTTGGGCTACCCGACGGCGAACGTCGGCGTGGGTGCCGGGATGCTCGTGCCTGCCGACGGGGTCTACGCCGGCTACCTCCGCCGCCTCGACGACCCCCTGCACGTCATGCCCACCGCCGTCTCGGTGGGCACCAACCCGACGTTCGAGGGCGCAGAACGACGCGTGGAGGCGTACGTGCTCGACGTCGACGACCTCGACCTCTACGGCGCGACCGTGGCGGTCAGCTTCGTGTCCCAGCTGCGCGGGCAGATGCGCTTCGACGCCGTCGAGCCGCTCGTGGAGCAGATGGCTCGCGACGTGGCGCACACGCGGGAGGTGCTGACCGCCTCCGACCCGTCCGCTGTGAGCTCGCTGCACTCACGCTGAGGCGGGCTGTGCACGCGGGCATGCCCGCTGGGGATGCCCGCTGGGCATGGACGCCGGGCGTGGCCGGGTCCATAGTGACGGTTGGGGGAGCCCAAGGAGGTTCACATGTCCCGAGGTGGCGACGCAGGCGCAGCCGGCGGCGGAGCGGTCTACGGCATCGGGTTGTTCGGTGCGCTGATCTACTTCTTCCAGGCTGCCGAGTCATTCGGCGAGTACGCCTTCGCCATCATCCAGACGCTGTTCTGGCCCGGGTTCCTGGTCTACGAGGCACTCAAGGCGCTGGGCGCCTGAGTTCTCCCCAGCCCCGCGACGCACCTTGCAGGGGCCCTGATCCACGCCTAGGATCGAACGTATGTTCGACAGGCAACCGGCAGCACACTCCGACCCAGCGGGGGTCCTCCCGGACGTGGCGGCGGACAGTCCTGAGCAGGGGTCGCCGACCATGTCCTTCTGGGCACAGTGGGCACTCGGCGGACGGCCCGTGGAGCCCGACGCGGCCGATGTCGTGTCCCGGCTCGAGACGGGGCAGCGCGAGGCGACCCGGCTGTCGTGGGCGCAAGGGCGTGACCTGCAGATGCTGCGCGACGTACGCCTCGCCCAGCAGCAGCACGACCTGCCGGCCGGTGCGCCGGCGCAGCGGTGGGATGCCGACGCCTGGGTGGCGAGCGAAGCCAGCATTGTGCTGGGGCTGTCGGAGTCCCAGGTGCGCGGACTGCTGGCCTTCGCGGACGCCCTCGACCGGTACCCCCACGTCGATCGCCTGGCAGCCGAGGGTGGCGCTGCGACCTACACGCTGCAGCGGCTGACCGAGCACCTGGACGACCTGGCTGCGTTCGTCTCGCCCGCGGAGATGGCCGATGCCGAGCAGTCCGCAGCGACCTGGCTGGCCGAGGGACGCCGAACGGTGAGCCAGCTGAATCGCAGAATGCGTCGGCTGGTGCTGCGGGCGAAGGCTCGTTCGGGGCACGCCGATGACGACGCTGCCGGACGCGCGCACGCCGACCGCGACGTTCGCCTGCGCTCGTGCGGGGACGGCACCGCCGAGCTGTGGGCACGGCTGCCGGAGAGCGACGCGCTGGGTGTCGTCGCATCGCTGCGAGCGTCGAGCCGCCTGGCACGTGCGGCCGGCGACCCACGCACGCTGGCGCAGCTGCGCGCCGACACGCTCGTGGCCGCCTTGACCGGGGAGCCGGCGCTGTACGGGCTCGGCTGGGACGTGACCGACGCCCAGCAGCACACCTCGTCGGTGACGGCCCAGATCGACATCGTGATCCCGATGTCGTCACTCACCGGCTCCGACGCCCACCCCGGTGAGGTTGCCGGGCACGGGCCGGTTCCGGCGACCAGCGTGCGCGACCTGCTCATGACACGGCCCACCCGCGCCCGCGGGCTCCTCGTCGACCCGGCGACCGGCGCACTCGTCGGCCTGGCCGGCGACCTGGGCCCGATCCGCTGGGTGGCCACCGCGCCCGAGGGCTTGGGCTACGCCCATTCGCCCACCCTCGAGGCTCTTGCCCGGGCGCGCGACCAGGTCTGCCGGGCTCCAGGGTGCACGCGACCCGCGGCGAGGTGTGATGCCGATCATCTCGTCCCCTGGCCGGACGGCGCGACGTCGCTGGCCAACACCGCGATGCTGTGCCGCTACCACCACCGGCTCAAGACCCACGCTCGACGGTGGAGCCTGCTCGGCAGGGGTGACGACGACGTCGTATGGATGACACCGTCGGGACGCACCGCGACCACCCGTCCGGCCGAGCACCCGCCGCCCCGTGCCGGCGGAGCGGCCGAGCCGGGCAGTGATCCACCCCCGTTCTGATCCGGTACCCTGGGCGTGCCGTCAGATCGGCCGCGGAGACGCCTGCCCCGGTGGACGTGCCCGGGAGCGCCGCGCAACGAGACACGAGAGGGAGCGGGCCAACCATGTCCATGGACGCCGCCACCAAGCAGCAGATCATGACCGACTATGCCCGCTCCGAGGGCGACACGGGGTCTCCCGAGGTACAGGTCGCGCTGCTGACGCACCGCATCAACCACCTCACCGAGCACCTCAAGGAGCACAAGCACGACCACCACAGCCGCCGTGGGCTGCTGCTGATGGTCGGCCGCCGGCGCCGCCTGCTCAACTACCTGGCCGACGTCGACATCGAGCGCT
>Ga0272442_10007160_pt1 | contig 14494 bp, 17 predicted proteins | sample SSMForm2O_FD_200262 | JGI IMG/M metagenome (GOLD analysis project Ga0272442, IMG submission 200262) | Marine sediment archaeal communities from Little Sippewissett salt marsh, Falmouth, MA, United States - SSM-Form-2O | ecosystem: Environmental > Aquatic > Marine > Wetlands > Sediment ...
CAAACGTATAGAACATGGCCCGAAAGCAGGTGAATGTTAGGCTGGAAGAGGGCGATCTAAAGAGAATTCACAACACTGGCATATCACAAAGTGACTTAATTCGCGATGCTGTGACCTATTATCTTGATAACGAACTATGGTTATCTGGAGCTAAGGATACTGTTGCTGTTTGTATACAAACGCTATCAAAACGTATAGCAGAATTGGAAAATAAAGTCAAAGAATTCGAAAACGCACCCCAAACGTATAGCAAAATGGGATACACTGCACCCCAAACGCACCCCACATGTATACAACCAACATCCAACGCTTACGTCGCGCAACAGGGCGGGCGAGACTATGAAGCTATCATCAACCAGATTTTAGATGATCTGGGTGAAGTGTCTAAGGCAACCCTCGAAAGTACCAACTTGACAAACTATGGCACTTTTGGAGGGGTTAAGAGCTTCCTGGATAAGCTAAGGCCAATGCTCCGAGTGATGACAGAAGGGGGGGATTTGATAGAATCAACCGGTGCACATGGTGCCAAAATCTGGAAGAGATCACCTAAAAATGAATTGATGGAACGCTGAAAGAATGATCACTAAAAAATGAGAAAAACAATGGAAATGGATGACAAAAATGATACTGTATATTATTGGTTATTTTCTATTATGAGTATTATGACGATAGATTACTGCTTATATGAACTAATAACTTTTAGTGCGACAAATAGCGATAGCGCTCGATACTTGTTGAGTGCACTCGTACAAAGTCAAGCCGCAATACTTGCATTAGTAGTCTCATTAACGATTATAGCCATACAGCACTCAGCGTCCACTTATTCGATAAGAACGATAGCAATATTCAAAAAATCGTTGTCTTTTTGGGGAACCATTTTACTTTATATTGTTGCCATAATTTCTGAACTTATAGTTATGAAATCAATCGGTAATGGGTACGTCCCAGAACCTTATTTTTCACTAATTTGCATTTTTGGAATCTCTGTATTTGCCGCTTTAATTCCATATTATTTATCCACAATTTTACTGCTACAACCAGCCACAATAATTCAGATTATTTCAGAGAATATAACATACAAAAATCTCAAAAAGATCAAAGAAGTAAATGATGAATATGATAAAACTCGTCCTATTATAGACATTATAAATAATTCATTGATTAGATATGATACAGCAACCGCAATTAGTGGTATAGATGCATTAGGATCAAAGGTTACGAGTATTATGGAGATTCGAGAAGAAAACGAAAAGTTGAACATAGTATGGATTAATTATCTTTTTTTAGAGTTTACAATAATAAATAAGTCAGCATTGGATAAAAATAATATACTTGTGACATTTGACATAATCGAAACCATCAGAATTATCGGAATAACAGCTGCTGATCGTAAGTGGACGAATATTGCCAAAAAGGCAATATCTTCCATCGAAAACATTGGAAATGAAGTCTTGAAGAGAAACGAAGAATGGCTTGAAGAGAAAGCAATAACTGCCATCAAAGATGTGGGGTCAAAAGCTGCTTCTAACGGACTTGAAGATGTTGCTAAAGCGGTAATGTATAGCATCTATGAATGGGGTCAAAATACTGGTCAAAAAGATAATGCAATAAATTATATAAAAAAAATAGAAGTAAATGTGGTTAATAATAAAAACGGAGAAATTGTGGAGGGCGCCGTAGAAATTTTTTTGTTCTCAATGTGTTATATTAAGATGTTAATGCAGTGTAATATTGACACTTGACACTTGGTCAATGGTACATGTAAGATCTACTTTCCATTCATTCATTTATTGATTTATTCTTCTTCTTCACAGTAACTATAATCTAAAATTACCGAAAATCACGGTAATTTATGTTGTTCCTTTACGCTTGATTATCCGGTATTGATCCAGCTTCGTTCAGGTGTAAAGAGTCAAGTTGACACTTCTTTACGGTCGTTTTGAATTTGGAGGTGCCGTAACCAACCCGAAGAAAGAGTTACACGTTTACCGTTGTTATGGCCGGTATCTTCAATGATATAACGATCCGTGAACTGTTTGAGGATCTTAGAAAATTCGTACATGTGTTGCCGTCGTGTATTCTTGCCCTTACCATCCCTGGTTCCGAGCTCGAGATACTTTCCTATCTCTGAATAGGTGGCGGTATGAGTAGATCGCCACAATAGCCACTCATCGAGCCGTGCAAGCCTTTTTTCGGTCTTAGTGGCTATGTTAGTAGGTTGGGATTTGACCACAAAAGAACGCTCTTCGAGGTTTCTAATCCTTTGTCGATCAAATGCCCTTTCATGTGCGTTATTTTCAAGTCGTCCCTCTAATTCGTCGATTTTCTCATTCAAGCGCTCGATTTCTGCATTCTTTTCTGCAAGCTGTAGGCTAACTTCTTTTTCAACAACCTGAGATATGTATTCTTCAAGCGGCGTTTGGTTCTCACCGGAAAGTTCATATCCCAAAAACGACACATTACATCTTGGCTTGTGCGAGTGGCTCCTAGCATCCGCTAGGGGCTCGCTTGCGTTTACATTCATTTCTTTTACACCTCAATTTTATGATTTTCAACATGCGTTTTATCCTATGGCCTAATAATCTTTTCCTTCAGGTTAAGGAGGATTAGTGGAATTAATTTTATACCATTTCAAAAGCAATGGTCTTTGTGGCCAATGAGATCGAAATTTACATCGATGAATCGGGTGATTTGGGGTTCGGTTCGAAAAGTTCTGATTATTTTATAATTGCGGCAATAGTTGCGAGAGATACACTACCAATACGGCGGTGTATTAAAAATATCAGGCGGACTAAATTATCTAAAAAATACAAAAAGACTTCAGAACTTAAGTTTCACAATTCCGACGCGGTTATAAGGAACAGGGTATTGAATTGCCTCTCCAAATCTGACAACGATATAGCATATGCAGTGTTGCGAAAAAATCAAGTTTATGACAAATTAAAGGACAACTCACAAGGCGTATATAATTATATATGTGGAATGTTGGTCTCGAAAATTGTGGTGGAATATAATTTCAAGGACGGAATTAAATTAATCGTTGATAAATCCCTTTACGGGGTGCAACGGGATTTTTTTAATGAATATTTGGAGTACAAATCAAATTTAAGCTTAGATATTGATCACGTAGATTCCCGCCAGTATCCTTGTGTGCAAGCCGTGGACTTTGTTGTAGGCGCAATAAATCAAAAATATCGCGATAATAACGACATTTACTATAAGAAATTAGAAAACAGGGTCTCTCTAGCTCTTGATTTTTTCGAAAATAAGAATAGAGATTATGTGGTGAACCCTTCTCTACTTCGTCCCACCCGCCAATAGGCGGCCTCATCCTTTTCAAGAGGACTTACTCACCAACATACTAACATAGTAACCATATGATATATAAGACTAATGAGGCCGTAAGTTTCGTTCCGAAACTTACCGCCTGTTGTAACATAAAGCTTTTGGTCCCCCTGTGTGTGGGCATAGTTGACCGACTAACATGCTACTCTTTTTTACAATGTCCTATATAGAAAATATTTCTTTTATTCAACTGATTCTATATACCAAAACCGCTACGCATCGATAACCGTTAGCAGACGGCGCATTTTAGCCTCATAAACTTGGTTTTTGGGCTTTTACCCACTATGGTAGGCGACCAAGACCACAAATTCGCATAGTATATGGAATAGGGGGGTTAACAAAATACCACCCCTTCATATCTCCATGAAACCAATTGAATAAAAACGGTTCTCCAATTCTATACAAATCGCTATAATGTTCTATTCTTTTTGGAAGTCTTATATGGACTTCTTGAGGTCTGCATTTTTTTGGCATATAAGAAATAGGCACATTTATAAGTTGAGCAAAGCACGTTTATAGTAAGTACACGCATTATAGCGCATGGGTTTAGAAAGTAAAAAAAGACTGACCATTTCGATAGACAAAGACTTGGTTAAATGGGTTGAGGAGAACATTAAGGCGAAGCGTTTTGCGACAAAAACGCACGCCATTGAATACGCGCTTTCGTATTTGCGCCAAAAATCGGACGGTATATCGCGGATGAAGAGCTGGACAGACGTTTGTCGACTTAATGAGGAGGGAGAGGTTTGCATTCCGTTCATGTTGTCCGCTGAAGACGCGCTCCGGCGAGACCACCCCGAACATGCACGCCCGGCAGCAGAGGGAAAGCCCATTGATCTGCAAGGCAGGGGCTTTGATCTGACTGAGGGGCATCGTCCGAAGTTCCCGTATTTCTATTTTTATTCTGACAAAGACATTCAAATAAATTTGGAAATCGATCTGTCTCAAACTGTGGCGCAAGTTACTGTTTGGGGGAAGAACGAAAAGGGGCATTTCGAACAACGTGGGGCTGGAAAGTACGACTTCGTGCGCAGGCACTGGACTGGAAAAACTGGGACCGTTTTGCCTGACGCAGCACAAAACCTCACCGACTTCGCGGAGAAGTTGTCCGAGGCAGCGCGTCGAACATGAGATATACGTAGCCTCCATGTAATACAAAGACTTTCATATATTTAATCACATGTAGATTTCCTATGAGGTAAAAACATGATGCGAAATTGCGAAATTGAGGAGGGTCGGCTGACCCCCGACATACCTCCTCGATATGTTCGAATATCCTCCGACGCCCAACCACATCGAAATTTTTCAAGGCGGTTAGGTGGTGTTTAGTTTGTTTTCGGGCCTTATATTACTTTCTATTCTCAAATTCGATAGCCATGGGTGGATTTTCGAGTTATTGGGGGCGGGGCGATGAGCACAAAAGACCGTATCGCCGCCGAAGTGGAGGGGGCGACAGAAGGCAAGCGCCGTGCTGATTGGAATACCTCCAAAAAAGCGATTTTAGCTAAGACAGAAGGCAAGGTCCTGGAAGAAGATGAGTATCTCAACACAAGCGGGGAAGTTGTCAAAGATAAACCCCAAGATATTGAAATCGAAGACCTTTGCCTCCCTGTTTTAGATGGGTCTGGCGAAGTGACAAAGTGGATTTTCTCTCCGTCAAGGTCACGGAACGCTCTTCTCAGGCGTTATCGCTTGTTAATGGAGATCACAAATGATAAAAAAATTTGGGGATACAACAATCATACAGGGGTTTGGGTTGACAGCGCCACTCCATTTCTACTTAACGAGCTTTACGAGAAGGCAGGGGATGTCGCCACTAAGTTCAAGGTCGCTGAAGTTGTCGATCGACTTAAGGCAAAGCTGCAAACCGAACCAGTAACGTTCAATGAAGATCCGTTTTTAATGCCTCTCAAAAATGGCGTTATCAATCTGAGAGAGGGGGCAGGATCATTCAGACCGCTTGAGTCTGATGATCATGTGACGTTTCTGTACAATGCCAAGTGGGATCCTGATAACGCAGATTGGAGGCCATTCCTGTGGTTCTTGTGTTCATCGTTGCCAGATCCCGCCGATGTCCTTACGGCGTTGGACATCACAACTGCAATCGCTCTTCGTGTCCCCTTTGATGTGATCTGTTTGTTATTTGGCGGCGGCTCAAACGGAAAGGGCATCTTCGAACGAGTACTTCAAGCATTGTTTACCCCTAAACGGAGTACTGCTATCGAACTTGGGGAACTGAAGAGATCACGTTTTGGCCCCGGTGCGCTGTTAAATAAGGACCTCTGGATCGTTAGCGAGGTTGAAAGTGCAAAGGATGCTACCAGCGCTCTCAAAAAGATTGCAACCGGGGAGCTACTTGACGTTGATGTGAAGTACGGGGATCGGGTTCAGGGAAGGCCCCATGTCATACCAATTTTGGATGCGAATAATGCCTTTGAATTTGGTGACGACTCCTATGGGAAGAAAAGACGGATCAACCGGCTCGATTTCTGCTACACTTTTGGAGATGACCCTGGAATGAGGCCAATGGATAGGCATCTTGAAGAGAAGCTTACACGACCTGAAGTGCTCTCTGGGATTGTTCAAATTATAGCGGCGCGGGGTCCTGCCTTGGCCCAATCTCGGCGAATTATGACTAGAAAAGGGGCTGAACTGCAAGATCAAGAATACAAGAGGCAATTGTATTCTTTGCACTATTTTTGCGATGAATGCTTAGACGAGGGGTCTGACGGGTTTGAGGTGCGGCTAACGTCAGATGAGGTATATGAGGCCTATCTGGAATATTGCAAGCTTTACTCTGTCCCTACACCTTCAGCAAGGGCTCCTTTTGGAAAGTATCTCAAAGAGAGGTTTGGAGTGAAATCTGAGAGGACATCCACAATAGTCGACGGGGAGACGAAATATATTAGATACTATCCAGGCCTTTATATAATCAAATCTCCAAAAGTTGCTTATGCAGAGCTACATACTGATTATGCTAGTATATGCCAGGATATGCCAGCACTATGCCAGGAGTGGGTAAAGGATAATGGTGTTACGTTATCGGTTATGCCAGCTATGCCAGCAAATCACATTTTATCATGTGTAATAGAAGAGATAAAGAGAATGTACAAATATATACAATCTTGTGAAGATAATTCTCAAATTACGTATAAGAGATATGTTGATCAATTTGCTGGCATAGCTGGCATAGCTGGCATAAACAATAGCAAGCACACCTCCAAAGAAAACTCTTCCCGGCATAATGCTGGCATAGTTCCTGGCATAGCTGGCATAGTATCGCCGAAGTATCCCCCCTCTTCTGAAATGGAGCAAACCCTCTCCGAGATGGAAAGGACAGGGGATTCGTACAATGAAGAGGCTTTCCAATTGGAATTTGAATTGGAGTCGGTAGACGCAGCCAGAAATATCTTAAGATCGCATGGCTGGAAAAAGGATAAAGGTCCTCTTTGGTACCCCCCCAGTCGGATGTCTCAGAACTCGGGGGTGTCCTAATGCCTGCATATAAAAACGGCACGCGTAAGAATCGCTGGAAGACTTTAGATCAATACATTCGATATCGTGCTCGTTCTTCTACACCCAAAGGGATCAGCGACAGAAGGGAATTGCGTCGCATTGCTGAAGATTTTGCTGTCTCGCCTGATGATCTTAGGGGCAAATTAAAGCGCAAGGGATGGATTCGTGAAGCCTCACCTTCGGGTTGTGTTATTTTCTGGGTTCCCCCTGTATCACATAAAGGATAATGTCAGAAGTTATTTATATATTCATTGTACATTTGTACAATGGGTGATGTGTAATTGGCGAAAGGAACCCCCGTCTCCGAGGCAGAAGAGGCGGAGATATGTGAAGCTCTCAAATCTGGCAAATCCCAAAACCAGACGGCTAAAGACTTCGATAGAGCACCCGACACCATCCATCGAATAGCCGACAGAAACGGCCTCGTATATACGAGCCCTAAAAAAGCCCACGAAGCCAGGACCCGCTACGCATCCGAAGAGCGGATTGGGTTACTAGCCAATTGCCTCGATAAAGGTCGTGATCTTCTCGCCGAATGCGAAACACCCAGAGGTTACAAAGATCTCATGATAGGAATCGGGATCGGCCTTGATAAAAGGCACCAGGAAGAAGGCGGCGGTGGTTCCTCACTTGGTGAAATCAAGCTACTCTTTTCGAAGATGGAGGCCGAATCATGACCTTCCAAATCCCGACCGGTAAGCAGCGGGACTTTTGTCTTAACTCCGATGCGAGGGTCAATATCAGTCATGGTGCAGTTCGAAGCGCCAAAACAGTAGGCGCAAACGTCAGATGGTTGAAGTATCTTTGGGATACTCCGAACGAATACAACCTACTGATGGTAGGCAAAACCCAAACCAGCCTCGAACGAAACGTCCTTCTGCCTATCTCCATGTTGGTAGGTCCTCAGAACTATGATTATAAGCGATCTCTGAAGGTGGCCACCATTTACGGGCGGCGTATCATGGTTGAAGGCGCTAACGACGAAGCGGCATATTCGAAGATAGCAGGCCTAACCCTAGGTGGTGCCTACGTCGATGAAGGTTCATTAATTCCTGAAAGCTTCTGGAACATGCTCATCTCCAGGCTATCAGAGAGGGACGCCCAACTTTTCGCCACATCGAACCCTGGCAACCCCTCACATTATCTCAAAAAGAAGTGGATAGACCGAATCTTCGAGCTTGATTTGAAGACCTGGCATTTTGGACTTGGTGATAATCCGCACCTTGACCCTACCTATGTGAAAGAACTTAAACGCCAATTTGGGCCGCCTGGTAGTTTATTTTACCAGCGTTACATTGATGGCTTGTGGGTGGCCGGTGAGGGGTCGATTTACAAGAACTTCAACAAAGACCTTCACGTAGTCCCTCACCTTCCCGAAGGTAGGATATCCGAGATGAGGGTGGCCGTAGATCCTGGAGCCACCCACCCAACAGCGTTTTTGAAGGCGTTTAGAGTCGGTGAAAAATGGTACATCGTTGGAGAATACCGCAAATCCGACAAGTCCCCGGCTGAAGTATCCAAGGATCTGAATAGCTTCTTGGGTGGGATGTACCCCACCTCAATTGACGTAGATCCGAGCGCCAAAGCTCACCGGCTCCAGTTTGTGGGCGATGGAATCAACGGCGTGATGAAGGCAGACAACAGCGTTTTGGATGGAATTCAAAAGACCATCACCGCCTTTGATCAAGGCTGGCTTCAGATCGTTGGCCCTCTCTGTCCTATGCTCGTTGAAGAGCTGGAAGGTTACAGATGGAACCCCAAGGCCACTGAGCAAGGCAGAGACGAACCAATAAAAGAAAATGATGACCTTTGCGATTGCTTGCGCTACGTGGTTAACAGGATCAACAAGAGCAGGCGCGTTACCATTTCTAGGAGATGTTCATAATGACTGTACTTACAAATCTAGACTTTCTCAAACCTGGTCAGAAGTGGCCACCTGATAACGCGCGCCTTGATCGGTACGCAAGAAACAGGTTGTTGATGGAAGGTGATCACGATCTAGTCTTCACCGGCCTAAACGAAGATGACGCACCCAGGATAATCAAGATGCGTCTCAATTGGTTCAAGAGGATATGCACACTCTTTGGCGATTTGGCCACCGGCAACCCCCCAAAGATCACGGCTGAAGAGCAAACTACCATTGATAGGATCACCGAGGCAAATTCATTTGGCCTTACCATTTACGACCTTATTGGCGATCTCATAGCCTTTGGTGACGCCGTTCTTAAGGTGAGATGGGATGGTAAACGAGGGGTAATATCCCGTATAGATCCTGGCCACTGGTTCCCTGTGGTGGATCCTGATGATAGCGCCATCTTTACACATCACGTATTGGCCTGGGTGGTTACTCATGGTGATGAAAAGTATGCCAAAATCGAGATCCACACACCCGGTGAGATCGAACATAGGTTATTGAGGCTCACCACTGATGGAAAAGAGATCAAGGAATCGGTAGGCTTGGCCACGATCCCAAGATATTCCAAGCTGAAGCCCAAAGAAAAAACGGGCATTGATGACTTTCTGATAATCCCATTCTCCAACCTGAAAAGTGGTGATGGTGTCCATGGTCTCGATGATTTCAAAGACATCGAAGACATTGTTTCAGAGATTGAAAGACGGCTGATCAGAGTTTCAGGTACTTTGGACACCTTCTGCGATCCCTGGATGTGTGGCCCTCCAGGGCTTAGAGTGAAAGACCCAATTACGGGTGAGGTTATTTGGGCGAGTGATGAAAAGTACATCGCTCTAAATGAGGGCGAAACAGCGCCACAGATCCTTACATGGGACGCCTCTTTAACCTCCGTCTTTGGTGAGGTCGAAGCTCTTCTTTCCCAGCTCTACGTAATGGCCGAACTTTCACCGGCTGCATTTGGTGAAACAAAGAACGGACTGGCTGAAAGTGGAAGTGCTCTCAAACGGCTGATGCTCCCAACGCTGGCTAAAGTCAATCGGCTTAGGCTTAGGATCAAGCCGAAGCTCATCACGACCTTGAAGACTTGTGCAAGCTTGGAAGTTGCTTCACGAATGTCTGAGGCTTCAGAGCTCCCCAACGTCTCAATAGAATGGCGCTCCAGCCTTCCAACTGACCCGATGGAAGCCGCCCAAGTAGAGGCTACGCGATACAACGCCCACGCTACCAGCATCAGAGGAAGCTTATCACGGCTGGATTCTGATTCTACAGAGACAGACCTAGACGCCGAAGAAGCCCGGATCAAAGAAGAGTTGAGGGAGGAAGCCAACGCTTCTCTCTAACTTATTTCTTTTTGTCATACTCTAGATTTATAGATATTAATCAATTGTTTCAAGAACTATCAAGCTAAAATATAAATTTATTAAATAACATAATTTAATAGATCTATTTAATTCACAAACTTTGTTTCACTAAACGAGAATTATTTATACAAAAGGAGAAAATCTTTATATACTATCCGAGGAAATTATACATTTAGGCAGACGAAGGCCGTAACTTCGGAGACTTAGACGCATGACAGATGATGAAAAGAAATTCACACAAGCCGAAGTGGACAAGATCATTCAAGAGCGATTAGCCAGAGAAAAGGCGAAATATGCCGATTATGAGGACATAAAGGCAGAAAACGCAAATTTGAAGGCTAAACTGGCTGAAAATGAATCCAAGAATCTAGAAAACCTGAAGGCCAAGATCGCCACTGACCTCGAACTTCCTGCCGCCCTTTCCGTCCGTCTCCAGGGCAATACCGAGAAAGAACTGAGGGCTGATGGTGAGACGCTCCTGAAAGAACTTGGACCAAAAGAGGCTGTGGGTGGTGCTGGCAACCCTCCAACAGATCGCAAAAAACCGCTAACCCGCGAGGCAATAAAGGCCATGTCACCACAAGAAATCATCGACAACATGCCACAGATTGAGGCTCAATTGAAAGAGGGAAGCCTCAGTAGAGGTTAACAAAAATGGCAATATCAAATTTCATAGGAGAGATCTGGAGCGCCCAGATTTTCCAAAGTCTCCAGAAGTCCATGGTTTACGGTCAGAGTGGCGTAATAAACAGGGATTACGAAGGCGAAATCAAAAACAAGGGTAGCACTGTGAGGATTACCAGCCACGGACCGATAACCATTGACAATTACGACAAAAGCACCGGCCTAAGTGATCCTGAAGAGCTGAACGACGCCCAAACCTTCCTGAACATCACCGAAAGCAAGAGCTTCAACTTCAGGGTTGAAGATATCGACAAGGCCCAAATGAACGTAGCTCTGATGCAATCCGCCACAAGAGACGCGGGTTATCAGCTCTCAGATGTGGCCGATCAGTATATCGCAGGAATCATGGCCACACAAGCGGGCAACGCAGTGGGCACCGATGATACACCAAAGGTCTTTGATGGCTCTACCGATGACGTGACCGACGAAATTTTGGCCGTCAAACAAGCCCTAGACGAAGATAACGTACCTTCACAGGGTAGATTCTTGATTCTTCCACCTTGGGTAACTGTGATGTTGCTGAAGGATTCCACCATCACAACCCCTGATTGGTCCCAAGTAGAAAACGTGATGTTAAACGGTCAGATCGGGAAACTTTACGGTTTCGACATATTGCAGTCTAACAACGTCCCCAACACGACCGGCACCAAGTACAAAGTCCTGGCTGGAACTTCCAGGGCATGCACCTTTGCCGATTCTGTGAACGAAACCGAAGCTTACAGACCGGATAAATTCTTTGCTGACGCACTTAGAGGCTTGCATTGTTACGGTGCTAAAGTCATCGATCCTAGCTGTTTGTGCGTTCTGACCTGTAACAAGTCCTGAGGTGGTTGAATATGGCACGATCTGCAATAACTGTTAACGAGCTGGCAAGGGCTTGGGCCGAAAGGGAAACCCCCGACGCTATAGACAAGTCGAACCATCACAGCATAGCGGCTGGTTCTGACTTCGAGAAGATGATAATTCTCGTTCATATCAGTGCAGGAACGGGGACTGGTGGCGATGTGACTATCAAGGCAGGAACTGAAGCGCCCGCTTTTAGGCGTGACCTTGGAGACCTGGCAATTGGGGCCGATCTGGTAGCTGACGATGAGTACGTGATAGGACCCATTGAAACGGCCAGGTTCCTCCAGTCTGATGGAACTGTCCACATTGACATAACCGACACGTCCAACACCGACATAGCGGGAACCATTGAGGCCTACAGCATCTAATCACGATGATCAGGGGCGGGGGACCCGTCTTTCCCGCCCCCACGCCTCCATTTGAGAAGATATCATGGCTGAATACGTGACAGATTCCGAGATGGACACCTATTGTGCTAATAGGCCAAATTCAACAGCCTGGACTTCAGCTACCGAGGCAGCGAAAGAGGACGCCCTGATTTACGCGTCCTTGATCGTGGATTCCTTACCCTTCGTTGGCAAAAAGTACGAGACTGACATTTCTACCCAGCCTTTACAATGGCCACGATTAATTAAAACCAGGCGCGGATGGGTAATATCAGATCTTGATGCTGATGGTAACGCTATCGTCCCCCTGGCCATCAAAAACGCAGTGTGCGAAGAGATTTTAGCACGGCTAGGCACGACCAATGACAAAAGGATCGCTCTTCAAGAAAGTGGCGTGAAATCCTTCCGGCTCTCGGATCTTTCAGAAACGTTCACTGACGATTTTAGAGGTGGTGGGGTAAAAGGGACACCTCTCAAATCATGGGTTGCTTACCGATTCTTGGAACCTTACTTGGCAAAGGGGTCCCGGTCTCGATGATTGAAAATTATCTTAACCAAGTAGCTCAAGTGAAGAGGGAAGGAGCAGTTGTATTTTATGATGGCCCGGCGGCTGCCTCGCTCGATTTGAACATGACTGAGGTCGGTAGAGACTTCAAAGTTAAAATAATCTTATCCGATGGAGAAGCGTGCACGGGTGTTGTATCATTGGTTGGGGAGATTGACGGTACCCCCAGAAACGAAGATCGAGAATGGCACACGTGTAGAATGTATTACAGCGATTACACTTACGATAAGTTAACGTCTGTAAGCACTTCCGGCTTAGCTGACGAAGATCCCATACCGAACATCAAACTTGTGGCGGTCGATGAGGGTTATGTGGAAATCGTGACAACCACTTGGGAAGACTTCGCTTGCAGATGGGAGGATAAATCAATTGCATACTGGAATGATATTGGAGAATTTACGTTATCAGATGCAAAAGTGATGTGCATTGAACCAATTGAAACGGGCGATCACATACGTCTATACCCAAGTACGCACACTTTGGGCTATGCGGTTTTGAAGGTTAAACCAGCCACTGATTTGCCTGGTGATGAAGTGTTTAGGACGTTGTTGTTATGAGGTGATTATGATATGGGTAGTGGATCCGGGGGAGCTGGCAGAAAAATAAGATTCCCCAATACATCCGGTGGCGGGGATCTAGGGCTGTCAGTTCAAGAGATCGATCTGAAGAAGGCGAGGGAAAAGAAGGCTGGTAAATGAGTGCCCCGCCTTTCCGAGATGATCACCTTTGGCCTGAAGGGACAGAAGTTGATAATCTAATAGACCTCAGACCTTTAGCCGAGGCAGCCAGTGAACCCAAGCTGAAGGCTTCAGATGTGGGTGATTGGGTTTGGCCGTCGGATAACGATTTCTGCATTCCCTTGTTGCTCAAAAACGTTCAACCTAGAGGGCTGGAACTCCCTACTAACCGATGGGGGGCGAAGGCGCGGGGTGATCGAATGGTGGGGTCTACCTTTCACTTTTACACCGATGATTACCGGTTTGAGGGTTTGTGGAAGGACCCAACCAAGATCATAAATTCTGGATGTAACGCCGTTGCTGAAACAAACTTCAGCACCAATGATGAGATGCCCTTTCCGGTATTCCTTTGGCATTTGTACCGTAAGCGGTGGCTCTCTCGTTACTGGCAATCGTATGGGATTGAGATTTGGGCCGATCTCGCAGTTACGCCACGGTATCGCCAATATTCCCTTCTCGGAGTACCCAAGGGTTGGGGGGCTTACAGCTCCTACGCCTACGGAGGGCATACCATAGAGGATGTGATTGAAGAGGCAGAACAGGCCATCAAGCACGCTGGAATTGATGAGGTCCTTATGTGGGTGGTCTGTGGCGAAGAGAGCGATTTGGAAGAGTGTCGTAAACGTGGCTGGATTGGGACGGTCGCACATCAACAGGCCTATCTTAGAAACGTTGGTGGAAAGAAGGCGCTCAAATTGCCCAACGTGAAGATCACCACCCAAAACGAGCCTAAGAAGCCGGTTCCTTGCAAGACTCTCTTCGACTTCGGGAAAGCGTGATCTGTTGATATTATCCATCTATTTTAATAATCTTTATTTTGCGTTTTAAGGGCCTATATTTTAGGCGGTGGGTAGAATTGTGCCTTCTAGATATTGGTTGTATACAGTTGCACCCCAAAACGCACCCCAAAACCACAAAATGTATATCAGTTTACACCCCAAACGTATAGAACATGGCCCGAAAGCAGGTGAATGTTAGGCTGGAAGAGGGCGATCTAAAGAGAATTCACAACACCGGCATATCACAAAGTGACTTAATTCGCGATGCTGTGACCTATTATCTTGATAACGAACTATGGTTATCTGGAGCTAAGGATACTGTTGCTGTTTGTATACAAACGCTATCAAAACGTATAGCAGAAT
>Ga0272442_10007161_pt1 | contig 14492 bp, 14 predicted proteins | sample SSMForm2O_FD_200262 | JGI IMG/M metagenome (GOLD analysis project Ga0272442, IMG submission 200262) | Marine sediment archaeal communities from Little Sippewissett salt marsh, Falmouth, MA, United States - SSM-Form-2O | ecosystem: Environmental > Aquatic > Marine > Wetlands > Sediment ...
GAACTTCACGCTAACGAAATTGTGGCTTTTTCAAACGGTCTTTACTCCTTGAAAAAGCAATTGATCTCTCTCAAAGAAGCAGTAAGTACCATTATTCCCGAAGAAGCACCAATTGAAGCAATTGAACCTGAAACTGCTGAACCCGCTCAACTAGACATTCCAGAAGTTGAAGAAACAACTGATATACCTGTTGATGCTCCTGAAGCTCCAGTTATGGCTCCAATAGAAGCTCCTGTTGAACTTGCTCCTGAACCAGTTGCCGAGGCGCCCACTGAAACTCCTGTAGAAGCTCCAGTCGAAGAAACATTTACTCCTTCAATGGAAGCACCTGTTGCAGCATTTGCATCTGAGCCCGTTTCTCCTTTTGAAGTTCCAGTTCAAGCTCCAATGGAAGCACCAGTAATGGATGCTTTTGAAACTCCAATGGAGCCCACAGTTGAAGCCCCATCAGAAATTTCGATGGATGATATTTTTGCTCCTTCAATTGATCTTCCTGAAGACGAAGAAACCTTTGAAGCACCTGTAGAAACTCCAGTAGTTGAAGAGGCTGCTCCTGAAGTAATTGTGGAAGAAGCTCCAGTTGAAGCTGTTGCAGAAATTCCCGAAGCTACTGTAGAAGCTCCAATAGACGAACAAGCATCATTAACGCCAGAAACTCAGACACCAGTTCAAGTTCCTGTTGAGGCGCCTTTTGAACCAGTCTCAGAAAATCCAGTTGAAACTCTTGAATTTGAAACTCCTGAAGTGCCCGCTGAGGTGCCAGTTGAAGCTCCAGTTGAAATTGTAGCTGAAGAAGTTGCAGAAGTTCCTGTAAATGTTGATGAGCCTGTAGTTGAAGAATCAGGTTCAGAGACTACTGTTACCTCTGTTGACGTGCCTATTGAAGCTGCTGAAGTTCCAGTTGATGCTGTGGTAGAAGAAACTGTTGAACTACCTGAAGCTCCTGAGGTGGAAGCTGAAGTTCCTGAAGTTGATGTAGAAGAAATGACTGAAGATGCACCAATAACTGAAGTTCCCGTTGAAGAAGCTGTTGTTGCTCCTGAAGTTATTGAAGCCTCAGTAGAATCAACTGCTGAAGCACCAGTTGAAGTTCCTGTTGAAGAATCAATGGAATTGCCCGTTGAAGCTCCTGAAGTTGAAGCTGAAATTCCAGAAATTAACGTTGAAGAAAGCATTAAAGAAACTGCTCCTGAAGCAACTGTCGAAATTGAAGCCCCAGTTGAAGAAACCGTTGAAGTTGAATATACAATTGACGAAATTGAAACTGAAGATGCATTAGAACAATCTGTAACCGAACAACTAGACGAAACCGTAGAAGAAATCCCTGAAGCAACTCCTGAAGTTCCTGCCACTGAAGAAATTACTGAAGTTGAAGAAGTTGCTCCTGAAGTGCCTGCAGAAGAAATTGAGGTTGAAGAAGAATCTGTTGAAATAGTCTCTGACGAAGATGATCTTGAAGACGACGCTGACCTGGTTGATGAAGAAATCATTGAAGAAGAAATAATAGAAGAAGTAGTAGACGACGACGATGATGAACTAACCATCGAATAAGAGGCTAAAATCCAAATAGGCTTTAACTTTTTTTAACTCCAAATCTTTCTTTTTCTTTTTTTTTGTGTCAAAAGCTTTTAGATGTGCCCTTTTGATTTTAACAATATTTTTGTTATCTTTTTATTCTGTTATGTTATTTTCTATGTTGGATTTGTTGTTTGGCTGATGTAGTGGATACGTAACATTTATGTGTGGTGCAGTTGGCTAAAAATCAGCAGATAAGCCTAGTAATTAAGGAAGGATATGTGTGGCAATTCAGAAAAGCGACTTCATTATTGTTGATTATACAGGTAAAGTGAAAGAAACCGGAGAAGTTTTCGATACAACTTCTGAAGAAATCGCAAAAGAGAATAAACTCTACAAAGAAGGCGACATTTATGAACCCCGCCTAGTAGTAGTTGGTGAAGGATGGGTACTAAAAGCCCTAGATGATGCATTTCAAACATTCAAACTCAAAAAAGACGAAACAGTGGAAATCCCCCCTGAGAACGCCTTTGGGAATCGTAATCCCGAAAAAATCAAATTTGTTCCCTACAAACGTTTGGCAGCTCGGGGAATAACTCCCTATGTAGGCGCGCAAATCGAATACGACAAAAGACCCGCAACAGTTCGAACGGTTGGGTCTGGGCGGGTGACTTTGGACTTTAATCCTCCGTTAGCGGGAAAAACACTAGTTTACGAAGTTAATATCCAAAACCAACTTAAAACTAACGAAGAAAAAATTGGGGCATTAATTCACCGCCGAATCCCTATAGTCGGTGTCGAAAAATTCAATTTGAACATCACTAAAACAACTGTTAACGTGAAAATGCCTGATGAATCCCTTTATGTTGAAGGAGTTCAACTAGCAAAACGTGGCATAGCTCTAGACATTCAACGTCTTGTTCCCGAAATTGTAACAATTGAGTTTGTTGAATCTTTCACTAAACCTGGTGCAGAAAAAACTGAAAAACCAAAGAAGAAAGTAGCAAAAAAGAAAACTGCAAAGAAATCCGAAGCAAAAACTGAAGAAAAAGCACCAGCAAAGAAATCAACGAAAAAAGCAACAACTAAAAAGGCTACAAAAACAGTTGTCAAAAAGACTACCAAAAAGTCTGCTTCAAAGAAAACTGGAAAATAAGTTGTCCCAAAAACAGTAATTTTTGGATTAACTATTAATCCTTATTTTTCTTCTTTTTTGTTTTTTCTTGTTTCTTCAATTTTTCACCCGGACAACAGACAATACATTTTGTGCAGTCTATGTCGGGGTCTGAGAGGGAGCAAAGTTCGCACATGACGCCTTTTTCTCGGACTATTGCGCAGATGGTGCACAGTTTTTCTGCTAATTCGTATTTGTCCATATGTCCGTTAGCTAAGGAAAATACTGTTTCTTTCAAAACCATGTTTGCTTCTTCAATTCTTTGGACCTCAATGACTGTGCCTCGGTAGAATCGTGTATATTTGCTGACTGCTGTTTGGGTTATTCCCAAAAGTTCTGCGACCTCTTTTTGTTTGAGGTCATGGCCTTGTATTAGCTCTCTTGCTATGGCGGAACGGATTGCTGGGATTAATGATTTTACAGCGACTTCACACGGAAGCATTTTCTGGTTTCACCTGAATATATGTTCAATCTTAATTCTATATAAGCATGACGTATGTCATATTGTTGATAACACTTTCCTACAATCTTAGTCTAGTTTGAAACTTCTAGGCGAAAACAAACGTTAGTATCCTTTCTTTATCCCAAACTCCATCAACAATAATGTCTGGGCACTCTTTTTGAAGTTCATGATTGCTATAAACTCCAGAAGATACTGCAATACACTTCATTTTTGCATCTTTTGCAGCTTTGACTCCAAAAATGGAGTCTTCTACAACCACGCAATCCTTGGGATGAACTCCCAATGTTTTTGCGGTCTTTAGGAAGATTTCTGGATTTGGTTTTGGACTGTTAATGTCGTCTGCTGAAATCACTGTTTCAAAATATGCTTCAAGGTTTTTTTCAGCAAGGGTTTTGTCTATTACTTGTCTTCCGCTCATTGTTGCAACTGCTAGTTTTGTTTTTGTTTGAAGAGCATCTAAAAGTTCAGTAACTCCTTCAAAAACTTGAACTAAATCTGTTAATTCTGCTTGGATTCTTACTTTTTCTTTAGTAAGATTGTTTATTGTTTCAACGTTAATTCTCATATTACATTGTCTAAATGCTTCAAGGATTGTCTTTTTTGTTCCAACACCCATAAGTCGTTCTATGAACTCTTTACTCACTTTGCAGCCAGCTTTTGTCAAAACCGATTGAAACGATTGAACTACCGCTTTTCGGGTTTCAGCAAGGGTTCCATCCCAGTCAAAGATAATCGCTTTAATCATCCAAATCAACTGTTATCTTTCAAGAACAAAGGGCTTCTCATACGACACTTTTTCTGTTGGAATCCTGTCAACAAGCATTTTTTCACCAAACTTTCCAGTTACACCAAAGGTTTCAAGTTTCTCAGATAAACGAACCGCAACATTCAACTTTTGTTTGTTTCCAGAATAAATCCGGTACAAAACATCTCCAACTTCTACTTTGTCTCCTAATTTTTTATTCAACAATACTCCTGCACCATTGCTTTTAGGTGCCCCTGCTGCTCGTGCAATTTGGGCAATGTACCGGTTGTTTATCCACTGAACCCTTCCAGACTCTTTAGACCTAGCTTCAGCAACTTCTTTTCCAAGTTCAATATCTTCGGGTTGAACTTTGGGATTGCCGCCTTGAACTGCGATAATTTCTCGCAGTTTCTTTTCAGCTTTGCCTGATTGGATAATCTTTTTGGCTTTTTGTTCTCCGTTTTCGATTCCCATCATTTCAAAAAGCAGTCCTGCTAAACTACATGCTTTGTTCACCAAATCTATTGGACCTTTATTCATTACTGCTAAAAGTGCTTCTCGAGCTTCTAGCGCTGGACCAATAGCGTATCCGACGGGTTGTTCTCCAAAGGTTACTCCACACTGGATGTGAATGTCCAATCGTTTTCCTAGTTCGATAAAATCTTGGGCTAAGGCTTGCGCTTCTCCTATGGTTTTGATTTTAGATCCTCGACCTGTGGGTATGTCCACAACAAGGTATTGTGCGCCGATTGCTTTCTTTTTGCTTAGAATCGAAGGCAATAACAACGGGTCAATAGACAACGGATACTCAACTTGAATCAACAAATCATCCGCCGGCGCAAGATCCAAAGCTCCACCCCACGCTAAACAAGCGTTGGTTTTCTTTACTGCTTCTCGCATTTCTTCAAAATTTAAATCAACTGGACACAAAACTTCAACTCGGTCTGCTGTGCCCGCAGGAGAAGTAATTGCACGGGACGAGGTTTTGGGGATAGTAAACCCTGCAGCTGCAACAATAGGCACAACTAGAATTGTTGTTTTATCTCCTGGAACTCCCCCGACACTATGTTTGTCTAGAATTGGGCTTTTTCCAAAATCTATTGTTTTTCCTGTTTCTATCATGGCTTTGGTTAAGCCTTCTACTTCGTCAATACTGGTTCCGCGAATGTGTAGGCTAGTAACAAAAGAAGCTAACTCCACATCACTAAGATGCCTTTCTACAACATCCAAGATTATGCTCTTGATTTCTTCTTGCCGCAGTTTGCGTCCATTGATTTTTTCACGGATATGCCCAAGGGATTCTGGTCTTTCTGCGGCTTGAACTTTTACTGTTTCTCCTTCTGTAACTTTCAGTTTTTCTTGGACCTCTTCGTAGATGCCAATGGTTTTTTTTGGAAAATCCTTAGCTACATTAGTGATAGCGATGATTTTCTTGTTTTTGAATTCAATCGTCACTCGGTCAGAAGAGTGAATTCCCATGCGGCTTGCGTATTCGTCGTCGATGACTATGATTTGTTTTCCGCCTGCTCGTATTCCCAAAAGTTTAACCTTGAATTCCATGAAATTTCACACAGTTAATCTAATAGTGTGTTCTTATTATAATACTAGTTGAAAGCTAGAGGGGTTATTGATTATATTTTGAAATACATAGATTTTGTTAACCAATCTTACACGCCGAAACCAACTGATTTGATTTGTGATTTTTATGTCGAACCTTTAGGCATCACCTTAAACGAAGCAGCTGGAGGTGTTGCCGCAGAAAGTTCAGTAGGTACATGGACTGAACTTAGTACAATTAAGCCCTATGTCGAAAAACTTGCTGCTACTGTGTTTCAAATTGAAGGGAACAACATTCGAATCGCTTACCCAATTGAACTGTTTGAAAATGACAACATGCCTAACATTTTAAGTAGTGTCGCAGGAAACGTGTTTGGGTTGCGTGCTCTTAAGAACCTGCGGCTCAATGACCTTGTTTTGCCTAAAGACCTTGTTCAAAGTTTCAAAGGTCCAAAGTATGGAATATCTGGAGTTCGAAACCTACTGGGCGTCAAAGACCGACCCTTAGTCGGAACAATTGTCAAACCAAAATTGGGCCTAAAAACCCAAGACCACGCCAAAGTAGCTTATGAAGCTTGGAGAGGAGGTTGTGACGTAGTAAAAGATGACGAAAACCTGAGCAGTCAAAGTTTTAATCCTTTTGAAGACCGTGTAGTTGAGACTTTAGAGATGCGAGACCGTGCAGAGTCTGAAACTGGCGAAAAGAAAGTTTATATGATAAACATAACCGCAGAAACAGACGAAATGCTCAAGCGGGCACAATATGTCAAAGACCACGGCGGACGATACTTGATGGTAGACATTTTAACTTGTGGTTTTTCCGCTCTGCAAACGATAAGAGAACACGATTTTGGGCTAGTCATTCATGCTCATCGGGCTGGACACGCTGCGTTCACTAAGAATCCAAAACATGGAGTTTCCATGCAAGTTATTGCAAAAGTTGCCCGAATAATTGGAGTTGACCAGCTTCACGTTGGTACTGTTGTGGGTAAAATGTCCGAAACTAAAGAGGAAGTCCTCGAAAACATTGAAGCCATCAAAAAAGACATGTACGGATTAAAAGATGTGTTCCCTGTTGCTTCTGGTGGTATTTATCCGGGTTTGGTTCCCGATTTGATGAGGTATTTCGGTAAAGATTTTGTCATTCAAGCAGGTGGCGGAATCCATGGGCATACAAACGGAACTGTTTCTGGTGCTACAGCTATGAGACAAGCAGTTGATGCAACATTGCAGAGCGTTTCTTTGAAAGATTACGCGAAAACTCATAAAGAATTGCAATCTGCATTAGATTTGTGGCATTAACTCTTAAAAAAACTGTTTCTCGCATATGCGCGATTTTTTCTTTCGTTTTTTGTGGCCTTACCCACAAATTTTATAATAGGTTACTAAACATACATGGCGTTTTAAGGAATGAAAAAATGAAAATCCAGGAAATTGCACGATGGGTATACTTCGCGTTTGTTTTGATTGGGATCGTGGTTGGGTTTGTTCTGGGTTACTCTGCGTATGATTCGTATTTTCTGTCGCCAGATAATCCTCCAGTAAATTGGGCGGAAAACATCCAATTAAACCAAGGGTATGCCCTTTTTGCAATGCTGTTGTTGGGTTTGGTTAGCGGTCTTACAATAATTACCCGAAAAAAAATCAAGGCTTTCCTGTATGCTAGTATTGGATTAATTGTTGCATCTGGAGTAACCATCTGGGCAGAACTCTGGTACCTAAGTCCATTGTTGTTCTTTTGGGCTCGCGCAATACAATCTACTATTGTGGCTTTTGCAGTTCCAGTAGCAGTATTAGTTGCACTAAAACTAGTTCTTGACCTGAAAAAAGAAGATTAACTAATTTTTGGTTTTCAAGGGATTCTTATAGCCCATATCAACCAAGATTGAGTGAATTGCAGTTTTCAATTCTCCCAATCCTTTTCCCTTTTTAATACTGATCGGAAAAACTCGGTCTTGTACTTCTTTTGGGTCACAATCACTGATTCTGTTCATAAAATCCTGCAAATTTGCTTCTATTTCTTTTTTGTTTGCTTTATCAATTTTATTAGCTGCAACTAACGGGAATTCGCCCAATTTATCAGTTAAAAATTTGGCCATCTCCACGTCAACGGACATGAATCCTTTCTTTTCCAATCGCCAAGTTACTTCCATGAATGTAGAAATGTCTAAAACTAGAACTGCAAGTATGATGTTTTCTTTGTTGTCCTTCAAAAAGTGGATGATTCTGCGGTTTACTTTTTCTTCATACTTTTTAGAAACACCAGTCATTTTGCCTAATCCGGGCAAATCCACAAGAACTAATCCATCATTAAGGCGGTAATAGGAAACTTTTCGTGTAGTTCCTGCATGTTTTCCTGTAATTAGGTTTAAGCCTGTCAACTGGTTAATTAAACTGCTTTTGCCCGCATTAGGTCGACCGGTAAACACCAAATACTTCTCTGGCATGCCTTACACTACAATGATATGAAACATTAATCTAACTAAAAACCTGTCCTATTACGGGGCAAAAGTTTTTGGAACATGAATTTCCTTTGCATTTTTATCGCTAAAAAATCCTAAGCTTGCGTATCGGTCTTGGCTGTCGGGGAGTACTGTGACTAATGTTTGCCCTTTCTTGAGTTTCTTTGCAACTTGAACTGCTGCATATACGTTGGCACCTGAAGATATGCCTGCGAACAGTCCTTTTTGTCTTGCTAACATTCTGCTCCAGTTAACTGCGGTTTCGTCTTCAACGTTGATGGCATCATCAATAACTGAAGTATCGACAATGTTTGGAATAAAACCATCGCCAATTCCGTCGATTCGGTGCTCTCCTACTTTTCCCCCAGTGAGCTCTTGAGAACCTGCAGGCTGAGCCGCAACTATCTTCACTTTAGGGTTAACTTCTTTTAATGCTTTAGCAACCCCCATCAAGGTACCCCCTGTTCCGACTCCTGCAACAAAGGCATCTACAACTCTTCCGGGAACTTGGTTTATTATTTCTTTTCCCATCAGTATTCTATGAGCTTCAACATTGTCAAAGTTATCAAACTGGCAAGGCATCCAATGTCCGGGCTGGTTTGCTAACTGTTTTGCTTTTTCTACAGCACCTTTAAGGCTGTTACATGCCGGAGTGGAAATCACTTCAGCTCCATAAGCTCGCATAAAGTTGCGTCGTTCTTGGGTCATGGTTTCACACATAACTATTTTTACTTTGTAGCCTTTTGCTGCTCCCACCATAGAGAACGCGATTCCGGTGTTGCCGCTTGTTGCTTCAACGATGGTATCACCGGGTTTGAGATCTCCGCGTTTTTCGGCTTTTTCTATCATGTATTTTGCGATTCGGTCTTTGATGCTTCCGCTGGGGTTCACGTACTCGATTTTGGCGTAAAGGTCTGCGTCAAACGTGCTGAATTCTCCAGAGGCACTGTTTAGTTTAATGAGTGGTGTGTTTCCAACGAAATCTAGGACAGAGTTTACTATCAACGGAACCATTCCCTGAACCGTGACAAGTTGCTGATCTTTTAAAACTTTCTATTTTTGGTTCTAGAATACTGTTTAGTTCCATTTTAACGCTTTTTTGACCGAAACCTACAGATTTAAGCATCACCTAGTTAGTATTAAAATCAAAACGGCGATTGAAACCTTTGAGCAAACCCCATAAATCTGCTGTATTAGAACAATGGCGTAAACAAAAAGTCTGTTTCCCAGGCTTTCCAACTCCTTTACAAAAAATGCCTAACTTGTCAAAAGCTCTCGGGGGACCAACCTTGTTCATTAAACGAGACGACATGACTGACCTTGCTTTTGGTGGAAATAAATCTAGAAAATTAGAGTTTTCATTTGCTGAAGCTCAAAACAAAGGAGCCGATGTAGTGATTTCTACGGGTGCAGTTCAGTCAAATTGTGCTTGTATGGTTGCAGCTGCAGCTAGGCGCCTTGGAATTAAGCCTGTTTTGGTTTTGGTGGGAAAAGAATCCTCTGTTTATGATGGGAACTTGCTTTTGGACAAAATCTTGTCTGCAGAAATTCATTTCCTAGAAAATTATGGTCCTCACGTTGAAAAATACATAAACAGTTTATCTGACAAGTTTCGCTCAGAGGGTCATATACCATATGTTATTCCTGTGGGGGCTTCGTTGCCTTCTACTATTCCGGGGTATGCTCTTGCCCTGCAAGAAACAGCAAAACAGTTTGACGCAATTGGTGAACCCCTTGATTATATTGTTTGTACCTGCGGAACAGGTGGAACCCAAGCCGGACTAATTTTTGGAGCCGAATTATTAGATTTGCAAATCAAGATTTTGGGTGCAAGTGTTTTTGGAACTAAGGACCAAGCAACAAATTCTATTGTTAATTTTGTTAATGGTGCTGCAAAGCTTTTTGATGTTGATGTTTTTGTTGATGCTGAAGGTGTTACAGTTTTTGATGATTATATCAAGGAAGGCTACGGCAAAATAAACAAGGAAGTAACTGAAGCACTCAAACTAGTTGCTGAAACTGAAGGCATATTTTTAGATCCCATCTACACTGGAAAAGCAATGGTCATGTTGATTGATTTAATCAAGAAGGGTTGTTTCAAAAAAACAGATAATGTGCTGTTTTTCCACACTGGTGGGTTGCCTGCATTATTTTTATATAAAGATGAATTGCAAAAGGCATAGTTCGCTCTAACCCATTTGTGTTCTTTGTTGTTGGCTGAAAGGTTTAATACTTATTTTTTATTGAATAGAAGCTGGTGATATGTGTTGAAGTTGTTTACTGCTGGTCCTGTTGCGTGTTATCCTGAAGTTTTGGAAGCAATGGGCGAGCAAATGTATAGTCATCGTAGTGCAGAATATAAAAAACTGCATGTAGAAACCATGGAAATGCTACAACAGTTCTTAGGAACCCAAAGCGAAGTTTTCCTGTTTTCCAGCACTGGCTCAGGTTTTATGGAAGCTTCGGTGCGTAATTGTGTGGACAAGAAGATACTTTGTTGTATCTGTGGCAGTTTTGGTCAACGTTTTGCAACAGTTGCAACTTCCAACGGTAAATCGGTTGAAACTCTTGAAGTTCCTTTAGGTCAGCCTATTACTCCTGATTTGTTGGATGATAAATTGTCCAAAACCCCTGATGTGGAAGCTGTCTCCATAACTCACAATGAAACCAGCGTAGGTTTGATGAATAATATAGCCGAACTAGCAGAAGTAGTGAAAAGTCACGGTAAATTGGTGCTTGTAGATTCAGTGAGCTGTATGGGCGGAACAGAAATTAACGTGGACAAGTGGGGGCTGGATGTTTGCTTTGCTAGTTCTCAGAAATGTTTTGGAGTTCCTCCTGGTTTGAGCGTTGGTGCTGTAAGCCATGATGCCTTAGAAAAGTCAGAGTCTGTCCAAAACAAGGGTTGGTATTTTGATTTCAAGTTATGGGAAAAGTTTAACCACAAGAAAAAAGGCACTCCAATGACTTCTACGATTCCTCAGATTGCGGGAATGAACGCGGTTTTGAAGCTGATTGAATCAAAAGGTGGAAAACAATGGTACTTTGACTTATTTGCGCAACGTAACCGCAAGATTCGTGAAGGTATACAAAAACTTGGGTTGACAACTTTCCCCAAAGTAGGTTATGAGAGCCCAAGTATCAGTTGTGTAAATGCACCTGAAGGCATAGATGGTGTCGCAATCTACGAAGGTATGCGCAACGAAGGCTTTGAGTTAGCAAAAGGCTATGGTAGCATTCAAAACTTAACTTTTAGGATAGGTAACATGGGTTACATTCCCTCAGAGGTTATTGATTCTATGCTGGCGGCAATGCCTAAAGTTTTGAACAATCTTGGCTGGAACTGCTAGCTAATCAATTTTTTAAGCTGTAAATGCTTAAATAATTGGGTGCTGTTTTTCCCAGAGCTAATGACTGTTTGGCGTTTGGGAACTTCCGTTATTGTGTTCCCTTACTGTTTGCCTCAACAGAAACAGTGTGTGAAATGAAAATGACCAATCATACAATCTTAGTTTGCGACAACTTTGGAGAAGAATTTCTTAGCCGATTATCTAAATTTGGAAAAGTACTTCAATCAAGCGACATCGATTACAACTTGCCCGTGGAAGAGGTAACTGTACTTGTTGTCCGAAGCAAAACAAAAGTCAACAAAAATACTGTTGACGTCATGAAAAAACTTGAATGCGTAGTTACTGCAACTCATGGTCTGGACCATATCGACCAGCCTTACTTGGAAGAGCGCGGAATTAGTTTCTATAACGTTCCCGCCCAATCTTACGATGTAGCCCAAGGAGTTATTGCCTACATTTTGGCCCACGCAACAAACCTAGTGGAAGGTGACCGCTCCATGAAACAAGGACAATGGCTCAAAAAATCCTTGATTGGATGCCGTGTTACTGGAAAAACCTTGGGAGTTGTTGGCTGTGGAAAAATTGGACGAGAAGTTGCAAGAATTGGTTGCGCCCTTGGAATGAATGTTGTAGTCTTTGATCCATGTATTGCAGATGATGGATCTGTTACTTTGGTGTGCATGGAAGACCTGGTGAAGAAAGCTGACTTTATTTCAGTTAACTGTCCCTTAACCAACGGAACTCGCGACTTAATTGGAGAGAAAGAAATCTCCATAATGAAAGATGGTGTGTTTTTGGTTAACACTGCCCGTGCTGGTATCATTAATGAGCAAGCTTTACTTGATGCGTTAAATGCTCAAAAGGTTAGTGCCGCTTTGGATGTTTTCTCTACTAAAAAGCCCTTTGAAGATGAACTGTCAACTAACCTTATCAATAACGAGCGTGTGATTGCCACTCCTCATAGTATCGGTCAAACCTATGAAGCAATTCACGGAAAAGCCGAGGGGGTAATCAAAGCAATCCAAGACCACATCTCCAAAAACTGCTAACCAGTTTTCTATGCCAGCCCTGTTGCTGGTTTTTTTCTTTTTTGTTTTATCTTTTTAAGCTACAGACAAGTATTTGTTAGTGTTTAGTGGGGCTGTTTTGGTTTGTATGATGCTGTTTTGGATGCTGCAGGTAAAATTAAACGACTAGAAATTCAAGGTGCAAGAAACGTCGCAATAAAAGCAATCAAATCACTGGAAACTGGAACCAAACATTCCACTGCCAAAACTAAACAAGAATTTTTGAAGGAGTTATCTGAAGCCAAGAAAGTCTTGTTTGCTTCCCGATCTACGGAGCCCTTGATGCGAAATGCTGTTCGTTTTGTTATTCAAGCTGTAGAATCCAGTAGCAAAACTGATATTTCTGGTTTGGCTGATGCTGTTTCTGAAGTTACTGGCAAGTTTTTGGAGGGTTTCAAACAATCAAAACAAAACATTGCTTCTGTGGGTTCTAAGCGTGTTGCAGATGGGTCACGGGTTCTTACTCATTGTCACTCTTCTACTGTTATGAAGATTTTAAAACAAGCCAAATCGCATGGGAAGCAGTTTGAACTGTTTTGCACAGAGTCGCGTCCCGTTTTTCAAGGCAGAATAACCGCCAAAGAGATGGTCGAAGCTGGAATCAAAACCACCATGTTTGTGGATTCTGCGGTTCGACATTTTATTAACAAGGTTGATTTTGTGGTTGTTGGGGCTGACGCTATAACTTCGGAAGGCAACGTGATAAACAAAATTGGAACCAGCATGATTGCCCTAGCCGCCAAAGAAGCCCGAACCCCCTTCTATGTAGCAACAGAACTTCTCAAGTTTGACCCTGCAACAATTCTTGGAGACTACGAAAAAATTGAACAAAGAAACCCCAACGAAGTATGGGATTCCCCTCCCGAAGGTTTGTTTATTAAAAATCCTGCTTTTGACGTAACAAGACGAGAGTTTATTCACGGCATAATCTGTGAAGAAGGCATAGTTGCGCCAGATTCAGTACATGAGTTGATTACCAGAAATTACCCGTGGATACTAAAAAAAGGTTAATTTCGTTTTTCTTTTTTGTCCCGTGGTCCGATCAGTTTGATTTTTTTGTCTAAAATTATTAGTTTTTCTTCTAGTTTTCGGATTTTTAGTGCATAGTTATGTAATCTTTTGCCGTCGATGGCTATCCATGCGGAGATCATTACGCCTGAACATCCTAGTATCATATAGTAGCTGTAAAGGAGTAACAAAAAGTCTTGAAGCTGTCCCCAATAGCTGGACAAAACAAATATTGTGACAAAAATCATGGCTAAAAAGTTCACTAACTGAAAATAAGCCAGAAGTGTTCTCATTCTCACTTAGCTTTTACACCTATATAGACTCTATTTTGGTTTGTGGCTTAAAGCTTTCTGGAACATTTCTCAATATTTTTTTGAGAATTTGTATCCAAAAGTTTTTACTCCAATTCATGTTATTTTATTGATTAGATTCTTGCTTTGAACTATTTTGCAAGCAAAGTGGAGTTAGTGCCTATGCGAACTTTGAGGGAAATTCGGAAAAAAGTTTCACAGCTTCAAATAGAAAAAATTGAGTTGTTAGTGGAACTGGAAAACCTCAAAGCAAGAGCACAAAAAAATGTAGACTGCTTGGAGGATGAGGTTCAACAGTTACGTGACCAAGTAAATGAATTCACGGAACTGCTTAACTCGGTTTAGTTTATTTGCCTTTTTTTGATGGCCAGAACTGCAACTGTTGCCACAACAAAGGTTCCAATTAATGCTGGGACAGAAAACTCTGGAATCGAGGTGATGTTAGAGCCAGTTAGTTTCCATCCTCCCGAGGCCGTAGTTAGGTTTCCCATAAGCATCATTTCTGAATCAAAGCTCATTTCCAGCATAACTCCGGTTTGTCGGTTCCAGTACATGTTTACTTCAAACATGTAATATGTGTCGCCCTCTGTTTCTCCCATAGAGTATTCGATATGGCTCGTTTCTATCATACCGGTTTCTGTTTCTAGCATGACTGTTTCGTTTATCATTTCATCCATCATGGATGAATAAACATAATCCCCCGCATCAAGACCTGAAGAAATCAACCAATTAGCAAATTCACCTTCACCGGTGGCGACATCAACCCAGCCAGTTACTATTTCTTCAGTTCCGTTCTCAAAACTTACCGAAAACTGACCCGTAACATTAGAACCCGAAACT
>Ga0272442_10007163_pt1 | contig 14491 bp, 14 predicted proteins | sample SSMForm2O_FD_200262 | JGI IMG/M metagenome (GOLD analysis project Ga0272442, IMG submission 200262) | Marine sediment archaeal communities from Little Sippewissett salt marsh, Falmouth, MA, United States - SSM-Form-2O | ecosystem: Environmental > Aquatic > Marine > Wetlands > Sediment ...
GGCAGAGGGCCAGCATATAAAAAAAAGAAAACAAAACATCCTTGCGTTCTGTCACCCAGGCGACGGATTCGACCTTTAAAGGATGGATGCCGAATAAAAGCGCGCCCAAGGCCGCTGCCCGTAAAGGCAAGCCCAAACGAAGAAAAAAACAAAATACCAGGCTTGAAACGGCGAGATGCAACAATAAGTTATCAAGATGGAAGATAAACGGATCCAAGCCGAAAAACCTGTACTCTAGGGCAAATGACAATGTCGCCAACGGAGAATAGACACCCAAAACAGATGTGCGAAAGATCCCAACCAGTTTATCCCATTCTAACGACTGAATGAAAGGATTTTCTGTCACCTGAAAATTATCGTCGAAATGTGTGAATTGATGATGCAAGACCGGCGCAAAGGTCAACCAACCGAAACCCCAAAGCCCAATCAGAACGAGGATGATGCTTAATGTTCTTGACGGAGAAATAATACGTGCAAAGAAAATCGACATCATTATTGAGTTGATATCACGCCGCCCGTTTGAAGGGTATAGCTCGGCCCTCCGGCATGCAGGGGCTGGGTCGGCGTCGCCGTAATAGCATAACCTTGAGCTGAAAACTCGCAGTCAATCCGATAATGATCCCACACCGTTTGACACATGAGAACCTCCAACGGCGCCGATGGGAACTTATAAAACTGGGCATAACTTTCCGGGTAGGAATTATGAACCCAGGCATAGGTCTCCAGAGATTCTCCCAGATGCGCTAGAGAGTCCTGAATCCGTTTCTGGGGTGCATTCATATTCCGGTAATGTCTCACCAATCCCACGCTGCTAATGAATAAAAGAAAGACCAAAACAATAAAACTCAAAAACCGGGTCATGGAAGGTCGCGTCGCTACCGCGTGAAAATTAATCCGAACGGCCACCCGATAGGCATCATAAACGCCATAGAACCAAGGGATGATAAGCCAGAAGGTCAATAAGACAATAAAGCCTTTAAGGACCTCGCCATTATAAACCTGGCCGGCCCCAGGGAATAGGAGTGTCAACAAAGCCGCAAACCAAGGACTGCGCTGGGGCGTCAGGGTAATGCCAGCTATCGTCAAACGGGAACATTCCAAACAAAAAATATTCCCCTTAATAATCTGCTGGCATTTTTTACAAATCGGTTTCCGGCAACGGAAACAGCGTTCGATTGCAATCGTTTCCGGATGATAATGACAAAACATCCTTTCCATCCGTTCACCATTTTCCCGTTTTCCGAATGTCGGCGGGGGGCATATCTTGCAGGGTAGATGTCGTCTTTCTTAATTCCTCTTCCGGCAGGATATATCCTTCCAGTTTTCCTGACAAAAATTTTTCGTAGCCGCCCAGATCCATCAGGCCGTGCCCACTGTAATTAAACAGAATAGTCTTCTCCTGGCCCGCCTCTCTGGCTTTTTGGGCTTCATCAATAACCGCCGCGATCGCATGACTGGTCTCGGGTGCACAAATCGTTCCTTCCGTGCGGGCCCAAACCAATGCTGCCTCATAGGCCTTGATCTGATCGTAGGAACGCGGGTGCATCAACCCCTCAACAACAGCTTGGGAAATGAGTGGTGCCATACCGTGATAACGCAGACCCCCGGCATGAATGGGAGCCGGGATGAACGTATGTCCAAGGGTCAACATAGCCATCAGCGGTGTCATACAGCCCGTATCGCCGTAATCATAGGCAAAAAGGCCCCGTGTCATCTTGGGACAGGATGCGGATTCGACCGGAATGACATCGATTTTCTGGCCGTGGATTTTATCGCAGACAAAGGGGAACGACAGCCCGGCGAAATTGCTGCCGCCGCCCGCGCAACCGATAAGGATATCGACCTGCTTTTCTCCTGCGGTTTGCATCTGTTTCTTGGCCTCCAGCCCAACGATTGTCTGGTGCAACAAAACATGGTTAAGCACACTCCCCAAAGAATATCGGGTTTGACCCGACGTGTCTGCCACGGCCTCTTCAATGGCTTCACTAATAGCGATCCCCAAGCTGCCAGGAGTATCCGGTATCTGGGCCAATATCTGGCGTCCCACTTCGGTCTGAGGGCTGGGACTTGCTACACATTGCGCACCCCAGGTTTGCATCATGATTTTACGCATTGGTTTCTGGTCAAAACTGACCCGCACCATGTAAACCTTGCATTCCAACCCAAGCAGACGGCAGGCAAAAGCCAAAGCCGACCCCCATTGACCGGCGCCAGTTTCCGTTGTCAGCTTTTTGATTCCGAACTGCTTGTTATACCAAGCCTGCGCCACGGCCGTGTTGGGTTTATGGCTTCCAGGTGGAGAGACACTTTCATCTTTATAATAAATCCGGGCCGGTGTCCGCAAATACGCTTCGAGATACTTGGCCCTTCTGAGCGGTGACGGCCGCCAGCGATAAAGGATCTCGAGAATCTCCTCGGGAATGGTTATCCAGCGCTCTTGGCTGACCTCCTGTTCGATCAGATTCATCGGGAAGACCTTAGCCAACTGATCTGGTGAAATGGGTTTGCCATCGGGGCCAAGCGGAGGTAAAACGGCATTGGGTAGATCAGCCCCGAGATTATACCATTGACGGGGGATATCCTTTTCATCGAGATAAATTTTGACTGCTGGCACGGGTAACTCCTTCAGTTGAATGTGAAAAAGGGATCGTAAATGTTTATTATTGTAACTCGAAAAAAACTTAATGACAAGGATGGAAATGAGATGAGTAAGCTTTTTGGGGCAGGATATTTATTGGACGTGCGTCAACCGACCGCGGTCAAAAAAGGCCATCTTCTTCAGTATGCCATTACGGTTATAAAGCTTGGCCAGGCCGTCCGGTTGGCCGTATTGAAAATAAATCTCAGCGCGTAGCTTGCCGTTTTCATAATAGTAAAACGCCGGACCATGCCGCAACCCGTTACGATAACTCAACCGATAAGCTTTGTGTCCGTTCTGATAAAAGCCCGCACAAGACCCGTTTAAACGATTGTTCTGATAGTGCAGCAGATGCTGGACATCTTCGTCTTGCAGATAATCGAAGGCCATGCCATTTCGTTTTTGATCTTCGAAAAAGACCAGTGATTGGAAGAATGTATCGTATCCATATGGAATCTCAGGTGTATGGACCAAGAAGAATCCGTCCTTGATATCACCCCGGGCAGAAACGGGACCGGCTAGTGCCAGCAGGACGAATATCATCCCGGACGCTATAAAAAATCTGGCCGCTGTTGATGGGCATGAAAGCATGCCTGAAGTATAAAACATTCGGCATAAAATGCAAGCAAACCAGCCGGTGTACGAGAAAACGTTTTCTGCAATGAATGCTAAAGTGTTTGCGGGGAATCGTTTCCCGGCACCATCGGGACAAAACGGACCGGGAATAATACCTTACGGCGGATGCCTGTGGGGGTTTTGGAAATTAAAAGCAGGTTCTGGAAGCCTTCACCGACTGGTATGACCATGCGGCCGCCGACTTTCAACTGCCGAATAAGCTCAGGCGGGACTTCCGGGGGGGCGGCCGTAACAATAATTGCATCAAAAGGGGCCTCTTCGGGCCAGCCTTGATAACCATCACCGTGACGGACGTGAATATGGACGTAGCCCAAACTCTCGAGGACTTGTCGGGCCTGGTCAGCCAATGGCTTGACAATTTCAATAGTATATACTTTATCGGTTAATTCGCCCAAGATGGCCGCCTGATATCCCGAACCAGTACCGATCTCAAGAATTTTATCGCCGGGTTGTATCTGCAGGGCTTCGGTCATGGCAGCCACGACATAAGGTTGCGAAATCGTTTGGCCGTAACCGATCACCAGGGGTTGATCCGTATAGGCAAACTCACGAATGCCGACGGGAACGAACAAATGCCGCGCGACACCCCGCATGGCATCCAAAACTTTCTTATCTGAAACGCCCCTGCTCTGGATCTGATCAGTCACCATCCGGGCGCGTCGTTCTTCCATAGCCTTCTCCTGAGCTGACCAGCCATCAATTATCGAACCGGTTAAAAAGATGCCCGATAAAAAAAGAATCGCTGCTTTCATGAAGACGTCATGCTGAAAAAATGAATCCGTGTCAAGGGGGAACAGAGGAACTTAATAGGTTTGAACGTTTAATAAATTACCCTGCAGATCGTATTGCTCCTGACGGATCAAAATACCTTCCTTGAAAACCCGTTTATACATAATCGCCCCGTTTTCGTAAAATTCATTAACTTCAACGGGCCGGCCGTTTTCAAAAATCTTTTCCCGCATAAGGGCCCCGCTCTCATAATATTCACGAATCCAAACCTCAATCCCATGTTCCAGGATCGTCTCCCGCATCAAGGAACCGCTGGGATAAGACTCCTTATGCGATACCAATTCCCCGTTTTTATACAGATATTCAAAAACCAGATTGCCTTTTTGATCATATTCCCAAGTCAGGCCGTGTAAAATATTATCTTTATAAGTCTTCACCATATAAATATTCCCATTGGGGTAATACTCTTTGGTCAGACCGTTTAACTGGTCATTACGATAGCTTCTCTCAGCAATCAATTCCCCACTGGCGTACTCACGGGAAATACCGTTTAATTTCCCGTCCTTATAATTTTTTTCGAACAGAAGAATGCCTTCTGAAGAATATTCGCGTTTGGGGCCGTTCGGTCTGCCGTTCATAAAACTCTGTTCAATATACAACGCCCCGGAGGCATTGAATCCCTGGTAGATGCCTTCGAGCTGATTATTGACATACTCCGCCCTTGACTCCAGATTCCCATTGTAATCATAAGTATACCGAACCTGATATAATTGGCCGCTTTCAATATAACCTTCGGAAACAAGGCGGCCCTCTTCATCGTATTGATAGTATTTCTCCCCTGGTTTGGTTTTCTCAAGGCTGGCCTGTTGAGAGCGATCAACGGTGGCAGAGGGCGAGGATCTGGGATGCTCCAGAGTGGGTTTGAAACAGCCAGCAGCCAAAAATAATAAAATGATACAATACTGAAATTTTTTTAAAAAGCGCATTGATGCCACCCCCCTCTTCCCAAATATCTCAGAACACAAAATCCTTACAATAAGTTTATCAAATTTTTCATTATAAGGGAAACAAATTCATTCATCAATTTAGTGGCCTGACAAAAAAATAGATATTGTTTGATAAAGCCTCAAAACTCAATATAATAAGTATTTAGAAAGGAATGGGCATGAAATTCAATGAATTTATGGCTAAGGTTCGGTACCTGGATAAAATCTGCGCCCGTTGGATGTTGCGGCATTTTTATATTATTTTCTTCGAATTTGTACTCGTTATTATCTTTTTTATGTTTCTCCTTAACACTTTCCACAGCCTCGATCTGGCCGCCCGTGCCAGCCACCAGGATATAACCGCGCAGTTATTGTCGCAAAAATCCATCAATAATCTTTTGATCACGATCCTGGTGCTGCTCAATTCCTTCTGGATGCTTTATATCTTTAACGAGATCACCCGCATTCGGGTGGTCCTTAAAGAAATTAGTTATAATCTCTTCAGGATCAAACAGAACAATTGACCTTCCCAGAGCCTATCCTCACTTACGTTAAAATCAAAAATATTCCTGATACAACTCCGTAACGCTGTGCAGAAGCCGGGAGAAATGTTTCCGTTTCTGACTCAGGGTCTGTGGAATGCCCGAGTCGGATGCCAAGGCGATCTGGCTCAGACCGACGGCCGCCGCGAATTTGGGGGCATAATTTAATTTACGTAAGGCGATCTGAATCCGACCGCTCTGAATCGGCATATGGATTTCCTGCTCAAGCCTTTCGGGTAACCCCGATAATAGAGCGCCACCACCCACCAAGATGATGCCACGATTCATTTGGTCAAAGAAACGCGAGCTCCTCATCACCGCAACCATATCCGCAATGTGCTGGCTGCAAACGGGTAAAATAGCATGGCTAATATCCCTTTTTTTGATCGGCATATATCCGTCATCGCGTTTGATAAGAATATCTTCGTCTTCCTGATTCTCCGAAAGCTGAACCGAGCCATAGGATTTTTTGATATCCTCCGCCAGGTCGAATGTCAAATTGAGTTCGTGCGCGATATTCTTGGTAATCTGGCGTCCTCCGATCGGAACATGCAATAAATCAACGAGTTGATCCCCTTTATATAATAGGACACTCGCCAAGGAGGTGCCGATGTCGATCAAGATGCACCCCCCTTGTTTTTGTTCGGCATTTAAACTGGCATATCCGCTGGCATAACTGCTGTAAAAGACATGCGCCAAATCATATCCCGCCTGGTGGACAGCCGTCGTTAAATTCTTGATCATCATATCCTTGACTACCAACAGTTGGCTACTCAATTCGAGTTTGCGGCCGTGTAAACCGACGGGATTGGTGGCAATATTCACATCATCCACTTTATATAATTCCGGGAAATGATGTAAAACAATTTCATCCATATGGGTCCCCATTAATTTGGCTTGGGAATGAATCTTGCGGATATCCTTGCCGGTTATGACCTTGTGCCCCCGATCCACAAGGGGAATCGCGGCGTGGTTCGAACGGGTCATGATCAATTCACCCCCAACGCCCAACTCGACTTCCCGGATCTTGATTCTCGTTTTACGAATAAGCCTGGAAAGCACGCCATGGATGCTCTCTGTCAAATCTTCGAGGTCCGTCACGGAAGCGGCATGATAACCGCTGGTATCCGCTTCACAAACACCGACGAGACATGCCTTGCCATTCTCCCGGGCCTCGATCAAGGCCGCCTTGATAGACTGGGACCCGATATCGAGACCACAGTAATATTTTTCTTTGACAAATTTCCTGATCATGACAACCTTCTCAAAAACGGCTAACTCTATTTTTTACCCAAGATCGGCTCCTTGAAACGCAAGTCGATATACTTAATATCCTGCGGGGCCAAATTGCCTTGGGATAACAAGATGCCCAGAGTTTTGATTTTCTTAAAAATATGATCACCGTCCATAATCACTTGAAATCGATTCGACATTAAAGGTAACCCCGGCGACTCCAAGGCAAGGCTGATCTGAGATAATTGGGCAACATCAACCACGCGGGGGATATAAGGCTGCAGATAGGAATCCTGTTCCAAAGCCGAAAGAATATCCAAAGCGATGCGCACTTTCTCGCTTGCAAAATGTTTACCGATCATCACCCGGCGATTTTGCTCGATGCCGCGTATCTCCGGGTAATGGGAAATCGATTGATCGACCGGCAAGACAATGGCTCTGCGATCAAAAAGAAACGTCTCGTCTCCTAGTCTGGTCCAGGCTATGGGATCACGAGTCCGAGCAAGCAAATAAAGCCGATTAGGAAATTCACGCACGATCCGTAATTGATCAACATGCGGATATCGTGATTGAAGCTGCTTTTGGACTTTGGCGAGTTCGATCTCGAAAATATTCTGGCCGATTAAACGCTGCAAGAAGTTCGAATCGATGAAAGACAGCGACGGACTTTTCACCACTTCTTTAACTTCAAAAATCTCCGCATGATAAAGGACATCCTTCAGTTTATTGAAAATAAAAAAAACGGCAAAGACGACGACAAGCGCCAGGATCAGAATCCGGGCCGAGTGAATAATCGCAATGTAAGACGGGCTTGTTTTTTTGGACGAATAATGTGGATTCCTTTTTTTGGGCATGCACGGTCCTTTAATTCGGTGAAGAGGGCTGACAATGTTTGAGCTTGCGCTCCAGGGCATAACCGAGGATCGTCAGGCAAAGATTCTCAAATGAATAACCGTTCTCGCGGGCCGCCATCGGTAACAAACTCGTCGCGGTAAAACCAGGGATAGTGTTCATCTCTAGAAAATAAGCGCGCTGGCGGTCATCCAGAATAAAATCCGCCCGGGCAAAATCCCGGCATCTCAACAAATCAAAGGCGCGGAGCGCTTCCTGCTGGACGGATCGGACGGCAGTCTGTGAAATCTCCGCTGGAATAATATAGTCTGTTTTACCCTTTTCGTATTTAGCTTGAAAATCAAAGAATGCGTTGCGGGGCCTGATCTCCACGGGTGCTAAGGCCTGACGGCCTAAAATCCCAACCGTGATCTCCCGGCCCGCTATATAACGTTCAATCAAAATCGTTTTATCAAACGTCGCCGCCAAATCCAAAGCCGAAGGCAATTCAGAGGCATGCTGAACGATCGTAATCCCTACGCTGGAACCTTCACCAGCCGGTTTGACCACGATCGGAAAATCATTAAACCGCGCCACCCATTCATCCTTCTGGAATCCTGGCTTGAGGTCGACGACCCAATGCTCCGGGACACAAATTCCATTTTCCTGTAACCGTTGTTGGGTTGCAATCTTATTCATGGCCAGTCGGCTGCTGCTGGAATCCGATCCCGTATAGGGGATATGTCTCTCTTCCAGGATGGCCTGTAACGTCCCGTCTTCGCCAAAAGCCCCGTGCATAGCAATAAAAACCAAGTCAACATGATTTTCCTTTAACAAAGTTAAAACCTCTTGTTCTGTATGACCTTGCAACTCGATGGATGCAACCCGACATCCGCTGTTTTTCAAGGCCTGCGCAATGGCATGGCCGGTCTTCAAGGATATCTCTTTTTCGGATGAACATCCACCCATGACAACACCGATGGTTTGAGAAAAAAGCGGTCGTTCGGTCATGTGTTTTTCCCCTGTGCATAAGGCGAGGCCGGAGAGCTGCTGAGGGCAGCCAAAAATTCTTCCCCGACCCGGTAAATATCCCCCGCCCCTAAAGTCAGGATCAAGTCGCCAGATTGAGCATTTTTAAGAAGGTGCTCCAGGATCGCCCCTTTTTTCAGATAAAAAATCTTTTGATTTGAGGCCGGTCGAATCCGATCAAATAATTTCTTGGCGCTGACATTCTCAATCGGCTTCTCGCTGGCCGCATAAATATCGGTGATGATTAAATAATCACACTGTGACAGGCATTTGACGAATTCCTCTTCGAGCGCTTTGGTCCGGCTATAGCGGTGCGGTTGAAAAACAACCAACATCCGCTTTTTGTCCAAGGCCTGAGCGGCTTGAAACGTGGCTAAGATCTCAGTCGGATGGTGGCCGTAATCATCGACGACAACGATCCCGTTGACCCTGCCTTTGATCTGAAAGCGGCGGTCCACCCCCTGAAAAAAACGAAAGGATTCTGCCATGATATCCAGATCCAAATTCAAGCACTGCCCGACACAAAAGCAGGCCAGTGCGTTGAGAATATTATGTCGGCCGGGCAATAAAAGCTGCAGATTCCCTGCTTGCCCATCTACGGTGGAATAATCAAACCGAGACGAACAACCCTGAAAGCGGACATTACCAGCCCGGACGTCATTGTCATCAGAGAAACCATAGGTCATCAACGGCCGACCGCTTTCTATGGCCAGTTGTCTGAGCGCAACATCATCTCCGCAGACAATCAACTTCCCCTGCGGCTGAGTTTGGGCCATATACTGCAGGAATGTTGCCCGAATCCTGTCCCAATCCCCATAATAATCCAGATGTTCGCGATCCATATTCGTAATAACCGAGAAGCGCGGATGAAAAAATAGAAACGAGCCATCGCTTTCATCCACCTCGGCGACAAAATACTGACCGTCACCCAGATAGGCCTGATACGATCCGTTTTTAAAAACACCGCCGAGGGCCACGGTTGGATGACGATCGGCACGGATCAGAAGGTTGGCAATCATGGAGGTCGTGGTTGTTTTACCGTGCGCGCCGGCAACCGTAATGCTCAATTGATACTCCATCAATTCGGCCAGTAATTGGGCGCGCTTAAGGACGCGGATGCCCTGTTGGCGGGCAGCCACAAGCTCAGGATTGTCAGCGCGTATAGCCGACGAGAATACCAGACAATCAGCCCCCGCGAGAGCTTCGGGCCGATGACCTATGGTAATCCGGGCGCCCTGGGCGCATAATGAACGGGTCATCTCATTCTCGACGATATCAGAGCCGGACACCGAATGGCCCTTGCTTAAAACCAAGGAAGCCAACATCCCGACCCCAATACCCCCTACGCCGATGAAGTGATAATGCAATTTTATAATCCTCTATTGGCGTTGCAAATAATTCAACCATGCATCTTCCAGGTCCTGAAGTTCACTAAACCGGGCATAGGCATTCTTCAGGGCCTGATAAAAACTTTGCCCCAAGCGTAATTTTCGGCAAAAATCCCGGAAACGATGTTCGCCCATCTCCTTGATCATAAAATTAATGACACTGGCGGACTCAGCATAAAACAGATCAATCTCGGCCTGAGTCAAATCCCCGCGCAGGCGGATCCTAGATAGCTGGCGCAGAGGGATAAAGTTTCCCTGCTCGATGGCCGCTTGAACGGTCTTGTGGGCGCCCCAACGTTTAGCCCGCTCCTGGTACATAGCAACACCTTCGTCAATCCATAAGGGCACCGAAGCGGAAGGCCCAATAAAATCACGAAATATAATATGGCCGAGTTCGTGCGGCAATATGGAATCGAAAAACCCATGGGCAGCCGGAAAGGTGCGAATCGTTTTCTGATGAAAATACGCCGCACCATGTGACCAGGCAGCCTGCTTAGCTGAATTCAGATAATCCTCCCGGTCATCATAAATATAAATCTTGGCCCTTTCCTCAAAGGACCAGCGTCGATATCCGCTGAATCCCAGATTGTTGATGATCTCGTCATAATACCCTTCTGCCGCTTTCTCGACGGCATCGACAAAATCTTTCGGGGCGCTTTTATAAAAAATATAAAAATGCCGGCTACGCTGTTCTTGCCAGCGCTCCTTGGTCTCAGCCGACAGTACGGTTGCGATACCAACCACAAGACTGATCAGCAGAATTCTTTTTATCATCGTTTGAGTCGAACCGTTTCCTCAACCAAGCGCACGGCCGCATCCGGCACATAGATAGGATCAGGTTGCCGGGTCATGTCTCCCCCCTCCCGTGTCTTGCGATACGTATCTATGATAATCTGCGCCAAGACCTCGGGAGTCAGATCTTGTTGCTCGAACATTTGGGCTCGCCCCGCTTGTACCAGAACCTGAGCATTTTCTTTTTGATGCCCCTGGGCATGCGGGTAAGGAATCAGAATCGCCCTTGACCCGCAAGCGGCGATCTCAGTAACCGTGCCAGCCCCGGAACGGCAGATCACCAAATCCGCGGCCCGATACGCCATAGGCATATTGTCCCAAAAAGGTCTTACAAAAGAAGGATAATCTTGATTTCGATGAGCTTTCTCAACCTCAGGGTAATCCGTATGCCCGCTGATATGAATGACCTGAAAAGATAAATGCTGTTTCAAGCACGGAATTGTTTTTAAAAAACACTGATTGACAAATTGACTTCCCTGACTTCCGCCAAGGATCAAGATCGTAAACCGGTCCGCCGAGAATCCGAACGCCGCAGCGGCTTCCGCCTTACTCAAGGTCAAACCACTGGAACGGTAAACAGGATAACCCGTTACGATTGTCTTCCGGTCTGGAAAATATGCCTTGGAACGATCAAAACTAACCGCGATTCTGGATACCAACCCCGCCAGCAGGCGATTGGCCCGTCCGGGCCGGACGTTTTGTTCATGGATCATGGCCGGGATACCCGTAAGCACCGCCGCCAAAACAATCGGGAAGGCAGCGTATCCACCGAAACCAAGCACTCGATCCGGCGAATTTTGCCTTAAAAGTATAACAGATTCCCTCAGGGATTTCAGCATATATATGGAAGAAATCAAAACCGACGGGAAAGAATGCGTGTTCAAACCCCGAGCAGAAAGCTCGGTTAACGGATAAGCGTCGGCGCGGGCATATTCGCTCCATTCGCGGAATACGCCGGCCAGGGCAACTTCGTGCCCCCGGTTTTTAAATTCCCGGGCCGTTGCTAAGGCCGGGAAAACATGTCCAGCGCTGCCGCCGGTGGCGAGAATGACTTTCATTTCCCTAAGGCTCCAGGTCTTGTACCCGCGAAATATTGAGCAATAAACCGATGCTGACCATATTCACCACCAAGGCCGATCCCCCATAGCTGACGAAGGGTAACGTCAATCCCTTGGTGGGCAGGGCCCCGATGCTAACGCCGATATTAATCAGCGCCTGCAGGCCGATCATCACCATCAATCCAGTACTGAGATAATATCCAAAAGGATCGGTTACGCGTTTGGCAATCCGGGCTCCCTGCCAAATGAGAATGATAAAAAGCATGATCACGCTTAAGGTCCCCAATAATCCCAATTCTTCCCCGATGATCGAAAGGATAAAATCTGTATGCGCCGCCGGCAGATAAAAAAGTTTCTGCATGCTTTTACCCAATCCCACGCCCACCAGGCCCCCCGAGCCCAAGGCAATCTGGGACTGTGTCAATTGGAATCCCGAACCCAAATGATCTTGCCATGGGTCCAAAAAAGTAATAATCCTCCGCCATCGGTAAGGCACCCGGTAGATAAAAAAATAAAAAAACGGTCCAGCCAGCAAGCCCAACAATCCTAAATGTTCCATACGGGCTCCGGCAACTGTTAACAGGACAATGACGACACTACCGATCAGAAAAGCTGTTCCGAGATCGGGCTGTTTCAAAATAAGTCCGCACACCACGCCGGTCACTAACATAACCGGCATAAATCCCTGACCCCACTGCTTGATTTTATATTTTTTACGGGATAAAAAATCCGCGACATAGATCAAAATAATCAACTTCATGAATTCCGATGGCTGAAAATTCAAAGTGCCTATTCGGAACCAACGCCGGGCGCCGGAACTAGCTTTACCGATCGATGGGACCAACACTAAAATCAATAATAAGATTCCCAGGATTAATATCGGTTTAGAAAATTTCTGAAGCTCGCGGTAATCCACGGCCATCAGAATCAAACTCAGGCTAAACCCTACCAACAAGAACAACATATGCCGTTTAAGGAAATAAAGATTATCCCCCAACTCCCTTAAGGCATATACCCCGCTGGAACTATAAATCATGACGGTCCCGATACAGATCAGAAAAAAAACAATCGTAGCGATCGAAATGCGGATACTGCGCATTTTTCATCCCTTGATATACCGCCGATTGGAGACAAAAAAACAAGGCCCTAACCGCATAGCCTCTTTACTCGGCCAAGTGGTTAACTAAATCCTTAAAGGTCCGCCCGCGCTCCTCAAAATTGCTGAACATATCAAAACTGGCACACATCGGACTCAACAAGACACAATCCCCCGGCCGGGCCAGCTGCCGCGCCTCCTGAAGCGCTCCAGCCAAATCATGACAAGGGCGCGCATCCGTCACGGCCTGGAAGGCATCGATCATCTTACGCTGGGATTCGCCAATAACCATCATATGTTTGACCTTGCGGCTAACCAGATCCCGCAGCGACGAAAAGTCAACCTGCTTATCCCGTCCCCCACAGATCATGATAACGGGTTTATCGATCCGCTCGAGTGCCCAGCGTCCTGCCTCTACCGTTGTTGCCTTGGAATCGTTGATAAATTCCACATCGTTAATACAGCGGATCTTTTCCAGGCGATGTTCAACGCCTGGAAAGCCGCGACACACATCCAAACATATGTCCGTATCAATCCCGAGCACCCGGCCGACGCGATAGGCAGCCCTGAAATTCGAATTCGAGCCCACCAACTCCTCATCCGGATCACTTCCGTTAAAATAAAGAACCCGTGCCTTTAGCTCATGCGCCAAAAAACGTACAACCCCGTCCGCAGCGTTAAGGATCGCGAAATCATCCTTATCCTGGTTCATAAAAATCCTTCTTTTGGCCTGGAAATACTCTTGCATGTCTTTATGACGATCCAGATGATTCTGGCTGAAATTCAAAAATACAGCCACATGCGGTTTAAAGCGATCAACGGCTTCCAATTGGAAGGAACTCACCTCCAACACCGCCCAGTTATCGCGGGTCAGTTCAAGCACATAATCGCAAAAGGGAAACCCAATATTCCCGGCGCTGACGGCATGATACCCGGCCCGGACAAGGATCTCCTTAATCAGGGTTGTCACGGTGGTTTTCCCGTTGCTGCCCGTCACTGCGATGATTGGCGCTGGGCAGAAACGCGCAGCCAGTTCAATCTCAGCCCAGACCGGGATCCCCTTGGCACGGGCCCACAAAACCGGCTGAGAATCGATCCGCACCCCAGGGCTGATAACCACCAGATCCACGCCAATAATGAATTCCTGGGTATGTCCATACTCAACCGGGATATCGTGATGACGGATCCATTGAAGAAAATCCTGATCCAATTGCGGATCAATAGATTTCTCGGAAAGACGAACGCTGGCGTTCAATCTGACTAACAACCGCGCCGCGGCCTGCCCGCTGCGGCCCAGACCTATGACCGCCACCTTCTTCCCGGATAAATCCATTATCTGACCTTCAGGGTAATTAATGTTATTATGGCGAGAATGATTCCAATGATCCAGAAACGGATAATAATCTTCGATTCATCCCAACCGCATAATTGCAGATGATGATGCAACGGCGACATCTTAAAAATCCTCTTACGACGCAGTTTGAAAAAACCAACTTGGAGGATAACCGAAAGGGCCTCGACAACGAAGATCCC
>Ga0272442_10007164_pt1 | contig 14491 bp, 11 predicted proteins | sample SSMForm2O_FD_200262 | JGI IMG/M metagenome (GOLD analysis project Ga0272442, IMG submission 200262) | Marine sediment archaeal communities from Little Sippewissett salt marsh, Falmouth, MA, United States - SSM-Form-2O | ecosystem: Environmental > Aquatic > Marine > Wetlands > Sediment ...
CGCTTTTATAATGGTGACGGTGGTTTTCGCAAAGGAAAGATATGATTGAATTACTTAGAAAAAGAAGAAGTATAAGAAAGTACACGGACAAGGTCATCGAGCCTGAGAAGATTGAAATACTGAAGGAGACTGTTCTAAGGTCACCTTCTTCGAGAAGTTTTGATCCCTGGGAATTTATCTTTGTGGACGATCGGGAGCTTCTGAAGCAATTGGCTCTTTGCAAGCCGCATGGGGCCGGGTTTATAAAGAATGCCGCACTTGGCATTGTTATTTGTGCCGACGAGAATAAAAGCGATGTATGGGTTGAGGATTGCTCCATAGCATCCATTCTCGTCCAGATGGTTGCTCAATCAATTGGTCTGGGCAGTTGTTGGATACAAATCAGGAACCGAAAGTTTGATGACCAAATGACATCGGAAGACTATATCAGAAAATTGCTGAATATTCCCAGCGGTGTGAAGGTAGAGTCAATAATCGCTCTCGGTTATCCGGCCGAGAAAAGAGAGCCTGTTCGGCGGGATAATCTCAAATACGAAAAGGTGCGGATTAACAGTTACTGAAGATATAATGAATGATGCAATCATCAAGCACTGCCGGGAATTGGACCGCTGCAATCAAAGAGGCGGGCGGATGTTGTCTGTCTTTGATTTGCTTGCGGCAAAAACTTTAGACCTCGATTTGGCGGCGTATCTAATGGCCCGTATCAGCAGGGGGGCGTCTTTCATGGTTGGCTCTGTGCCGCCAGGAGCAGGCAAGACGACGGTCATGTGCGCATTGCTGAATTTTGTGCCGGTCGATTTCCCGCTGATTGCAGCAACACCGGAAGCAGTGTATAAGGCTTCGAAAGTCGCAGCGTCACCCCGAGCTTGTTATATATGTCATGAAATCGGCTCCGGACCGTATTTTGCGTATTTGTGGTCGGATGCGTTGAGGGCGTATTGCAGATTGTCTGAAAACGGACATATGCTGGCGACGAATCTGCACGCGGACGACCTCAATGAGGCAAAAGATCAGGTATGCGGTGATAATGATGTCCGGCAGGAACATTTTAACAGGTTTGACCTGCTCATATTTCTGCGCATCGAGGGCACTTATCTTAAGAGCCATCGCCGGATTGAAAAAGTTTACTCAAGTGACGGCTTGTCCGGCCATGTGTTGGTTTTTGACGGCGGCAATAATAAAAAAGTTGAGACAAAGATAAATAACCATATGGCTGAGCCGGATTATGTCGGTGCTTGCAGAGATTTCATCAAGAAGATTGCTCCGAAGACACGTACTATCGAGCAGACTCGTCGGCAGGTGGTGGAGTTTCTTGCTCATAATCTTTCCATGTAGTACTATGGTTGCTGATGGAATAGTTCGCTTGAAAACAGGATGGAGTTAAACTAATGAAATATCGACGGCTGGGAAAGACGGATATTCGAGTGTCCGTTATTGGAATAGGAACATGGCAGTTCGGAGGGGAATGGGGCAAGATGTTCGAACAGGCCGAGGTCGATGCGATGCTTCAGAAAGCCGCTGAGCTGGGCGTTAACCTGATTGATACGGCGGAGTGCTACGGTGACCACCTCTCGGAAAAGCTGGTTGGCCGGGCCGTCAAAGGGCAGAGGGAAAAGTGGATTATCGCTACCAAGTTCGGCCACAGATTCAAACCGAATTTCGAGCGTGACAACTTATTTGAGCCGGCGCAGGTTCAGGAGCAGATTGAGCAGTCATTGAGGTTGCTGAAGACCGACTATATCGATCTTTACCAGTTCCACAGCGGGACCGATGAGATGTTCGATACGCCCGGATTATGGAAAATGCTGGAAAAGCAGGTAAAGACCGGTAAAGTTCGGCATCTGGGTATATCGATTAGCAGCAAACTTGAAAATACGTATCAGGTCGATAAGTCATCTGAAGTTGGAGCTGAAGCAATCCAGGTCGTCTATAACCGGATCGAGCGAAAACCGGAGGGACCGACTTTTGAATCATGTATCCGGCAGGACCTGGGCGTTCTGGCAAGGGTTCCCCTGGCGAGTGGATTTCTCAGTGGTAAGTATAACAAAAACGCGAAGTTTACCGGCGGTGATGTTCGGAGCGTCCGGCAGGATAATGAAGTAGCAAAATTTATTGAAGAGGTCGAAAAAGTAAAGAGCGAAGTTCCACAGGGTACGCCCATGGCCCAATGGGCGCTTGCATGGTGTTTGCGACATCCGGCCGTAACCTGTGTGATACCGGGCTGTAAAACGGTTGAACAGGTAGAGTCAAATGCGATGGCCGCTGATCTGCCGGATATTAGAGACGACCATCCACAGGCTGTATAAGAGTTCAAGTTTACTTAAATGAAGGAGGTCATTTTATGTCAAGCAATCCTATTTATCGGCGTGAATTTCTCGAAAAGCTTGGTAAGGTCTCATTGGCTTCAATTATGGCCGGCGGTCTTGCTGTGCCGAAGGCCAGTGCCCGGCAGCAGCAACAGCAAAAAAAATGGGAACCTGTCTCCGAACGAAAGGTTCGCGTCGGAATTGTCGGTTATGGCGTATGTCGTTTTGGAGCGGCCTTTGGTTTTCAGGACCATCCTAATGTCGAGATTGTTGCAGTCAGCGATTTAATTCCCGAGCGGCGGCGGGGACTCATGAAAGCGTGCCGGTGTAATAAGTCTTACGAATCTTTAGAAGTATTGGTCAAGGACCCCGGGATCGAGGCGGTGTTCGTAGCGACCGATGCCCCGAATCATACGCGGCACTGCATTGAAGTGCTCAGGCACGGTAAGCATGTGATGACCGCTGTGCCGGCTGTGTTCGGTTCTATCGAACAAGCCGAACAGCTTCTGGAGGCAGTACAGAGGACGGGCTTGAAATATATGATGGCTGAGACGAGCTGCTTCCGGGCCGACTGTTATGGCATGCGCAAAATCTACGAGGCGGGAGGATTCGGCCGGCTTGTCTATTCGGAAGGCGAGTATTATCATTACCATGCAACGCCGATCGATTCGTTCAAAGGCTGGAGGATTGGCATGCCCCCTCTATGGTATCCCACACACTCCACGGCCTACTATGTGGGTGTAACGGCAAAGCGATTCACCTCGGTATCCTGTATAGGCTCCAATGCGGGATTTTCAGCCTATCGGCCCGGGGCCAACAAGTACGACAATCGGTTCACGGACGAGGTCGCTCTATTTAAAACCAGCGAAGGCGGCTCGTCTCGAATGCTTATGTGTAAAGGTATCCAACGCCTCGTTGTAGAAAGGGGCCGTGTATTCGGTGAGAAAGGATGGATGGACGGCACAGAATATCACGGCAGTGCCAGGAAGCTTCCGGATATCACTCGTCCGCCGCTTCCGCCCGGGATGCCTGCCGGCGGACATGGTGGCTCACACGGACTTTTAGCAAATGAGTTCATAACCTCTATTCTCGAAAATAGAGAACCGCTTGTGAACGTCTATGAGGCACTTGCGATGACTGTTCCGGGTATTATTGCTCATAAGTCGGCGCTCAGGGACGGCGAATCACTTAAGATTCCGCAGTACGTCCGGCCCAAAGCTTAGAGAACAAAAGTCAGCGATCGGTGTGCTGGAAAACTTCTAAGAATAAACTGGAAAGGAAAAAACCATGATTGGCAAAACGTTCATTAGAATGTTTATGATCTTTTATACTATCTCTGCGTTTATTTGCCTGGATATAGTAGGCGAGTCATCAGCCGAGGCAGCTCAACGAGTAGCTGCTGCTTCGGGGCAAAAAACAGCAGAAATGCCCCTTTATGTCGGATGGGCAAGTATAGACATTACACCAGACCGGCCCGTTGCGTTGGTAGGGCAGTTGAGTAAGCGGATATCGAAGTCGGTGCGAGACCCTCTTACTGCAACTGTTTTGGCCCTGGAAACGAGGGGACATAACGGTGGGAAAGAGCAGGCAATAATGATTTCCTGTGATGTGCTCTTTATCAAAAAACCAATACAGTCGAGACTAAAAAAGCTGGTAAAACCTGAATTACCTGATTTCGATGTGGATAAGCTGTTTATGAATGCAACTCATACGCATACCGCACCGGGTTTTATCGATGGGGCCTTCAAAGGTTTGTATGATGTCAGCCGGGACGATGGGGTCATGAAGGCCTCTGAGTATGCGTCATTTTTTCTACAGCGCATTGCAAAGGCAGTCGTGAAGGCCTGGCGGAGCCGGCAGCCGGGCTCAATGAGCTGGGCATTAGGGCATGCCGTGGTTGGTCTGAACCGGCGGGCACACTACTTTGATGGATCATCTGTTATGTATGGCTCGACACAGCGGGATAATTTTTCTCATATCGAGGGTTACGAGGATCACGCGGTGGATTTGCTTTTCTTTTGGGGGCGGGATCGAAAACTTACAGGTATTGTGATAAATCTGGCATGTCCTTCTCAGGAGACGGAAGGTCTGAGCGTTATCTCCGCAGACTTTTGGCACGATACAAGAAAAGAGATTCGCAATCGCCTCAGTGATAATCTGAACATCCTTGTTCAATGTTCCGCCGCAGGTGATATCTCTCCCCATCGAATGTTCCGCAAGCAGGCGGAAGACAAAATGCGGCAAAGCAGGGGGCTGTCGTGGCGGCAGGAAATCGCACGCCGGATAGCCAACGCAGTTGAGGAAGGGCTTGACTGTGCAAAAAAGGAAATTCAAACAAAAACTATTCTCAAACACGTGGTTGTGCGAATTGACCTTCCCGTCCACAAACCTCCGTCTATACCTTTCTATGAAACAGATTCTGTACTACCGATTGAGTTTCATGTTTTACGGTTGGGTGATATTGCACTTGCTACGAATCCATTCGAGCTTTATCTCGATTATGGTGTTCGCATCGAAGCACGAAGTCGTGCCGCTCTGAATTTCCTGGTCCAGTTGTCGTGTCAGCACAGCGGCTACTTACCGACAGAAAAGGCGATTCGAGGAGGCGGATATAGTGCCGAGAAGTTTGTGGTTGGCCCTGAAGGCGGCCAGGTGCTGGTTGATGAAACCGTCAGGCGCATCAATGCCCTGTGGGACTAAACACCCTATATTTAGGACTGATAATAAAAGTTGCCCTTGTATTACGATTAGGTTAAGACAAACTTATCAGGCTGCACTTTGCTGTTAATCTTAATATTGATTATCCTTGACAATTGAAAAATATTTTGCTCTAAATTGTTTGTGAAATTTCTATAAATCCATGTGGATAAACGAGGGGGAAAATTTTCAGGAGGCACAGATTTAAAATGAAACCTAAAAAAAACATGAACCGTCGTGAATTGCTGGGCTCTGCCGCTGTTTCATCAATAGCTTTTGCAGTTGTCCCCCGGCACGTATTGGGAGGCCGCAGTTATGTAGCTCCGAGTGATAAGGTGACCGTTGCCAATATCGGATGCGGCACGCAGGGCCTTCGTGAAATGCCGGGTATGCTTGAAAATCCGGATGTGCAGGTTGTGGCCGTGTGTGACCCGAATAAATTTACCACCAATTATATTGATTGGTCGTCGAACGGAATACGAAACGGTATCCGGAACACGTTGAAAGACCCGAACTGGGGCGCTGGCTTGAAAGGTATTCCCGGCGGGCGTGACATTGGCCGGGAATACGTGGAAAAATATTACGCTAAAAACATGCCTTCAGGGAAATACTCCGGATGCAATTCTTATGAGGATTTCCGTGAATTGCTCGAAAAGGAAAAAGACCTGGATGCCATAAAGATTATGACGCCCGACCATCTTCATGCTACAGTAGCTATTGCTGCGATGAAAAAAGGGAAGCACGTCGTGACCCATAAGCCGATTGCCAACAGGTTGTGGGAAGGAAGGCTGACTATTGATACGGCCCGCTGGACAAGTGTCAAAACGCATCTTCTGGCCTGGAGTGACAGACGTGGAAATAAACTAACGAAAAAGTGGATCAGAGAAGGTGTGATAGGTAAACTCCGGGAAATACACAACTGGTCGCACAGACCCGTGTGGCCGCAATGGACATCAAATCCTACGGATACTCCACCAATACCGAAGGGATTTAACTGGGAGCTGTGGCTGGGCCCTGTGCCGGACCGCCCCTATCATCCGAACTATACACATAACGTTTTTCGCGGCTGGTATGATTTCGGCGGCGGTAGTATCGCAGACATGGGACATTACAGCCTGTTTCCTTTATTCCGGACCTTTGGCATAGAGACTCCGCCGACCAGTGCTCAAGCCTATGGCACAACTACCCGGACTATCGTAAATCAGGTCAGCGTGGCTGTGAATAATGATGTGGCTTTCCCTTACTCCTGCATGATCCGGTTCAAGTTTCCAAAGCAGAAGGAATTACCCGCTTTCGATCTCTTTTGGTACGATGGAGGTATGAAGCCGTTTCCTCCGGAAGAACTTGAGACCGATAATAAATCAATACCTGGCGAGGGCATGATGTTTGTCGGTGATAAAGGCAAAATTCTGGCGAGTTTCCACGGTGACAATCCGCAGATTATCCCGGAAAAGAAAATGCGGTCTTATGCCGGCGAAAAAGAGGTTCAGGAAGAAGGCCGCTCAAGAAGGTCGAACACATGGGTAAGTTCCATTAAAAATAATGAAGAATCGCCCGGCAGCTTCCTGCTTGCGGATTGTGTTACTGAAACTATCAACCTTGGCGCCGTGGCATTAAGGGCGTCAAGAAAAGTTGATTATGATAGTGCAAGCATGAAAATAACCAACTTCGAGAGGGCAAATAAATATATAACACGGCAGTACAGGAAGGGTTGGGAGCTTTGAAAATATATCCGATTAGGTCCTTGTAATAAAAAATATAAAGCATTAAATTTTCAAATAATTGTGGATTGGGCTTACTTTTTTACGGGTATCAGCCATATCTCTGCCACTTGGGCGCCCCTTTCGCCTTCTGAGCACGTCCATGTCAGTTTTAATTTGCCGTCAATGGTTGCCTCTTTTGGAATAAGGAATGTGTTAACAGGTGTTTTTCCGGTCTTTATCATTTCATGGATTTGAAATTTGTTATCAGCCGTCAACTGAATTTTCGACTGGAACCGTCCGGTATATGCCACTTTCAAGATATAGCTTGAGTGGGGGTCCAGATTTTCATAGACGATATTTAAGGGTTTTTCATACAGGGTGGTTATTTGATTCATCCATTCCAAAGGTATGGCACTTCCATCGAATCCTCTCGCTTGTACCGTATGGACCCATTCCCGGCCTTTTAGCCCCGCACCAAAACTTATCCGAGGCGATCGTAAGCTGCCCGGGTCTTGTTCCCACGCCGGATAATCGCCGAGTCGTAAGGTGTTTATAGATTTTCCCAAATTATCATAAAAACCACCCGGCCCGGGATTGCAACGATTAAGCGCATCATCTATGGAAGCTAACCGTGCTTGTTCGTCTGGTATCTTACGGATTCTTTCGAATTGCGATAACAGCCAAATGGCATTATTTAATGGAGTATCAATATAATCCATAAAATCACCCCGGCCCGGCTTCGCTTTATGTTTGTTCACTGAGGTTTGTGAACCAATTGTTTCGAATAAATAATCGGCAATATCCCAGCAGCGTTCTTTGTAATCCTGAGCAACCGGTTTCTCCCATTTTTGATTTAAAATGGATTCAGCCTGTTTCATTTTTTCCTGACTATTAAAAATAGTTGCGTTTCGTAAAACTCCCCTGGCTTTTGATTCTAGGGCTGTTTCATAAATCAGCCGCTCTCGAATATATGCATCATAGTAAGCACGCAGCAGGCCCATTTGGAACCGGTATTTTTTAACAGCTTCAGGCGGGCACTGTTTTTCCATATTTTTCCATTGGTTGAGTGTTACCTCGACAGAATTGTTGGCTATCAGAGGCCCTTGCCAGTTTCTTTCCTGTGCTGATATTCCCAGGGCAACATGTTCTGAAAAATCGGGATCAATAAATAACCGGCTGTATTCTCTCAGGGTATCGATGACCGGTGTCTCCGGGTCCCAGTCCTGGTCGCTCCAGATGAATTTATTCACGTCATCATTAATCCCTTCGGAATAACTTATACTTCCGTTGGCAAACTCATCCAGAGCATTATGAATAATTTTTTCCGCGGCCGGACGCGGATTGTAACATTCACGTCCCAGTGTCATCGCGAAAGCCAAATCCCAGTCTTTTACCGGGTACTGGCAACTGATACTGTGAGTTATATCCGGGTAACGGCGGATGGGAATCTCAGTATCTACGATTTTTCGAATTTCAGGTAAAGGTGTTTTAATCCAGGGCCCAAATACGACCCCGCCAAACCAGGGGTATCTCAGATTAACATTATTATAAAAAGCGCCCAGCCACTCTTTAGTTGGACGAAACGCCTGAGGAGACACCCAGATTTTTGCCTTTGGATGATATTTATTAAGGACTTTGGCGACTTTTTCCAGCCATATGAAAAGAATGTCGGGATGCAAGTCACCGGGATCGCCGCCGGGAACAAAAACTACGTCAATACGTTTCAGTTTTTTAAATATCTCCTCTCTCTCCTCTAATTCTTCTCGAACAGCATCCGGATGCGTATAATCGTCTCCGACATTAGGATACCATATCCAGACATCCATTCCATAGGAATCGATGATTTCGGCCTGTTTGATCATCATTTCTATGGGGACAAGTTTCATGTGCGGGCTCGTCAGAGTATCGTCGCTTCTTGGCGGAATAATTTCGATACAGTTGGCGCCGAAAATACCCAGTTCCCGGATGTATTGGTCAAACTGTGCCGGGTCCCATGCGTCATAGGCGTTTGTCTTTGGCCGGTATCCCAGTTGGTGCCCGCGAATGAGGTATCGAGGAGAAGTGGTAATTGTTAAATTGTTTGGAGCTAAAATCGAACCGGATTTCAGATATAAGTTTCGGAGCAATCTTCCAACACCATAAAAGACACCCCGTGAATCCTTTCCTGTTATTAATATTGTATTTTTCTTAATAACAAGTCTAAATCCCTCTTTATTAAGATTTTGGCCGTCTTCTAAAAAAATCGAACGCAAACCTGCAAAAGATTTTATTTGCTCTTCTTGTCCGATAGCAATGACAGGCTCTTTTATCTTCGGCCTCCTGGTTTTTGTATCCAATTGAATACCTGTCCTTTTCTTGATTTCTTCCTGCAATACCTTTATCGCTTTTTGTTCTAATTTACTCACTTTTGGAGCTGTAAAAATAATACTTTTGGTAAAATCAAGATTTATATCTGCCGCCGGCAGATTTACAGGGTACATGAGAATTGAAAATAATAGTACAAGGATATAATGACTTCTGAATCGCATATAAAACCTCCTCAATCTTTTTTACACGTAACGGTCGTCAATTTTTTGAATTGCTCCTGCTAACTCCGATGCTTTTTTCATAGATATATTGTTAAATTATTATGTCCTTTTCCTCATTTATTTTACTATCTTCCTCCCCCAAAGCGCAACGGATCTCTGTGATATCTGCTTTCAATCTTTGTTGGAAGAGAGCGATATCTGAACTGTGTATTATAATATTTGCACCCGCTTTGGCCCATTTAATTTGTAATTGGGCCCCTTCAGAGAAATGAATACCTGCGCCTAATCCTTTTTCTCTGACTTTAGAAATAATCTTTTTCACGGTTTCCTCGAATCGGGGATCATGATATTTTTCAGGCAGCCCGAGGCTTACGGATAAATCGTGTGGGCCTATGATAGCTCCGTCGAGGCCGGGCTCTGCCAATATTTGTTCCAGTTTTTCCAGGGCCGGAACGCTTTCTATATTGATTATTAAAAACTTGTCTTTATTCCGGTCTATCAGATAATTTTTAAGCTCGGGTTCGAGAGAATCTTGATTTTGCAATGCCTCTTTCAATCGCTCCCCTTTTAACGGACGCAATTTTACAGCGCCAACCAGTTCTCTCACCTGCTCGGGAGATTCAATATAAGGCGCAAGGATTCCTGATGCTCCTCCATCGAGAACTTTATATACTTCTTGCGGGTCGGGAGTAGGAATACGCACAAGCGGAGGCAATCCATGACCTTTGTAAACCTGACACATCTGCGCAAGAGTGGTTCTGTCGATAGGGATGTGTTCGGTATCTATAAATACAAAGTCCACGCCTGTTCTCTTTACAGCCAAAGGCCATAGGGGAGAAGCCGAAAGAATCGCGGTTCCATAAAGGCGTTTACCTTTTTTAAGACGGCTTAGGAATTCTGTGCCAACCATTTACTTATCCTAATCTTAAATATAGACGATAACTCCTGACAAGTGTGATTTTATCATATAGATGTTTTGGGAGCAAAGATATCATTTTTGAAACGATTTCAGTACCGGGTGCCGCCATTATTGTAAATCCTTGATTTATTACCAGCTATATGATAAGGTGTTAGTGCAATTCAGGGCACATACGTGCTTGTGTACTCTGCGTTTATTGGTCTTGAAGGAGTAATTTATGCGATGCAAAATAGTAGTGGTGCCGGAAAAATGTTCCGGCTGTCGGATTTGTGAGATGGCCTGTGCCGTACACAGGCAAAAGGTAAATAATCCAAAGAAAGCCAGGATACGAGTAACTACTATATATCCCCATCCCGTGGTGCGTATGCCGGTGGTATGCAATCAGTGCAAGGATGCCAAGTGTATTTCTGCGTGTCCTACTGATGTGATATACAGACAAAACGGAGTGGTTAAAATACATGAGGATGGCTGCATCGGCTGTCACGCTTGTGTGGACGCCTGTCCTTTTGGCGCGATGTATGTTCATCCGGATATTGATGTGCCTCTGAAATGTGATCTGTGTCAGGACAGCGGTCAGCCGCAATGCGTCAAGATGTGTCCGACGGGTGCGATATTGTATATACCGGAACACGTTTTAGGCCAGGCTCATAGGCTCAATAATGTCCTTTCATATACGCACATGAAAGAGATAGAGTACATTGAAGAGGGCGAACCTAAACGTCTGCACTACGCTGACAACAACGCCGCTGAAGGTCGCGACAGAACGGGAGGCGAATAATGAAACAACATAAGGGCGGATATTTCCGGAAGATATTGCATATTGACATGACCAGCGGAAACAGCAGAACCGAACCGGTCGATGATGAGTTTATTGCCAGCTTCATAGGTGGGAGAGGTTTTGCAATAAAGCTTTTGTGGGACAACCTTGAAAAAAATAATGGGCGAGTGGATCCACTCGGGCCCGAGAACATGCTCGTAGTGGCGGCGGGGCCGCTGACTGGTGTTTACCTCCCAAGCTCAGGAAAGAATTCCTTTGCGTCGATATCGCCGGCTACAGGATTGTTCGGAGACTCGAGCATGGGGGGGAATTTTGGTATCGAATTGAGGCAGGCCGGCTACGATGCCGTCACGATTATTGGCAAGGCCCCGGAACTGAGCTATGTGTTTATTGATGATAATCTCGTTTCAATAGTGCCCTGTCCGGAACTCAAGGGCAAAGGAAACCTGGAGACCGAGGGCAGGATTCGTGACAATCTTGGGGATCATGATGTGAAGGTTGCGTCTATCGGCATAGCGGGCGAAAACCTTGTGCGGTATGCGTGTGTGACCAGTGAGTGGAGCAGGAACGCCGGCCGTACCGGAATAGGGGCCGTGATGGGCAGTAAGAATATCAAGGCAATCGCGGTCAGAGGGCAGCAGGATTTGCCGGTGGCTAATATTGAAAAGGTAATAGAAATTTCCGAGCAGGCCTACAAGGAGCTTGGGGCTCACAATATGATGGACCACTGGCAAAAGCAGGGACTGATGGGTGTAATCGATTATGCTAATCTAATGGGAATTCTTCCGACGTATAATTTCCGCGATACACATTGGGAAAAGGCGAAGAATATCAACGGCAAAACAATGCTTGCAAACCATAAGATTGGTAATACCGCCTGTTTCGGATGTCCGATGTGTTGCGGCAATATCAATCTTGTCAAAGAAGGTAGATGGGCCGGCACCGTTACCGAAGGGCCTGAGTACGAAACAGCGGCTATGCTCGGCTCTAATCTCGGTGTGGATAACTTTGCTACTATTTTAAGGGGAAATCATCTCTGTGACGACCTGGGCATCGATACGATATCAACAGGAAATCTGTTAGGTGTTTTAATAGAAGGTTATGAAAAAGACCTTTTAACACTTGAAGATCTGGACGGAAAGCCGATCACGTGGGGTGATGAAGACCGAATAATGGAACTTATAGAACAAATAGCAAAATGCGAGTCTGTAGGCGCAACTCTTGCCCTGGGCGCCAAAGGTGTGCTTGAACGCTGGCCTCAACTAAAGGATATTCTGCTGCACGTCAAGGGTCTTGAGCAGTCGGCCTACGACTGCAGGGGCGCAAGCTCGATGGCACTTGCTTACGGCACAAGTGATATCGGTGCTCATCACACTCGGGCGTGGACCGTAGGCAAGGAGCTTGAGATGGGGGCCGACTGGGGTATCGACGAAAAGGTTGATCTGGTAATATATCATCAGCACATCCGTTCATTGTTCGATATGTTCGGTGTGTGTCGGCTGCCCTGGATCGAGCTGGGTTTCCACGAGGATTTCTACGCCGAACTCTACAGCGAAGTCGTAGGCAGGCAATACAGCCTTAATGATCTGCTGGCCAAATCACAGAATCTATATAATATGACCCGGGCTATAAACGTTAAACTTGGTGCGTCCAAATCCGACGACTATCCGCCTGCGCGTACGTTTGTTCCCATCCATAGCGGTCCGTTGGCCGGTAAGGTCTGCGACAAAGATGAATACGAAAAAATGCTGGTGCTGTACTACGAAAAACGCGGCTGGGACGAGCAGGGTAATCCACAAATAGCCGGTGATTGATTACTTTGACGGCACTCTTTGTTTTTCATCATATTGCTGAGTTCGCCAGAGCAGAATTAATACGAGAATAAAAAGCTGGACTTTGGTTAAATATGTTAAAACGCCAATCCTTTTGGTCGATATTGGGAAAGACTCGGTGACTGTTACTCACATATTCGGACGAAAGAGTGCTTACGAAAAAAGGTCATAATAAAAGAAATACGACAATGAAGGTAATTCAATGGTAGCCATATCAATGCCTTTTCAAGAAGCAGAGATTATATCAGCGACAGCTATTCCTTTGGGAATATCTGATTTGGCTTTGGGAATGATTGTAGCACTTATATTTGGCAGCATTATCTTTGTTGTCAAATGTGGTAAACAGTGCTGTGACAATATTAAGTGGATAATAGATATTTGTAAAATGAATATGGGTCAGGGGGTGGAAGAAAAAGAAAAAAAGGTAAAAGCAGAGTCTTCTGTCGAGGAATTAAGTAAAGAAGAAATAGAAAAAATTAAAGAAGATATATCTGACTTATCACAGCAAATCAAAGCAATATTAGCTGAGATTAAGCAAATAAGAAAAACTGAAGTTCTGAACGCTTTAGAGAATGATATCAGACTAGCTTCAACAGAATACGCAATGAAATTTGAGCTTAAAAAACCTGAGTATAATAAAGCAATGAGAATTCTTCAAGTCATGTTAGCAAAAATGCCCGAGGAATCTGTTGCGTATAAACAGAAAGTAATTGAATGGATTGCTAAAGCACAAAAGAAATTTAGTGAATATGGCCCGGAAAATTTTGGTCGGAAAGTCGAGGCTGTTAAAGCCAAACGCCGAAGGGCTAATGACTAACATTCGAGAAGAAAGCAAAACGCTGAGGATTTTTTTGATTCAAATAAAAAAACTGTCCCAAAAGAATTATATGATTGATACTTTATTTTTCTTTCATATACGTAAACCAAAAATTGTGAAAAATATTTGTTTTTAGGCAGTAATCCAAGGTTTGATGCTTCCATTACCCATCAAATTTGACATCCGTGGAGATATTCCGGAACCACGAATTTCCGAAGGATTTTGGCATTTTTAGCTCAGGAAAATAAGGCCGTTTTAGTGGTGACTTGTCACTCTTCTGCAGCTTTCGTTTGCGTCAGCTTTGCTCGCCGCTCGTCGGCCTTTTCCGCCTTACCTTCCTTGACCAACCAAAGACCGTCTCATGCAAACATAACGCAGGACTATCAGAAAACCAATCCAACAAAGCGCTACCAGCCCCAAAACACCTACCGGCCCAATCATGTCCATTAGCGATTGCTCGCACATCCCCGCAGAGAGTATCCACCCCAGCATAAAAACTACCACAAAAAAAATATTAGCGGTCGTATTGCGAGGAAAAGCAATAGCATAGCTAAGTGCTATAGGTATCACTAACAAGAAAATATAAAACCGGCCTATATCCATTCCATGATAACATAACAAATCTACTTTAGAGCCGAATTCAGGCAACAACGTTTCCAGAAGAACCGATATACCGGTTAAAGCCAAAGCCAATACTCCCGCCGAAAAAGTTATTATTACCGCCAATACCAATATACTAAAATACTTCTCAGCGCGTCCTGCAGGAAACAGCATACTCCGGTAAGGCAGCAGATCCAGGCTAAGCCCACTCAATGCCAGTATAACAAATAAAACATTTACCCCCTCCCCCTTGCCCGCAAACCCAAAAAATAAGACCAAAAAACTTATCAGTGCACAAGAGGCTAAAACAT
>Ga0272442_10007166_pt1 | contig 14489 bp, 11 predicted proteins | sample SSMForm2O_FD_200262 | JGI IMG/M metagenome (GOLD analysis project Ga0272442, IMG submission 200262) | Marine sediment archaeal communities from Little Sippewissett salt marsh, Falmouth, MA, United States - SSM-Form-2O | ecosystem: Environmental > Aquatic > Marine > Wetlands > Sediment ...
GGAAACCATTGATTCGTCCCGTAACGCTGATTTTAACACGGTAACCCGCGAGGAAGAGCGGTGGACATATTATGGGGCATGTACTGCCAATGGATCATCTTCCAGTAATTCCTGGGGTATGATTTCATATGGCGATGTTACCGGTGTGAAAAGCACTGTAAACGGGTATTGCATCGGATACCCGCTGGATTATGAACCGGGGACGGTGATTACGCAAATCCGCGTTAAATGGCAGGCGTTGGGCGATGGGGACGGGGTGAAACTGGCATTGCGACGACGTGACGAAACCGGGACCGGGACATCATTTTCCGATTGCGATACGGAGCAGGAATACACCGATGCCTCCTCTCCTTATGATGTAACGATATCGACTTGGGATTTGAGCGATGTGACCCTCGAGATAGGATATTCCTATATCATACGGATGAAGGCAGTGAAGGCGTCAACAGGGGTGCATGTTTATTCGTACGGTATTAAAACGAAACACAGGCAACTCTGAGAACGATCATGGTCGGACTGTTTGAAAGAACGATGTTTTTGGGGAAATCGTTACAGGCTGGAAAGCCTGTAACCGAAATAATCCTTTACGTAATCGTTCCATCGCGTTAACCCGTTTCTTATCTTTTATAAGGGACACATCAGATTTTCATGAAAAAATTCGCTCACGTGATTTGGGACTGGAACGGAACCCTGCTGGATGATATCCGGCTTCTCCGGGAGATCGTGAACGGCTTCCTCGAGCGTTACGGACTGCCGGTTCTCACGGACCGGGAACGCGGGGAAATCTTCGGGTTTCCAGTAAAAGAATATTATAAAAAGATGGGATTCGATCTCGAGAAGGTTTCCTATAAACAGATCTGCATCGATTTCGGGAGGGAATATTACAACCGCGCCACCGATTGCAAACTCCGCTCCGGGGCACGCGAAATCCTCCAATCCCTGAAACAGGCGGGAGTTGCACAGTCGATCCTTTCCGCATCCGAACAGAAACCCCTCGAGATCCTGATCGACAGCTTCGGAATCCGGGATTTTTTCACGGACGTGGTGGGTCGGAACGATCATTCCGGGGGATCCAAGATCGATCGGGCCCGGCAATACATGGAAAGTGCGAAACTCTCCCCGGAACATGTTGTCATCATCGGGGATACGGATCACGATTTCGAGGCGGCGAACGCCACTGGCACGGACTGCATCCTTGTCAACAGCGGTTACCAGATCCGCCGGCGTCTGGAAGATTGCGGGTGCCCCGTGGTGGATGCCCTTGAACAGATCATGCCTCACCTGGTATGAATTATTGAAAGGCGGCTCTTCATGAAAAATATCATTATGATTGTTTTACTGTTTGTATGTTGCTGCAGCTCGGTTTTTGCATGCAACTCGGCCATTATTTCCGGAAAGGCCACCCCGGACGGTCGACCCCTTCTCTGGAAACACCGCGACGCACGTGAACAGGAAAACCAGCTGCGGTTCTTTCACGGGGAAAAACACGATTTCATCGGGATGGTGAACACGAAGGACACCAAAGGAACCCAAGTGTGGATGGGATCCAACGACGCCGGGTTTTCCATCATGAACACAAACGCATATAACTTGAACAAGGAGGGGTACGAGGATCCCATGGACCAGGACGGCTATTTCATGAAGGCGGCCCTGGAACGGTGCGAGACGATCGACGATTTCGAAAAGTACCTCGAGGAGACGAACGGGAAACGGGGGGTGATGGCCTGCTTCGGGGTTATCGATGCGAAAGGGGGGGCAGCCTATTTCGAGGCCGATCCCTTCTCCTTTGAAAAGTTCGACGTCAATGATCCCAAAACCGCTCCGGCCGGATACCTGATCCGGACCAATTTCGCTCACAGCGGCAAGGGGCCTCGAGGCGGTGGATACATCCGGTACCTGACCCTCGAGGAGATCTTTTTCTGGTCGGAAAAGAAAAACCGGCTCTCCCTCGAATTCCTCCTTTTCGAGGCAACGAGGTGCCTCGAGCACGCGGTTTTGAAAACGGACCTTTATACCGGGGATCTTCCTGAAAATTCCTCCCAAACCCGCATGATTCCCTTTCGCGATTACGTGGTGCGGTTCAGCTCGGTTTCCGTGATGGTGGTGCAGGGTGTGAAAAAGGGCGAGGATCCGCGATTGACCACACTCTGGTCCATGACCTCCTTTCCCCTGAGCTGCCTCACGGTTCCGGTTTGGGTGGGTGCCGGGGACCGGCTCCCCCGCATGGTTACCACAACGGATGATCAACCGGCGCCCCTTTCCCGGATGTCCCTCGAACTCAAAAAAAGGTGTTTTCCCCTTGGGGTTTGGGAGGGTAAGGATTACCTGAACCTCGCCGCGGTGTTGAACAAAAAAGGGGACGGCATTTTACAGAAGATCCTTCCCGAGGATCGAAGGAACGTATCGGACGCCCTCGAGCTTCTCTCGAGCTGGAGGAGGGAAGGCTTTCAGCTGGAAGAGGCAAAAAGATTTTACAACCGGCTCGACGCCGGGATCGCGGCATTTTACAGGGACCGGTTCGAACTGGGCGAAAAGCAGGAATCGAAAATCAAAGGAGTGAAATAAAGTGAACGAACTGGAAGAAGGAAAAAAACTGACGCTCGATTTCACAAAGCTCGAGAAGGCAGTCGCCTCCTCTCCCGGTATCATTCCCGTTGCGGTTCAGAATGCCGATACCCGGGAACTGATCCTGGTTGCATACGTGAATAAGGAGGCTCTCGAAAGGGCGTTGGAAACAAAAACGGCCGTGTTCTGGAGCACGTCGCGAAACGAGCTGTGGGAAAAGGGCAAGACCTCGGGCGATATGTTCGACCTCGTGGAAGTGCGGGTGAACTGTGAACAGAACTCCCTTCTCTACATGGTCAGACCCCGACGTGGGGGGATCTGTCACACGAAAAACCAAAAGGGCGAATCCCGCAACTGCTACTACAGGAGGCTGAACTTCGAAACCCGGGAGCTGGAGAATATGGATCCGTAGGGGCGGGTTGCGGCTGGCGGCTTGCGGCTTGCGGCTTGCGGCTTGCGGCTGGCGGCTGGCGGCTGGCGGGTTGCGGGAAAAGCGGGCGAGCCCATCGAATTTGCTCTGGATAAACGGTTCGTGGGAAAGCGGTGATATGAGAGGGAGAGGAAGTCATTCGAGAAGAATCGTCCTTGCCGTGGGGATTTTTCTCGTGGCCTTTTTGTGGTCTTCCTTTTTTCTTCAGGGACTTCGACTTTTCGACAACGACTATAATTTCTGGATCCGGAGGGCGCGGGAGGATCCTTTTGCAAAAACCCTGGGGGAGACGTTGAATCCCATCCTCTCCGGTTGGAACGTCAATTTCCGTCCCTTCCAGGTGCTCATTTTTCAGGTTCTGTTTCCGGTTTTGGGGTATCATGCCTCGGGGTACTACTATTTCAAATCCGTGATCCTCGGTCTCCTTTGTGCGGTTTATTTTTTATTTTTGGGGCGTTATCTAAGGAGCGGATTCGCGGCCTTTGCCTCTCCAATCATTCTTCTTGTTTCCTGTTCGACCTTTACCTCCCTTTACTGGGTGAGCGATTTCGTGATCCTCTCCGAGCTTCTCGCCCTCCTGGTGTTTTTCCTTTTCCTTTACCTGGAAACGAGGGAGGGGGAGATCCCGAAACCGGCGTTGCTTTTGATCCTTGCCGGGATGCTTCTTCTCACCCTTTTCTGCGATCGCACAAAGGCCAACGGCAAGCTCATCCCGGGCATCCTCCTCTTTTACATTTTCCTCACGGATATAAGGAAACTGAAGCGGTACGGGATTCTGCTGGTTTTCATGATATTCATCCTCGTGCCCTGGAAGGTGGTGCTGAAAAATCCGATCCCGCCCTTTATCGCGGATCCCCGGAAAATGACGGATGTTTATTCCTGGCAGCCGGCCGCATCAGGCAAATTCTGGCTCCTTTTCGGCCGCGATTTCAAAATGCTTTCGCTCGGGTATAAAGATCATCCCCCGATCAGCATCCTGGCCATTCTTGGATTTCCACTGGTATATTCCGCCATTGCCGGTTGCGGGATAATCTTTTACCGGTTTCTCCCGGAGAAAAATCTGGCGGCGGGTGCGATGAAAAAGTGGAGGGAGTTCAGGAAAAGCCCGGGGGGAAGAGTGATTCTTTTCCTCTTTTGCTGGGGGACGGTGAATATCGTATCGCTCGCATCCTACCCAACGTTGCCCCCTCATTTCCGATCCCGTTACGCGATCAGTGTGTTGATCCCGCTTCTGCCTCTGGTACTGGTGGTCATCGAAAGGGGGGCGGGATCAATTGTTTCGGAGAAACGGAAGGCTGTGAGGGTTTTTCTCTGGTCGCTGTTATCTATACAGATTCTCTTTCAAGGATATCAAACATTCCGGATGAGAAACGACTTTCCAAGCTTCATCATCGCCTCCGACAGGGCGCGGGATTATATCGCCGGGAACATCCGGGAATCGAGCATCTTTTACCTCAACCTCCCGATCATGAGTTATCGTCCCACGGATACGGGGAACCGATTTTACGAGCCGGGCAAACAGTTCAATCTTACGGCAGCTGCGAAAAAGCTGGGGGTTCCCCTGGAGAAATGTTACGTATTGAGCGCCAATCCTGTAAAGAGTCCTTATCTCCATCTTAAAAGGGATTTCCCGGGGGTTTCGGAGTCGCTGTACGACAGGATAATGAACAGCGGCGATTCGAGAGTTTACAAAAGAACCATGTACCTCTACGAAGTAAAGTACTGAGACGCGATTGGGGTCAGACGCCACTATTTGTTCTATATAAAACCCAATAGGTAATCAGACAATGTGAGATATCGAATAGTTTTATAAATGAACCTCGGGGGTTTCTTAACTGACTTAACTAAGGCGTCTGACCCCAAATTTTGTGATTCAAAATTTGCCGGTCATTGATTTTTGAGTTGTTTCTCTTTATCGAAGTCCAGTTCCGCCTTTTTCCATTCCCCCAGTTTCTGCCAGGCAACACCGCGGTTGTGGTGCCAGTTGGGATTGCCGGGGGCAAGCTCGAGGGCCAGGGAATAATCCCGGACTGCCTCTCCGGGCTTTCCCAGCTTGAGCCATTCGAAGGCCCGGGCGCTCCTAAGCCGGGCATCCGAAGGATCTCGCTCGATGGCGGCGGTAAAATCCCTGATCGCATCGGTGCTTTTTCCCAGGGAGGAAAAGACATTCCCGCGGTTGTAGTAACCGGAGGGATCCCGGGGATCGAGGAGGATGGCGCTGGTAAAATCGGTAACAGCCTCTTTGTGTTTTCCCAGGGAATCGTGTGCCATCCCGCGGTTGATGTAGGAGTCGGCGTGAGAGGGATCGATCCGGATGGCCCTGGTAAGGTCGTCAATGGCCTTTTGGGGTTTGCCTTTTATGATCCAGATGATGCCGCGATTGTCATAGACGCGTGCGGATCCGGGACGGAGTTTGAGAGCCCTTTTGAGATCGTCCAGGGCGCGATTCTGATCTCCCAGCCTGCTGAGGGTGATCCCGCGATTGATCAGGGCATCCACGGAATCGGGCTCGAGGATAAGGGCGCGGCTGAGGTCCTCGAGGGCCTTTTCCTGTTTTCCGAGGTTGCTCCAGAGAGCCCCCCGGTTGACGAAAATATCCGGGGAACGGGGAGAGAGAAGAGCGGCCTGGTTGAAATCGAGAAGCGCCTTATCCAATTCTCCCTTTTGCCTCCATATCATACCCCGTATGTTGTATGCGGGCGGGCACCGGGCATCCAGGGTAACGGCCGTTCCGGCGTGATGAAGGGCCCTGTCGGTCAGTCCCCTTTCATGGAGCCGCACCGCGATGTTCCTGTGAACCAGGGCCAGGGTTTCGTTCCTTGAAAGGCTTTTCATGTATATCCCGGATTGGATATCCTCCCGGGCGATCCGGTAATCCTTGATGTATTCATCGTCCGGACAGGGGGATGCGGAGGTCACGTCCCAGTTGAAGTAATGTTTTGGAGAAAAGTGCCATCTGAGGAAGATGTGCCCCGGGACCCGGACCTCCCTCAAGGGGAGATCCAGTGCATCGGCGATTCCGAGATAGATATGGCAGAAGGTATCGCAATCGGCGAAAAAGAAGTCTTCCCCGGTTCGGGAAAGGGCGCGCCTTTTCTGCCTTTCCGATACGATGATCTGTCCCAGCTCGAGTCGTCGCTGGTTGCATAATTTTTCCCTCATTTCGGGGGTGAATTTCCGGATGGAGGAAAGGGTTTTCGAATCGAGTTTTTGCGGTGTGAGGGCTTCGGTTAAAAGAAGGGTGCCGCTTTTGTAGAGGAAGTTATTTTCCAGCAGGATATCGTCGATGGCCTGGAGAGCGGCGAGGGCCTGTTTCTCGGATGCGTTTTTCCCGATGCCGATCCGTGTTTTCGCCTCGAGGATGACGTTATCCAGGGCGGCGTAATTGATCCTCTCGCCCGGTTCCGCCTCGAGGTCCAGGATCCGGTGGGCAATGGTGTCGCGACTCGATACTCGATCTCCCCTGGTTGAGTAGGGGAGGAAAGACACCATGAACGCGGCAACAGAAAGTATGATTAACGGGATTTTCTTCATTTTTTGTTCCATGTTCACAACTGATTATCTTCATACGGAACAGGGTGTGGTTGTGTAAACTATTTCCTTGACCTGTCAGGCAACATCTGGTGGTTTATTACCGATAAATAGAACCCGGAGAGAGCAAGAAAGGATTGGTCTTTCCGTGGGATTCCCCCTTTTCATGCATGGGGTGAATAGCTGAACGGGAACCGGAAATGAAATTAGACCGCTTATTGGAATCAGACTATCCGATACTTCTGGACGGCTCCATGGGAACGGAGCTTCTCAGGAGGGGTTTTCCGGGATCCGGCATGAATAACCTCCATGCCCCTGACATGGTTTACGAGGTTCACCGGGATTATATCCGGTGCGGTTGCCATGCCCTGACCACCAACACCCTCACCATGAACCGTATTTACATGGAGAGGCATCCCATGGATGTTGACCTTCGGGATGTCAACCTTGCCGGGGTGCGTCTGGCGAGAAAGGCCGCCCGGGACCTCCCCGTTCTGGGCAACATCAGCTCCACGGGCCAGATGCTGGAACCGTATGGTACTTACACCGAGGAGGATTTCATCGCGAACTTCCGGGAACAGGCCCTTTACCTGATCGAGGGCGGGGTGGACGGGTTCCTGATTGAAACCATGTTCGATCTGAGGGAGGCGCTTTGCGCACTCAGGGCATGCCGGGAATTGGGCGAAATGCCTGTGATCGTCACCATCGCATTTCATACCGAAAAAAACGGCGGACGGACCATCATGGGGGATGCGGCGGTGGATTGCTCCCTGAAACTGATCGATGCGGGAGCGGATGCCATTGGGGCCAATTGCGGGGATCTCGACCCTCATCAAATGGCGATTATCATTTCCCACGTGGCCAGGATCACCGATCTTCCCATTGTTGCCCAACCCAATGCTGGAAGGCCGCGTTACGAGGACAATCGGAACGTTTTCGAAATGGGCCCGGAGGAATTTGCGAACGGCATTCTGCTATGCCTTTCAGCCGGAGCGAACATCCTCGGGGGGTGTTGCGGAACAACTCCCGATCACATCCAGGCCGCAGCGGATATGCTGGATATCGATGTTCCGGTATAGATGACGATATCCTTAATCGCACTCGAGTGCGTTTCGGAAGATGAAACCGTCTCGAGAAAAGGCTTTTCTTCCCTATATCATCCACCAGCTTTCCGGATTGATTTCAGAGAGAGTTGAGCTGCGTTCTTTTTCGGGAAGAGACAGGAGGAGCCGTCTCGCCTCCCTTCCAAGGGCCTCTTGAAGAAGCCGGGGCCTCATGTACTGCATTTGAACCGTGGGGGAAAGAGTATTGTTCAACATTTTGCTCCATGATTGATTTATTGAAGAACCCTCGTAATATCAGTTGCTTTTTCTATATGTTTTACATATTGACTACAAGAAGAATTGCCCGGTGAATTCTTGAAATCTCGTTCAAAGGATCGGTTCATTTATGAGGATGAAATATTTTCTGTTCCTGGGGATATTTCCCCTTTTTCTATTCTCTTCCATTGCGGGAGACTACCGGTTCCCCCCGATCGGGATCGCCCGCATCGATCTTTCCGGAACGTGGAAATTCAAAACCGATCCGAAAGGAACGGGGGAAGAATCCGGTTTCGCGAATCCGTACCATGACGATCAGAGCTGGGGAGAGGTAAAGGTCCCCGGGGAATGGGACAACCAGGAGGTCGGGCTCGAGGATTACGATGGGGAGGTCTGGGTTCGGAAAAAGATCGATGTTCCCAAAGATTGGAAGGGATTCGATCTCACGATTGATCTTGGCCGTGTGGACGATGCTGCCGTTTGCTTTTTCAACGGCAGGAAATTCGGGGAATCCAGGCATATCGAGGAAACGAACCGTTTCACCATCCCCGCGGATTTTGTGAAATCCGGAAAACCGAACGTGGTCACCGTGAAGGTGATCGATTTCGGGGGGAATCTGGGCATCCATCCGGGTCCCGTCTTTATCAAACCAGTGTTTCCATGGGATCGGATCGGGATGACATTCAAAAGCCCGGAAGGCGATTTCATCTACCGGGAAAAGGAAAAACCCGCCTTTTCACTGGAAATCGATAACGTACTGGACGGGGACATTCATCCTGAAATCGCAGTCCTTGTAACCGATATCGACGGGAAGAAGATCTACGAAGACACCCGGAAGATCGATATCGGAGCCGGGGGGGGGAAACGCATGGAACATGAACCCGCCCCCTTCCCCCGGGGGTATTATAACGTGGAAATGACCCTTCGAACAGGGGAGGTGATTCTGAAAAAGGGGATCTCCTCTTTCGTGGTATTGGGAGAACCCGTAATTTTCCGGGATCCGGAAAGATCCCCCTTCGGCCTCTCCGGGGGCGCACTGTTCCATATCGACCTCGAAAAGCATGAAACCGCCGGAGACCTGAGATTGAAACAGATGAACCGCCTCGGGATCCGCTGGGGACGAAACTCCATGTGGTGGGACGCCATTTATAAAAAACGCGGTGGGTTCGAGTGGGAAAAGGCAGACAGCGTGGTTTCGCATTTCAAAAAATACGGCATCAACCAGCTGGCGATCCTGAACAGCTCGACCGATCCCCTGACCGGACGGCCCCCTGTTACGGATAAGGGGCTCGAGGCCTGGGCAGGTTACGTTTCGGAAATGGCGACACGGTACAAAGGGACGATCACCTACTGGGAGGTGTGGAACGAACCCAATATCCCCCACTTCTGGCAGTTTCCCCCGGATCCCGTTCAGTATACAAGGTTGTTGAAAATCACAAGTGAGGCGATCCGGAAGGCCGATCCGGATGCGAAAATCGTGGGGGGGGTCACCTCGGGAACGGATATCGAATTCATACGGAAAATGCTCGAAAACGGAGCTGGAAAGTACATGGATATCGTATCCGTGCATCCCTACCAGCTCGCCGCCCCGGATGAGGAGGATAGCGCGGTTCAGCTCCCCCGATCCGGGGAACTCAGAAATCTCCTGGACAAATACAATCCGAATCTGGGGATCTGGTACACCGAATGCGGATGGCCCACAACGGGGGGCTTCACGGAAAAAAAGCAGTCGGAATACCTGGTGAAATACTTTATCATGACCCTGGGGGAGGGGATCGTGGACAAGGTGTACTGGTTCAACCTGGACGACTGGGGACCGAGGGGATCCAGCACGGGAGGCCACTGGGGAATCACATACATGGATCATTCCCCGAAACCCTCCTTCCTGGCTTTCCATGTCATGATGGATCTGTTAAAGGATTACGATTCCGCGGGTTCCTGGGAAACCGGCAAACCGGCAGTGATCGGGTATGTTTTCAAAAAGGATCAGGAGGAGATCTACGTGGGATGGTCTCCGAAGGGTTCCTGCATCGTTCCCTCCCCGGGTAAAAAATCCCTCATGATCGATCTTTATGGAAGAGTGTCCCCGGCTCCCGGATACGTGGAAATGACCGGATCGCCCGTTTACTTTCGCCGTTCCCTGAAATAATTAAGGAGACATGAAATGAAATCAAGTCTGGAAGAGCTGCTCGGATACATCATGGATCTCGAGATCTTCGATACACACGAGCATCTTCCCGCCCGGGAGGGGAAAAGGGAAAAACCCACGGACGTTTTGAGGGAATATCTCTACTGCTACCTGGCCTGCGATCTGGTTTCCGCGGGACTCGGAGAAAAGGACCTGGAAAAGGCGAGGAATATCGAGATCCCCCTGGAAGAACGATGGACCATCCTCGAGCCGTACTGGGAGGCGTGCCGCCACACCGGTTACGGAAGGTGCGTGGATGCCGCTGTGAAGGGGATCTACGGAATCGACGGGGTTCGGAGAGAAACCATCGGGGAGCTGAACCGGAAGTTCCAGCAGTCCCTCGAGCCGGGACACTTCGAAAAGGTTTTAAAGGAGAAATCCCGGATCGAGATCAGTCTCCTGGATTCGAACCTGGATTGCGACGAGCGTTTTTTCCGGAGCGTGATCCGGCTCGATATCTTTGTTATTCCCAGAACCGGAGAGGAGATCAATTACATCGAGGAGGAGACCGGAGTCAAAATCCTCGATTTCGAGGACTGGCTCGAGGCATGCGAGGTTTTTCTGGACCGGATGCTCTCAAAGGGAGCCGTGGCCCTCAAAAGCGCCCTGGCCTACCTGCGTCCCTTGAAATATACTCGAGTGACGCGTTCCGATGCGGAAAAGGAATTCGACGCCATCTGGAAAAGGAGGCACTTCCCGGTGTGGGAGCCGGAAGCCTTTACCATGGGAACCAGGTTCCAGGATTACATGATGCATTTCATCATGCGGCTGGCGGATGCAAGGGGCCTCGTGGTCCAGTTCCACACCGGACTCCAGCACGGGAACGGGAATTACATCCAGAACAGCGATCCGGCTCTTCTTTCCAACCTGTTTCACACCTACCAGGGTGTCCGGTTCGATCTTTTTCACATGAGTTACCCCTTTCAGATGACGGCCGGGGTTCTGGCGAAGAATTTCCCGAACGTTTACCTGGATATGTGCTGGGGTCACATCATCTCACCGGGGAGCGCTGTGGCGGCACTCACGGAATGGCTCGAGCTTGTTCCGGCAAACAAGATCAGCGCGTTCGGTGGGGATTCGTCCCTGATCGACGAGGTTTACGGACACCAGCTGATGGCGCGTCAGAACGTGGCCCGGGCCCTTGCTGGAAAGGTGGATGAGGGCATCTTCGATCTCGATCGTGCCCGGGAGCTCGCCCGGATGCTCCTCCACGACAATCCGTCATCCCTGTTTCTTCCATAATGTGTTTTTTCTCAAACTTTTCAACCGGAAAAACGTCCTTATACATGGAGGGCGATTCCTGGAGGAACCGGTATCATTGTTCGTGAAAAACGATCTTTCTCCTTGAGAAAGGAAAATCGGTATGGTTGAAGCGATTCTGTCATCATGAAACCCGAATTTCTCATTATCGCGGCGGCGTTCCTCGTTTTGATCGGGTTTCTTTCCCTTCTCCTCAAGAAAAAGAAGCCCTCCCGCATTCAAGGGGTTCCGCGTTTTCTCACGAAGGATATTCCCGGAGCGGATGTCCGGATTGAAAAACACCAGGAGATCCATATCCAGGATCCGGATACGGGGGAGGAAAGGGTTTATCATTCCCTGGACGATGTCCCTCCCGAATACCGGGAAAAACTGGAGCAGTGCAGGAGTTCCATCGGGGAAGGGGATATATCCCGAAATTCCAGACAGACCTTCATCCTGAAGGGATTGGATGGCAAGAGGCACGAATACGAATCACTGGAAGAGATGCCCCCGGAGATCCGGAGGTTTTTCAGGGGACTGGATGATGGGAATCAATAGAAGGGGGGAAGATATGAAGACATTTCACATGGAGTACTGGGAGGATGAAGGGATGTACTTCGGCCGGATCAGGGAGTGTCCCGTGATTTTTTCACAGGCCAAGTCCCTGGAAGAACTCACCTCCAACCTTAAAAACGCCTACTACCGGATGCTCGAGGAAGAGCAGATCACCCTCAATTATGAAGTAAAAACCATGGATCTGGAACTGGACGTGTAGGGCGGATGGCGGCTGGCGGCTGGCGGCTTGCGGCTTGCGGCTGGCGGCTGGCGGCTTGCGGCTTGCGGCTGGCGGCTTGCGGCTGGCGGCTGGCGGCTGGGGGGGGGTCCGAGAGAGGATATCCATATCCCCCATAATTCCCATACTTCCCATGAAAATGGTTCACCGGGCGATCTGGTTCACGAAACGGTCGATGTCGGCCGGGGCCAGGAGTCCCTCATGGCTGAACATCTGGTTCCCGATGCTGTCGAAAAAGAGCCAGGTGGGAACGCGAAACACCCCATATGTCTGGGAGATCTGGGGATAATGCATGGTATCCAGCTCGGCGAAGATCGCCCTGCCCCCGTATTTGGCGGGATTGAAGCCCGAGATCAACTGTTTCTGCTCTTTGCACCTGTTTGCCCGGGGAGTATGGAAGTAGAGGATCATGGGTTTTCTCTCGGAGGTTGAAATCTGCCTGGCCTGTTCATAGGAAGAGAATCCGGGCACGGAACCGGGTGTGGGACGGGTTTGACGCAAATAGCTGAGGTTCCCGATTCCCTGATCCTGCCCTCCCGTGGCGATCGTTTCCGCGGCATTGGTGCGGGTGTCTCCCCGGCCCCCCTGCTGGAGTTTGAAAAAGTAAACATCCCTGGTGATGGTATTCTTATCCTTGTAGGAGAGACGACCGCCGGGGATGTACACAAAGCCCCTGCGGTAATCCGTGGCCAGCCCGATGAAGAGCTTGGCCTTCAGATCGGTCGGTTGACAGGCCCATTGGGAAAGACCTCCCGGTTCGACTCGCGAATACCAGATATCGTTGCTGACCACGCATCCTGCATAACGTGGGCAAAACGAGAGGAGATATGATCCCGATACGGTTGAGGAGGCGGAATAGAATCCCCGGGGGATCTTGGCTGGGGCGATCTTCCACGCTCCGAGTTTTCCGGAGGAGAGAATGTCTGCATAATAGATATTGGGATTGACCGAGTTGATTTTGGACGTGGTCAGCCCTCCCCAGATCCAGACGCGGCCCCCGGCCACTCCTCCGCAGTGATACCAGAGGGGCGTGGGGAAGGGATTGCCCTTTTCCCATCCGATGATGGAGCCGTCGGATCCCACCTTTGCACTCCAGACTTCGTTCGACGGTTTGTTGCTTGCATAGAAACCGGCAATGAGATGGATATATCCGGGAGTGGCCGCGGCCACGGAACAGTGCAGGCCCCTACCGTCGTACGGGGGCGATTCCCTCCATGGTTCGAGGTGCCCGCCCGCCTGCGGTCTGGACCAGAGGATCGAGCTCGGGCAGGAACTTTTGAGGCCGTCTAATCCCCCAACAATATAGACGATGTCATTCAGTACGAGGGTCGAGTTTTCGATGTAGCTGCGGCCGGAGGGAAGGGGCGTTGTTTCCTCCCAGTAGCCGAGGGTTCCGTCGGCGTTGATCCGGGCCTTGTTCACGGATGTGATATAATTCCGTCCCGGGCTGTTGCCCCCGAGGATGTAAATGTAATTTCCCAGGATGCCGGCTCCGTACATCTGCCGTTCGAACAGCATGGGAGTGGTGGAGCGGTAAAACCTCTGCTGGGAGAAAAGCGGAATCACAAGGCAGAGGAATATGACAGTGACAAGATTTCTTTTCATGCCCTTCCTCCTGATAAGAAAAGAGCCTTATTCATATAATAGGTGATAATTAATAGTTTCGAACTTCTCTGTCAAGGAAGTCATGGCGATGTCCATATTTAATATGAAATTCGAAGAAGGGAAAAAACGTGAATATATGACAGCCTTTTCCCCTCGAGAGTTGTATTCCGTATTCCGTGTTTGAGTAGTGCTGATAGGGCGTCACTTCACCGGGCGATCTGGTTCACGAAACGGTCGATGTCGGCCGGGGACAGGAGTCCCTCATGGCTGAACATCTGGTTCCCCATGCTGTCGAAAAAGAGCCAGGTGGGAACGCGAAACACCCCATATGTCTGGGAGATCTGGGGATAATGCATGGTATCCAGCTCGGCGAAGATTGCCTTGCCCCCGTATTTGGCGGGATTGAAGCCCGAGATCATCTGCTCCTGCTCTTTGCATCTGTTTGCCCGGGCGGTATGGAAATAGAGGATCAGGGGTTTTCTCTGGGAGGTTGAAATCTCCCTGGCCTGTTCATAGGAAGAGAATCCGGGAACGGAACCGGGTGTGGGACGGGTTTGACGCAAATAGCTGAGATTTTGTGTTCCCGCATTCCGCCCTCCGGCGGCGATGGTTTCCGCGGCATTGGTGCGGGTGTCTCCCCGGCCCCCCTGTTGGAGTCTGAAAAAGTAAACATCCCTGGTAATGGTCCTTTTGTCCTCGTAGGAAAGGCGCCCTCCGGGAATGTACACAAAGCCCCTGCGGTAATCCGTGGCCAGCCCGATGAAGAGCTTTGCCCCCAGCTCGGTCGGTTGGCGGGACCACTGGGAGAGGCCGTTTGGT
>Ga0272442_10007167_pt1 | contig 14489 bp, 25 predicted proteins | sample SSMForm2O_FD_200262 | JGI IMG/M metagenome (GOLD analysis project Ga0272442, IMG submission 200262) | Marine sediment archaeal communities from Little Sippewissett salt marsh, Falmouth, MA, United States - SSM-Form-2O | ecosystem: Environmental > Aquatic > Marine > Wetlands > Sediment ...
AATAACAATGAAACAACAATTGACAGATATTATAATTGCAGTTATGATCTAAAAGAATACAAACATGTTCATATTGATAAGAGCTTTGTACTTTTATTTAAAATAGAAAAAAAGAATAATTTTATTCTGTTTGCAAAACTAGGCCATCATGATGATTTCTTTAAGAAAGCTTAGATTTAGCAGCTTCAGTCATTGATTCAACAACAACCTTAACTTTGAACTCTAAAATACCTTTACCTAATAGCTTATCAACCTTCATTTTTGTTAAATCTATTGTATAAACGCCTTCATTCAGAGTAACATACTCAGCAAATTTACCGTTTAAGAAACCATAAACAATACCATTAAGATCATTTACATTAATAACAGCAATTCTGTCTTTGTTTTTGTTAACAAAACCATACTTACCAAAGTATTTCTTATCCTTCCAGATACTAGGCTTTTTAGCATCGCCTCGTTTACCAGTACCAGCTAGACCTCTACCACCACGATGACCAGCGCCTCGTCTTTTCTTCTTTGAACCGCCGCCATGAGTTTTCTTTCCACGATACCTTTTAACTTTGGGTTGTTTGTTTATTGTCATTTTATATCATCTTTTGGATTAGTTCTTTCATATTATCTCTTTTACCAAGAGCTCCACCAACACCATATGGTTTTTTAATACCTTTTCGTTCAAAACCTTTTATTGGAGGATGTAAATTAAAAATATGACTTATGTACTCTTCACCCTTCTTATTTCTCTTAACAGGATTTTTCTTGGATAAAACTAGATCAATAGTTTCCTTATCAACAACACCAAAAGTAACAAAATCTTTAACTCTTCTTAGCATACCCTGTGTTGTTACAGTATTTTTGAACAAACCTAATGAATTTTTCTTTGTTAGTTTTAGCATCTGTAAAGTTTTTGTAACATCAGGATTCAGTCCAAGAGGTGATCTGATTAAGATTGCTGCTACATTTCTTTCTGCAAAAAATTCTTCAACTTTCATCTTCTTCATCCTCTTCTACGTCATTATCTTCTTCTATTTTTATTTCTTCTTCCTCGATATCTTCAAGTGTAGCAACACCGTCAGTGCTTGTACCTTCAACAATACCAAGTTGTTCAATATGATTTGGTAATATCTTTACATCAGCTAATTTTTTCAAAGCTTCAAATAAAGCATAAATGTGATTGATCTTTACTTCAGTATGACCTCGTGTTTTACTCCATATATCTTTGATACCTGCTATCTTCAATACCTTAGCACATTCCTTATTTATTTTTAGGCCTGTACCTTTTGGTGCTGGTATTAAAGTGATTTCAACAGAACCGCATTTACCTGAAACAGTAAATGGAATACTATGTGATGTTGCACAACCACATGCCCAACTTCCACAACCTCTTCTTATTTTGATCATATGTAGTTTTGCTTGTCTTAGTGCTTTATTTTTTGAAGGTAATGTATCTTTTGATGAACCTAAACCAATACCAACAACACCATTATTATTACCAACAACTGCAAATGATGTGAACTTTAAAGTATTACCATCTTCAGTCTTTTTTTGTGTTTGTCTTACTGGTCTTCTCTTACCACCGCCAAACTTACCTTTTGCTTGACCTAGATTAAGATAATCTATTTGTAATCCAGGTAAAAGGAAATCAACAATTTGTGGTTCTAAGATAGCATAACCATTATCTAGGATATAATCAATATTAGTAACTTCAGCATTTTTTACTTGTCTGCCTAGTTTTGTTCTTGGATTCCATTCTTCAACATTAAATTTTTCATTAGCCATTCTTTAATTCACCGGATAGTTTGTTAAAAGCATCAGTAATCTTTTCAATATCTTTTGTTTTATTAAATTGGAACTTATTTATTTCTTTGGATTTTGTAGCAAAATCAGCAATGTGCTTACCTTCAATTCTTTCTTGAGCAGGGAATGCATCCTCACCAACAATAACTTTGATACCATTATCAAGAGCGCCTTTTACAACAGCATAAGGCCTTGTTTTAATAGCATAATTCTTAATACCAAGATCAAGAATAACCTTTTCAGGATTAATTTTCTTTTCATTAGCTTTTTTTGCCAATAACATACCTGTTAAATAACATGCAGGAAGATTTGCTGTTGCATAATTCCAACCCATCTTTTTAAGGTCTGTTGAGTTCACAGTAACTAAAACCTTATCGCCTTTAACATCATAATCAACTAACTGAGCAACAATCATATTATTATGTACACGAACAACTAATCTAGTTATTCCTGATTTTAACAAATTTAATCTTTTCTTATAATTTGTTTTTTGTTGTCTTTTTCTTCTGTAAAATACAGTTCGTTTATTGAATTTTTTTGATGCCATTTTTATTCAGTTTTAGATGCTCTCCATAGTTTATGTTCAGTAATATAAAGATTCATATGGGCTTTATTTCTAAAATAACCGCCTTTTATCTTTCGATATAGATTTCTATAACAATTATCTTGTATCTTTGCTCGTTCTCTTAGAGCTCTTAGGTGTTTTCTTAGTGATCTTACCTTTGTCATCCATTTGTCTTTGTCACTTAAACGAGCAGTTGCTTTACCTTTTCTTGAACCCAGGCCTTTTCTCAAGCCTTTTGCTTTTTGTTTCTTAAGGTAATTTGCTCTTACTCTTGAAACACCTTTTTCTTGTAATTTGTAAATTGCACCTTCTTTAATAAGATCTTTAATATCTTGTCTTGTGATAGATTCTTTTATCTGTTCTAAGCTATTAGCTCTGAATCTAACTCTTTTCGGTGATACCTTGAACACCTTTGCTGCAATTTGTTTTTGTACTTTTAAGTCCATTTTATATTAACCTTATTTATCATGAATCAGTATTTTTTCAACTTCTTTTGTCTTTTCTTCTTTTGTTTTTTCTTCTGTTTTAACTTCTTTCTTATCTTCTTTCTTTTCTTTTGTATCGGCTTTGACAATTGTTGATTTTAATCTTGTTTTTTTTGATTTTCTGTTTGTTTTTCTTTGTTTCATTGATTCTTCTATTTTTTTGATAGCGTCATCAACCTTGATATTATAAATATTAATTGATTTTTCTTTTGCTAGTTTTAATAATTCAAGTCTTTTCTTATCGCCAATATTAGCGATAATTGCTACTGAATCCTTGTCAACCTTAAGCAATTCATCTTTTGAATTAACAATAATAATTTTCTTACCTTCTTTTGTTGAATCTCTAAGTTCAGCAGGAGTACCATAACCAACTCTAACAATACCTTTTCTACCAGCCTTGCATAATCTTATCTTGTTTTGCTTGCCTGGTGGTTTTCTCCACTTAACAGGAACTCTTTTTATTTCATTTGCTCTTGTTGCAGTGAATTTAGGATTGCTTTTCTTCTTTTGAATTTTTACTTTTAATAATTCCATTTTATAGCTCCTTACCGCCTTTATCAAAAATATAAATTCCGTCCTGGAATATTCTTCTATCTTTTTTGCCAGGATTAAGTTTTAATTCTATCTTAGCAGCATTTGTGCCTGCTTTTTCTTTGTCAACAGCTGATACTTCAACAACATCACCATTAACCTTTAGTTCAACACCATCATCTAATTGAATTTCTCTAGGTGTTTTTTCACCAAGATAGTTTTTAACAATTAATTTATTACCATTTGCACTAACATTCATAGGGAAGTGGTCAGAGCAAACTTTTAATTTGTAAGTATAACCATTCAAAACACCATTCATCATATTATTAATATGTGCTCTGATTGTACCAAACATTGTTTTATCTCGTTTACTGTATTTTTTTGTTGATACTATAATATTATTACCATTAATTGAAAGTGTTAAATTAGGATAGTTGAAATTTCTTTCTAGTTTACCTTTTGGACCTTCAACAATAATAGTTTGTTTATCTAATGTTACTGTTGCGCCTTCAATAATTTCAAAAGATTTTTCAAATTCTTTCATCTTAATAAACGTATGCGATTAATACGCCTCCTAATTTTTGTCTTTTTGCTTCTTTATGTGTCATGATACCTTTGGTTGTTGATACAAACAAAACACCAAAGTCTTTGGAAAGTAAATATCTTTTTTCATATTTTTCAAAATCAGTATATGATACAGAGTATCTTGGCTTGATAACACCGCATTTATTTATCTTGTTGATAAGATTAACAACCAATAGGCCATTTTTTGGATCTTTAATTATTTCATACTTACCAATATAACCTTCTTCATTTGCAATATCAAGTATTCTTAATAGTGTTTTTGAAAAAGGTCTTATCTTTACAATTTCCTTTGCACTTTGTTCTGCATTATTTATCTTGGATAATGCTGCTGCGATTGTATCATTCATAGCCATATTATTAACACCTATCTGAATTTCTTAAATCCTAACTTATATGCATTTTCTCTAAAGCATTGTCTGCATAGATAAAGACCATATTTTCTTATTACGCCTCTATGTCTACCGCAAAGCTCGCAACTTACTCTAGCAATACCGCAAGTTCTTTTCTTTGGCATATTGTGTTTCATATACTTAGGAACTTTTCCAGGTTTTGCATTAAGTTGTTTCAACATTTTGTTAGGATTGCTTTGAGTCATTTTTATTCTTCTTCCTCTCTTCCAGTTGTGAATATTACATTATAATTATCTTTGACAAAAGCTTGAGCTTCTTCCTTTGATATTGATTGTCTTTTACCTAAGATAGAAGGTTTTCTTGACCTTTGCTTTACTCTTGTACCTTTTCTCTTAAGAGTTACGCATACTTCAAAACCCATCATACCAATATCAGGATCATACTTCATGCCTTCAACTTCAATATAATCTTTAACACCAAATGAAAAATTACCTTTATTATCAAAACATCTAGGATTTAACTTATTATCAACACCAATCAATAATTTATTCAATAATGCTTTTGCATCATTACCACGAACAGTAACTTTACAACCAATAGGTAATCCTATTCTAATACCCCAAGTTGCAATTCTGTGTTTGGATGTTGTTTTAATAGGTTTTTTATCAGTAAGTTTAGTTAATAGCTTAATGCCTTTTTCTAATATATGTTGATCCTTTCCTGCACCAACATTAAGTGTAACCTTATCTATTTGGATTGAGTTATGCATTACATTTTCCTTTGTTGTTTTTTCTGTCATTTTCAAACTTTGATAATTGCTTGTTCATTTGTTTTTGAGATAACAAAACAATATTTCTTCAATGTTTTAATCATCTCATCATCAGCATTGATCATAACATATTGATCATCAATATTTTCGATTTTACCTACTTTGCCTCTGTGCTTACCATCAAACAGCATTACTGATGCGCCTTTTTCTAATGGCAATACCATAAAAGACTTATCTTTGAATGCTAGTGAGCTTCCTGTCTTAATTTCTTTTGCATCATCGACAATCATATTTCTACCATCAAACATATTGATTTGAACTTTGCCTTTTTTCATGATTGTTTTATTCATTATCTTGTTGATTATAATATCATTATCTGCTTCAACAACATTTAGTTTACCTGAACCTCTAAATGATATCCTGTAGCTTTTATCACCTATTGTAATCAATTGGAATAAACTAACTAATTGCTTTTCATCTTTTACAATTGAATTATTCACTCTTATTAATTTGTTTACAATTAAGTGTTTAACTTCTTTATTGGATTTACAAATACCTAAAAGTTCTTTTAGCATGAATGATAAAGTAACACCATACTTTGTCTTTGCTCCGTTTGGTAAAGGACATGTTACAAACACTATCTTTTTTCTTTCGATAGGCCAAGTGTTTGGAACAACTAATCTTTTCATATGACTCATTTTGATTGCACTCTCTCAAATCTTTTTGTTCTTTTCTTATCTTCTAAATTTAATGATGTGATTATTAAGTTAGATGGTTCAAGTGCTTTATGTTGCTTGCTTCCATCTTTCTTGCTTACCATGATTGTATCAACAAATACTTTTGTGTATTTTGGACTAACTCTTTCAACTTTGCCAGTTTTACCTTTAAAGTCGCCTCTTACAACTTTAATTGTATCGCCTTTTCTTATCTGCATTGATCTTAGCTTGTGTTTTTCTCTAAGTTCTTTGGATAAATGTACTGATAAAAATCTTCTTTGAATATTTAAAGGAGCATTATGTCTATATTTTCTTTGCTTTCTTGCTTGAATACTTTTAATCCATGATTTAACAAAACTTGCTTTCATTGTTTTACACCACAATTGAAGATATCTTAGCAATACCAGGATATCTTTCTGCAACTTCTTTTGGAATAGGACCTTTAATTAATGTACCTTTTGGATTACCTTTATCATCCTTAAGCACAACAGCAACATTATCTTCAAATTTTATTCTCATACCATTACCTCGTCTGAATTCTTGCTTTTGTCTTGCAATAACAGCCAATACAGTTTTCTTTCTCATTTCTGGTGAACCACTAATCACTGATGCATGAACAACATCACCAATACCTGCTGCTTGAATTCTGCCCTTAACTGTTTTGTGACCTTTTACAGCAAATATCTTTAATTTTTTAGCACCAGAGTTATCACAAGTCTCTACAACACAACCCAATGGTAATGCTCTTGTTACTTTTGCACCTATACCTTTCATCTTAGTTTACCTTTTCAACTATAACATAAGTCTTTTTCTTGCTTAATGGTCTTGTTAAAGCAACCCTAACAATATCGCCTTCTTTTGCATCAATGCATTTAGGGTTATGGACTGCAAGCTTAGACTTTTGCTTAATATATCTTTCATACTTAGGAATATATTTTCTGATTTCTCGCTCTATAATAGCACTGTTTGTCATCTTAGTACTTACAACTTTTCCAGTCATTGTTCTTGGTTTTACATTCAAAGTGCCATGAAATGGACATTTTGGATCATTACATGTCTTTTCTGGAACTTTTACATCCAATCCAATGTTTTTTGTTTTGTTTTCCATTTTGTTTTTATCCTAATTTTTTGATTTTATCATATATTGTTTTTGTGAAATATTGCATCAATGATTTTCCTATGAAAAAATCATCAAAATCAAATATTTCGTCATTGATCGTGATTTTTTTTAATGCTGATTTTATTACTTTGATCTTTTTGCTTTTTGTTTGAATTATCAAAGCATATTTTGTTTCATCAACAATGATTCCATTGATATTAATCAAATTTTTGTTTGCCGAATCTAAAATCTTGATTTTAGATCCTATTGTGAAGCAAAGTTGCTTCTTCTTGGACCGTGTTACGGGTTTGTTTATGGTTTGTGACATTTTACTTGGTTTGAATTGATTCAGGGCTGAATCCCATATCGATCAAGATTTTCTTTACTCGATCTTTGTGATTGCCTTGCAATTCAAGTGTTTCGCCTTTGACTGTACCGCCACAAGCAAGCTTTGATTTAAGCTTTTTGATAAGGTCCTTCATATTGATTTCCTTGGAATCAAGTCCATGGATTTCAGTATAAACCTTGCCAAATTTTCTTTTGACGTTTTTGATTGTGATTGTTTGCTTTTCCTTTGCGATTGTTTCACAAACGCACAGTTCTTTTGGTAAGCCACAACTTGAGCAAATCTCTGACATTTAATACCTCGTCTCATTCATTTTTGGTTTAATATCATATTGATCTTAGCAATTGTTCTTCTTGCTTGTCTGTATTTACCAATATTTTTAGGTTGAGTTCCAACTTTGATCAAAGCTCTTTCCTTTAACATATCTGTAAGTAAGTCAGCTTTCATCTTTGTTAATTCATCCTTGTTTTTATTTTGTAATTCTTTGAACTTCATTGTTCTTCAACCTTTGATTCAGCTTCAGTTGTTTCTTTAACTTCTTCAGCTGGTTGTTCTTCAACTTTTTCCTCAGTTTTTGTTTCTTCTTCTGTTACTTCAGGAGTTGTTTCTTCAATAGTTTCTTCTTTAACTTCTTCCTTTGCAGGTTCAGCTTTTGGTTCAACCTTTTTTTCGTCTTTAGTTTTCTTTACTGTTTTCTTTTCTTTCTTCTCTATTTTTTCTTCTTTCTTTTCTTCTTCTTGTTGAGGAATTTCTTCTTCTTGAATTGTGAATGTCATCTTATCAGGCAATACAACATCAGATTTCATAATCTTAACAACAATACCTATTGTACCGCTCTTAAGGTTTGCATTATCTCTTGCCATATCTACTTGTGAAACAGCAACATCACCATTTTTCTTTAGATAACCAGCATAGAATCTCCATGTTCTTGATCTTGCACTTGGAATCTTACCTGATAATCTAATTTCAATACCCATTGCGCCTGAACCCATAACTGATGAAATCATCTTATGCGCAATACCTTTGAATCTTACTGATCCATATTGATGTAATGAATTTGAAATCATGCTCGCTACAATATTAGCGTCTGTGAATTTGTTTTTTACTTCAACAATTTCTAGTTGAGGATTTTCTAGTTTGAAATTTGTCTTTAGTTCTTGGCTGATTAATTTAATATTACCGCCTTTTCTACCAACAATAAGACCAGGTCTAGCACAATGCACAGTGATTTTTTCTCCTAATGGAGTTTTGTTTATCTTAATATCTGATACTAATGCATTTCTCAACATACCTTTGATAAAATCTTGAATGCCAAGTTCAGTTTTGTTTTGTGCTAGTAATTTTCTCTCGATCATTTTTGTGCCTCTTGTGATTGTGATTTTTGTTCAACCTTAGGTTCTTCTTTCTTTTCTTCTTTTACTTCAGGTTTTGGTTGTTCTTTTTTCTCTTCAACCTTAGGTTCTTCCTTTACAGGTTCTGCTTTTACTTCAGGCTTTTTCTCTTCAGTTTTCTTTTCAACTTTAGGTAGTTCCTTTTTAGGTTCAACTTTCTTTTCTTCTTTAGCTTTAACAGGTTGAGCTTTTTTAGTTTCTTTGTTTTCTACTTTTGGTTTTACTTTATCAGCAGCTTCTTTAACAACAATCTCAATAGTTGTTGATTTAGCTTCTCTACCAGAATGTCTACCATAATGATAGTTGCCTGTACCTTTCATTGCTGAAGCATGAATAATAACTAAATTTTCACTGAAGCCTTTGTCAACAGCATTTTTTGCAGCATTAACAACAGCTTTCTTAATATGAGTTGCAGCCTTAACCGGGAATCTACCCGCAGCCATATGGCCTCTCTTATGACCAACATCACCAGTAAATTTCTTCAAAGCAATCGGTTTTTTCATTGCAATAACATCATCCAATAATTTAATTGCGTATTCTGCCTTTTTATTTCTAATATTATCAAGAATTTCTATGCTTAGCTTTCTTGATATAGGCATATCTCTCAATACTGACATTGCCATTAAATTCTTGTCATATTTTTGGAATGATATTTTGCTTGCCATTTTTTTATCTTACGGATGCACTCTTACTTGATTTTGAAGCTCCAACACCAGGTGAGCTATGTTTTGTGTGTTTTCTTGTCATTGCAAAATCACCTAACATATGACCTAGCTTTTCTGTTGTTACTCTAACATCAACAAATTCTTTACCATTATATACCTTGATTGTTTTTCCAATCATCAAAGGTAATATTGCTAAATCTCTAGAGTGTGTCTTAACATTATTTTTACCTTGTTCTAATTTTTTCAATAGGCTTTTTTGTTGTACATCAAAACCTCGTGATAATGATCTTCTTAATCTGGAAGGAATTAGTTTAGCATATTCACTAACTGACATTGCTTTTAGTTCTTCTGCACTTTTTCCTTTGAATAAAAATTCTTTTTTTGCCATTTTTCACCTTAGGATTTTCTAATTCTTTTACCTCGTTTTCTACCAGTTGATTTTGCTGAAATCAAACCAACCTTTGCACCTGGAGGCATTTGTCTTGAAACACAATAAGGATAATTCTTCTTGGATGATCGTCCACCACCATGAGGATGGTCAACTGCATTCATTGATTGACCGCATACAGTAGGATATAATTTATTCTTTGCACGCATTGCCTTGTATTTATTACCAGCTTTCATAAAAGGTTTTTCCTTTCTTCCAGAACCTGCAATAACACCAACAGTTGCTCTGCATAACGGACTAAATGATCTTTTCTTTCGTGAAGGTAATTCAATAATTACTTCCTTTTCTGAAACTAATACAACTCTTGCAAATGTACCAGCAGATCTAACAAACTTACCGCCATCACCTGGTTTGGATTCAATATTATTAACAACACTACCTTCAGGCATGTCTTTTAGATAAGCAATACTACCTTTTGTTGATTCTTCAGCACCTAAAGTAACATTATCACCAACTTTAATGCCTTCAACAGCAAGCGCATATATCATATCATTGTTTTCAAACTTAATCTTAACAAGTGGAGCTGAATGACCAGGACAATTAACAATGTCTTTAACAACACCATTCATAGTTTGCAATTTACCTTTGTATTTTGCAGGCGCTACAAATCTATGTCCAGGACTACGATAAGTTGGTCCGCCTCGTCCTCTAGCTTGTGAAATTAAATTTTTACCCATTTTAAAGCATACCTAAGTTTGTTGCAATATCAATTGCAGGAGTTTCTTTACTAAAAGTAACAAAAGCTTTCTTCAATCCTTTGTTTGTAATAAATGTGTTAACGCCTGTTACTTTTGCATTAAAATAATCTTCAATAACTTTTTTTATCTGAGCTTTTCGTGCTCTCAAATCAACAATGAATATTAATTTGTTTTCAGCTTCAGCTAATTTCAATGACTTTTCTGTTGACATTGGATATTTTACAATCTTTGCAAATTCTATTGTTGCGATATGTTTATTGTCTGCCATTTTAACTGAATAATTTATTGTCTTTCATTACATCTAATGCATTTTCAGTAAACATAGTCAGTCTACCTGCATGACAACCTGGTGCTAGATCTTCAGCATTAAGTGTTCTTATGCTTTTTACTTCAACACCTGGAATATTTCGTGCTGCTCTTGATAAAGCGCAATATTTTGATGTAACAATCAACATTCCTCGTGGTTTTTTGTATAGTCTTGATCTTGCTTTACCTTTACCAGCCCTGATATTCTTCTTATCAAGTCTTTCAAGTTCTTTATCAAAACCTAGCTTAACTAACATTTCTCTTAGCTCTTTTAGTTTTGATACATCTTCAAGATCTTTTGAAAATATGAATGGATATGATTTAGGAATAACATGTGATCTTTTTTCAACCAAAGCTTTATCTAATGTTGCTGCTAATGCAGACCTGATTGCTTTTTTCTTTTCTTTTGTATTAACCTTTTGATCCCATATTTTTTCAGCCTTTGGTGGATGTGCTCTTCTACCGCCAACAACGCCAGGAATTTCCGCAGCAGTCCAATTCAGCTGTGTTCCTCTTCGTGTCATTATTTTTCTTGGAACTCTTGATATACCTTTACCATAAGAACCTCTGTATTTTCTTCTTTTCTTTGATAAATCTGCTGAAGCTCTTAGACCTGCTTCTGGATGTGCACCATAAGGCTGTCTATTGTTTGCCATAAAAGCCATAACTGCTCTCTTAATCAAATAAGGTCTTACAGCCTCATTAAATTGTTGAGGTAATGTTTTTTTACCTTGTTCTTCAGCTTTTTTATTGTATATCTTTAGTTCCATTTTCAAAAGTTAGCTAATATTTCAACATTTGTATTAGCTGGAATCATTAATTTGTTATTTGGTCTTCGTGCAGTAAAGAACTTAACTAATCTCTTTCTTGGACCAGGTAAACTACCCTTTAGTAAAACAATATCATTCTTAATAAGTCCATATCGTTCAATACCTGCTTTAGGATTAAGTTCTTTTGCTTCATTTGCTTTGATTACTTTAAGTATTAATTTGTTAATATCAGTTCTCAAGTGAAAACCTGTTTGACCTGCATGCGCAACAGTCCATGTTTTCTTTCCTCTCATATCCCATGAACCTAATGAACCTGGACCTCTTTTAGTCTTTTCAGATTTTCTTCCACGAATTGCAACACCAAATCTCTTAACAGGACCTTGAAAACCTTTACCTGTTGTAACAGCATGAATATCAACAAGCTCATTTTCGTTAAAAATATCTGAAACAGGAATTTCTTTACCTATGATTGTTTTAGCATATTCCCATTTTTCTGCTTTTGATCCACCAATAGCTAATTCAAAAACTTCTGGCTTTTTCTTACCTATTGTTGTTAGCTTTGGTTGTGTATAAACATTTAATCTAATATCAGTATAATCATCAATATTAATAGAATCAATTTGTTCTTTTGTTTTTTTTACTTTTGGTAAGGGTAAAGTTTTCTTTACTATTTTATCAATATTATCAGCAACGATTTCCTTAGAAACAACAACATTATTATCTTGATTTAGTGAATATAACCTAATAGAATAAACTCGTAGAGGAGGACACTCAACAATTGTCACAGGCATCACAATGTCTTGCCCTTTGTAAGGCGAATTTCTTCGTGATTCTGTAAATGATGCTTGAATCATACCAACCTTATAGCCTGCAAAACCATTAAGTTTAGCGTCCTTTAGCTCAGGATAAGATCTAACTCTAGGTATAATTGACTTAGCCTTCTTTCTAGGCCAAAATTGTAATGCTCCTTTTCGTGGAAATTTCTTTTTAGGCATTTTTATCTATACCAATAATGTTTCATAATGTTTCTGATAATTCTTCAAAAACTCTTTGAGCCTATTAACAGATTCTTTCTGTAGAATTCTTTTGATTTATCAAAAAAACCCCATCAGGCTCTGATTATCTTGGTGAAAAATTAAGGTATTTATAAAGGTTGCGCTTCTGGAATAGCTAATATTTATAAATATAGCTTGTTTACTATGATTATATGGATAATAAAGAGAATCTGACATTGGCAATTGCTGGTATTAGTTTTTTTCTAGCTATATTGTTCTTGAGCACATTTTTCAAGATATATTTTGCTACAATGGTTATAAGTTATGAATATCTAGTATATTTTACATTAGCGTTTGTTGTAATGATATTTAGTTATTGGATATCCAATATAAAAGATTAATCTTCTTTAGAAATATTTACTTCAACATCTATATCGTCTAGTCTTTCTTTGATCAATTTCTTTACCTTTTGAGCTTCTTCCTCGATCTTAACTAGACAATCAGTATCGCCAAAATATTCAATAGCACATTCTTCACAATAATAATCATTTGTGCTACTTATCTTGAATTTTGCCTCTTTACCGCAAATTATGCATTTTTTAGACATCTTATATACTAATTATTATGATTCTTTATAAAATTTACCTTCGGTTTTTAAGTATATCGTCTAGAAGTTTATTCAACCTATTTTTATTAGAATCAGCAAAATTAAATGCTCTAGGTGAAACTTGACTTTTATATGATAATGCACCAGAATAAGCATTTATTGATTGTTTCAACCAAACCACATCATTAGTAAATTTATATACTTTTTCAGCCATCTTAGCAGCATTAACTAAATTTTCAAATGGATTGGAGATTTCAGCTAGCTTTGATAAGTATTTATATGCGTCTTTAGCTCTTTCAGGATCATCATAATCAGCAGTTTTTTTTGCTTTTTCTGCTAGAAGTTCAAGACTATTTGTATTTCCGGATTCATAAGATTGTTTTGCAAGTTCAAATGCTCTATGTTCATAAAAGGATTTTGCATCTCTAAATAATTTTACTTCTAAAGCCTCTTTTGTATCAACATGCAAACCTCTAGTCAAAATATCAAATATAATTGCACCATCATAATAAAGTCTATTTTTTTTATTTGTGCTAAACCTATCTTCATTTCTAGACAAATGTTGCATAACAGGTACAGATTTATATGCAATCTGTGCTTGTTTTTTCTTATCATTCTCTAAAGCATAGAACAGATTTCTATATGCGTCAAATAACTTAAAACGATGAGCATCTATAACTCCAGGATTGCTATTTCTGTAAAGTTTTTGCAATAAATTCCTAATCCTTTGAAGATAAGATCCATGATCCGCCTCTGATGCATTACTCAATCGCAAACTACCTGAATCAAAGTCAATAAAAAATAGTTCATAATTAGCTATTGCTAATTTAAGCCATCTTGTTTGATTCTTGGGATCTAATCTAGATAATTGATATGCATAATTTGCGGCATCCTTAAGCATAGAATAACTATAGTTAAACATTTTAAGCATATATTCTTCCCTAGGATAAAGTGGTTTGAATTTCAATCTTTCTATTTCCTCGTCATACTGTACTTGTTGTTCAGGTGTCAACTCAACAGAATAAGGTAATTCTTGACCTTTCAAGGCTGCAATTGCATTTGCTGTAACAATATCATAGAATTCATCAACATCAAAACCAAATTCATATTTTTCAGGTATTGTTACACCTAACGAAGCTGCACGAATTGCAATTCTATGTGCTGAACGTGAAAGACGATAAGCTTTTTTCAAAAATGGAATTAATTGTCTTTGTTTAAATAAGTAATAAGCATAATCACCTGCATGACCATAAAAATGAGCAAATCTAGCTTGTAAATCAAACTCATCAGTAATATCATGATTGTTTTGGATAATCTTTTTTATGCCTTGAAGATGATGAAATAGAATTTTACGATAAGAGTTAGAAAG
>Ga0272442_10007168_pt1 | contig 14489 bp, 14 predicted proteins | sample SSMForm2O_FD_200262 | JGI IMG/M metagenome (GOLD analysis project Ga0272442, IMG submission 200262) | Marine sediment archaeal communities from Little Sippewissett salt marsh, Falmouth, MA, United States - SSM-Form-2O | ecosystem: Environmental > Aquatic > Marine > Wetlands > Sediment ...
GAAGCCGCAGCGCTTCGCCAGTTTGCACTTGTCCTCCAAGGAGAGCGCGCCGGGAAGCATCCCGATCTTGAGCGCTTTATACCACTTGGGGCGTCTCGAATCTTTGCGAGCCATGGCTAGTCCTCCCATGCTGAGTCCCACGGCGGCCGCGCCGGCCGTCTTCAGGAATTCCCTTCGATCGGTTCTCGTCTCGCTCATTCTCTCTCCTATACAAGCTTGGTCTTTCCGGGGATGGAAACCTCAGGCATGGGCAAGTCTCCCATTTCGTACTTGGGCGGCCTGAGATCCAACTTGGAGTTGAGGGCATATTTCCACGAAATGGCATTTCCTGTGTAGGCGCTCATGCGCACCATGATGGCCGTGAGAGAACTCTCCGCGATCCGTTTGCCTTCATTGAGGTGCTTGTTGTTCCGGATCGCGTCGATCTGGTCCGCATGCTGTTTGACTTCAGGATGAGGAGAAGGACCGTCATACTTGAAAGGATTTTCTCCTTCGATGATGGAGTTGGCAAAGTCCATGTAGGCCACGCCCTTGGTGCCGAAAACCCTCTGATCGCATCGGCTGCTTCCCCCTTCGACCTGGCGTCCCATATATCCCACGCGAATCCCGCCCTCGTACTCGAACTCGGCGGAGAACATGTCATACGCGTTTCCATACTTGGGGTCGGTCCGAACGAAACGTCCCCCTTGCGCCACGACCTTGGTGGGATGTCCGTCCAACGCCCAGTTCATGATATCCAAGTTGTGTACGTGCATCTCCGCCACGAAGTCCCCTGAGAGCCAGTCCATGAAAAGCCAACGTCGAAGCTGCCATTCCATGTCCGACCAGTCTTTTTGCCTGGGCGAGGGACCCCAGTCCAACATGCCGCCTCCCATTCGCAAGCAAAGTCCGCTCGTGAGGTCTCCGATGGCGCCCTCCCTGATCTTGTCCACCACCGCCACCAGGTTGGCGAGTCTCCGCATCTGCGTCCCTGCCAGGATGGTCAGGTTCTTTTCGTCCGCCAGCTTCGCGGTCTCGATGACCGACCGTACCCCTGTGGGATCGACCGCCACAGGCTTTTCCATGAAGACGTGTTTCCCCGCTTCGATGGCAGCTCGGGCGTGTTCGGCACGGAAATGAGGAGGCGTCGTGAGGATGACCAGGTCCACATCGGTTTGGAGTACTTTCTTGAAGGCGTCGAAACCCAAGAAACGGGCGTCCTCAGGGACTTGGATTTTGTCCCCTGCTTTGGCCTTGAGATGGGCAAGACAGCCTTGAAGGCGATCCTTAAACATATCCCCCATGGCCACCAGTTCCACGTTCTTCGCCGCGTTCAGGCAGTTCTTGGTGTCGTGGGCGCCGCGGCCCCCGCAACCGATGAGTCCCACTCGGATTTTGTCCGAGCCGGCCGCGTAGGCCCCGGGAATGCCTGCGGTGAGCGAGGCCAGCGAAGCGGCCGCCGAGGTCTTGATGAAGTCGCGCCGCGAGAATAGATCTGTCCATTGAGGTGCTTGGGATTCCATAAGACTTCTCCCTTTCCATTGGAAAACTGAGACGTTGTTGACAACCCCATTCTCCGACAAAGCGTTTCTGAAGGCAAGACGAGGAGAGGGTTTCGGGAGGACGTGGTTGGCGGAAGAGGGTGACAAGTCTCTGGCTGGGCCGGCAAAGCGTAGGTGGGAAGACGGGGTAGCTATCTTCTCACTTCCCTCTCGGTGCGTTTGAAAGCAATAGGGCGCACCTTCGAGGTGAAGCCACTCCCATGAACGAAACTGCCCGTTTCGTAGTGGGAGCGTCTTCAAACCGATCGAAGACAGCCACACCCGTCTTCCACAACGTGTCTTCCCTATTTGTCCAGAGACTTGGCACCCTCTCCCGCCAGCTGCGCATGCCTTTTGCCGAGTCCCTCTCCTCGCCTTTCAGGGAGCAGGGGATCCGTCTCGCGACCGCCCTTGTCAAGCGACTACAATGTAACTACAATATATGTATGCCGAAGCTTGTCTTTGACTGGGATGACCGGAAGGCCAGAGCCAACTTGTCGAAACACGGCATATCATTTGAGGAGGCAGCCACTGTCTTCTATGACGAGAACGCATTGGAATTCTACGACGATGAGCATTCAGATTGGGAGGATCGCTTTCTCTTACTCGGAGTAAGCTCTCACCTCAGAATTTTGATGGTGTGTCATTGCCACAGAGAGGAATCTTCCGTGATCCGTATCATCTCGGCCAGGAAGGCCACCAAGAGAGAACGATCTTTCTACCCGGGAGGCATATCATGAAAGCCGAATACGACCTCTCCAAATTCAAGAGTCGCAAGAACCCGTACGCAAGACAGCTCAAGAAGCAGATCACGATGCGTCTGTCCCCGGACATCATCGACTATTTCAAGGAAATGGCGGAAGAAACAGGCATCCCCTACCAAAGCCTGATCAACCTCTATCTGATAGACTGCGTCCGCTCCAAACGCAAACTCAAGCTAGAGTGGGCCTCCTAGTCCGATCTTCTCACCAAGGTCTCTACTGCACGACTCCATCCTACGCACCAGACGATGCTTGCATCGCTCACCCTCGTCGGAGTGTCACTGACACGCCGTCCTCGGGTTCGTTTCACCAAACTCCGCCTGAGACACAACCTGAACCCGTTCGCGACGAGATCGGTGAGAAGAACAGGCTGTCTCTCTCACCGACCTCGAACAGTCGGTCCAGCGTTCAGCTTGTGGCAGGATAGGACCTGTGTCAGTATGGCTCGGCTATGTGGCTTCCCTATATTCTCCTTGTCGTTGCCGTTTGGGCCTGTTCCTCTTCGGTGATCTTCATCAAAGACTCCCAGGTGCCCCCGATCCTGATCTCTTCCTACAGGCTCCTGCTGGGATCGGTGTTGCTTTCTCCTGTGTTCTTTAGGGACCTCAAGAGATACCGCGATCGTTTTCCACTCCGAAGGCTCCGGGGAGCCTTTTTCCCCGGGGTGGTGATGGCGCTTCACTTCATTACCTGGTCTGTGGGTGCCCGAATGACCCCGGCTGTCAATGCGAGTTTAATCGTAAATATGGTGCCGCTTACCATGCCGCTTTTTCTTTGGTTCATGATCAAGGAAAGGGTGACCCGACGCGAAGGACTAGGCACCTTGGTGGCTGTGGGGGGCGTTCTCTTCCTGGCCGGGTTCGACTTTGACATCAGTCTCGTCTATTTCAAGGGCGACCTCATCTGTTTTGTCTCCATGCTTCTTTTCGCCTGGTATCTCGCCTTTGGAAGAAAGAACAGAGACCTTCCTAGCGTTTGGCTCTACGTAGTGCCTGTCTATTTTGTGGCCGGGGTGACGTGTTTCCTACTAGGACTCCACTTCGAGGATCTAACGGAAGGCAACTATCCGTGGGACTTTTTGATGATCCTGGGGTTGGCCGTCTTTCCCACGATCATCGGACACTCTTCCTTCAACTACTGTATGCGCCACCTAAGAGGACAGACCGTATCATTGGGGACTGTGGGACAGTTCATCACGGCAGGCATCATGGCTTATCTCCATCCTCGAATCCGAGAAGTGCCTTCGGGAAGCTTCTATCTGGCCTGTTTCCTGGTGATTCTGGGGGCGGTCATTGCACTTAAGGACTCGCCGAAGGACTGAACAATGGCGACCGAGCAGGAGGAAGGAGGGAGAGATCCTCTTTTCACTTCCCTCTGTCGGTGCGTTGGAATGCCCGGATACGCACTCCTCGGGAACCGAAAGGCTCCCCCTACAGTCTAAAAACTTGAAGGTGCCGAAGTGGTAAGATTCCCAAGTGAAGGAGGATGAGATGAGACCTTGGAAGGCCACTGCGGTCGTCTTGTTGTGTGGGTTTTTTTGGGGACCTGCCGGGCTCGCGGAAGGTCCCTTGGAGAGCCTTCGCTCCAGGACGCCCGTCCACAGGAAGACGGTCGCCTCGGAGATTCAGGGGCCCGAGGATTGGGTTCCTCGACTCTCGAAAGACCGAAGCGCCTTGACGCTCCAGATCATCGAGGAGCAGGCGATCGCGTTTGGAGAGGGAGCGGTCCAGCCCCTCATTAAGGGCTTCGAAGCGGAGGACACCTACCTCCACGAGGCCTGCATGACGCTTCTTCACCACCTACACGAAGCGCATCCCAAGTTGCCTCTCTCCCCGTCGGAAGAGGAGGCGATTCAAGCGGTCCTGGCGCCCTACGAGACGAACGGGTACAGGGACATGGTGGAAGTGGAGGCCGGTCGGCTCAAGGCTGCCGTTGAAAAGGAGCCTGAGCTAGACGTCAGGGATGCGGATCTTTCTCTGGTGGAGCTTCTCCTCAGGCGGGCCAAGCCCCGCGAGAGAATCGAACTCCTCTTTGATTATTTGGACGTCTACGAGCCGGACGCGCTCAAGCAGATGGACAAGATCGAAAGCCCGGACCAGTTGGGATTGTGTTACCTGCATGCCAAACGCGTGGGACGTGCCGATTTGGCCGAGAAGTTCATGCGCAAGCTGGACAAAGCCCTCGGCCCCCCTCCGAAGCGGGGAGAGAAGTGGAGTGTCCATGGTTTCCCTGCAGAGGTAGGGGTGGGTCGATTTTCAGGAGACGTTTCTCTCTTGGCGTCAGGGAGTGAAAGTGGACAGCTCCACATTTTCCTTCTTCGGAAGTCGCACATCGTTCCCGTGATCCAGTATCCCTTACCTGGCGGATACATCCGGAACCGTCCCTGGGTTGCCGGGACGCGGGTCTTCGTGGGCACCCAGAGCAGAAGTTCAGGGGACGTGGACGGACTCTACTGTGTGGATGCGGCCACAGGGGAGACGGTCTGGCAGGCGAGGATCGGAGAGATCCGCTACGCCAATCCTTTGCTTTGGAGGGATAAGCTTTACGTGACGACCCAAGGCTCCATGCATTTCGAAGGAGGCTCCGGCAAAGGACACGGGGACAGCGGACTCTACTGTCTGGAGCGGGACACTGGTAAGGTCTTGTGGTACCTGCCAATCGAACAAATGTCCGGGGACAACAGTCCCGTGCCGCAGGCGGGCAAGCTCCGTGTCTTCTGTCCTGTCTATCACTGGCGGAGGGAGTACAAGTACGTGGAGGTATTCGTGGACCCGGACACAGGACAACTGCTGGACGCCAGGCCCAGGGGAGAACAACCCAAGCCGAGGGTGCGCTTCGGCGAAAAGATCTTCGAGCTAAGACAGGGACCGGATCCCAGGAGGGACAGCGGACACGGCATCGCCTGTCTGGACGCATCCACGCAGGAGGAGATCTGGTTCACAGGCTGCGACGTCTACGAATGCGTGGGGGGCGAGTACGAGCCCTTTGACATGGTGGACGGATTCCTCTTTGTGGGGAGGGCTTGTGTGGACTTAACCTTTAAGGGTAAACCATGAGGGATCTTTGGGAGGGATGCTGGGAGATCCAGCAGAGACGTCTTGTTTCGGCGAGCTCGCAGGAGGCGGTGTTTGCAGAAACCCTTTCCAAGAGATCCCAAACCGGACCCAAACGTTTTCTCCTTCCCTTAGCTTTTTTTTCAGGGTCCTTGCCCTTGCTTGCCTTGATAGGGTATTTCGCTTCCAGAGAGGATTCGGGGAACATGTCATGGATTCTCGTCGCTGTTTTGGTTTGTACCATTATGGCGGACGCGCTGGTCTATGCCCTCGTTTTTCGGAAGAAAGGTCCTCCGCAGAGGCCCGCCGACCTAGGACTTGTCCCTGGAAGATACGTCGTTCGCTTTAGCAATGCCTGGAATAGGGTGGACTTGCTGGGACCTGTGCCTGAAGACATATCCCCTGAAACGGTGAAGGCGCCGGTGGCGGCCTGCGCGTCTTTGGACGAGTTTGCGTTGACCGAGGACTTGGGGCCCACCCATCCCTTTTCGGACATGGGATACGACGAGGACGACTATGAAGCGGTGGTGTTGTCTGCCGAGAGGGACGAGCAAAAAGAGCCGCTCCACCCGGGACTCGAGGAACCGTTTGATTTCGTGGGAGATCTCGAGCCTGACTTTCGCTGGTACGTGACCGTCCATCATCCAGGGGTGCCAGAGAGGCAGAAGGCTGTTCGATTACTTTTTGAGTGAGTTGCTTATTAGATCAGCACGGCTCGATGCGCTTCGCGCCAGGGCAATACTTTGATTTCTTTGTGGGTGAGTTCTTCGCCACCGCCATAGACAAGACACGGGTCGACGGCCACATCGGAAGCCATGTTGAGCCATCGATGCAATCCTGAAAAGAAATCGGGATTGAGCGTTTGCCCTGATTTGATCTCGACCGGATGGAGCTTTTCCCCCATTTCCAAAAGAAGATCGACTTCGTTCCCTATCCTGTCCCGCCAGAAGAAGAGATCCGGCGGTAGGCCCGCGTTATGACGGCACTTCAGCGCTTCGCTGATGACGAAACACTCGAACAGGTGTCCTCTCATGGAATGAACCGAGAGCTGATCAGGATCTCTGATGGCCAGAAGCCAAGAGGCAAGTCCCACGTCATAGAAGTAGAGCTTCGGGGACTTGATCAACCGTTTGTTGAAGTTGCGGTAATGCGGCTGGAGTGTAAATACAATGTAGCTTGCTTGCAGAATGGAAAGCCATGCTTTGGCCGTGTTGTGCGTGATTCCACAGTCCGATGCAAGCCCAGATAGGTTGACGAGTTGGCCAATTCTCCCAGCGCACAGCCGCAAGAACCGTTGGAAGCTGTTCAGATCCTGGATGTTGACCATTTGGCGAGCATCTCTCTCCACGTAGGTCTGGATGTAATTGCCGTACCAAGTTTGCGGCGTGAGCTTCCTGTCGTGAATTCGAGGATAGAAGCCGCAGAAGAGGGTCTCATCGAGAGTGGCCTGATCGCCAAATAGATGAATCGATGCGCTTTCCTTGCGGGTGAACGGAAGAAGATGAAGCAGCGCAACACGACCGGCTAGAGACTGAGTGACGCGCGACATGAGGCCAAACTGTTGTGAACAGGTGACGATGAAGCGTCCCGGACGGGGATCCTCATCGATGATCCCTTGAAGGTAAGAGAAGAGATGGGGACACCTCTGGGCCTCGTCGAAGATGGCTCCGTCTTCGTACCGTTCAAGGAACCTTCTGGGATCCTCTGTGGCCAGGAGCAGAAGATCGGGATCTTCCAAAGAGACGTACGGTTTGTCGGGAAAGGTTTGCTGGGCCAACGTGGTCTTTCCTGACTGTCGGGGACCAGTGATCAGCACTGCAGGATACTGCGTGGCCAGATCCAACAGCGTGGGGCGGATGTCTCGATCGACCATGGAAGTATTATAGAAGCGTTTTTGGCTAATTATCAATCGGATTCTCAATTAGCTAAAAACTGGCAGAATGAGCCTTGAAGCATTGTGACACGTTTCCCCGAAAGTCAGCTTAAGAGCGGGAGTTGTTTGCGATTCCTGGAGCCAGGACGTCGTCTTGGCGCCTACCCCCTTTCCAGGATCGCCTGGGCGAGGCGGCGTCTCAGCCTGGGGAGCGTTTCCGGTTTGCCGAAGGTCCTGAGCTGTCGAAGGGCCGGCGCGATTGTGTTTCTTGGCGACAAATGATGCTTTATTGCCTCGCCAGGTTGTAGACCTTTGGAGTGCCGTATATACTATGTATTGACGAAAGGAGGAACTGATATGTCCAAGACCCTAACCAAACACGGCAACAGCTTCGCCCTCGTGATCGACAAACCCATACTGGAACTACTGCGCATCACACCGGAAACCCCTCTTGAAATGACGACAAACGGCGACACCCTCATTATCTCTCCGGTGCGTGACAAGCGGAGGCAGAGAAGACTCGACAAGATGCTTGAGAAAATAAATCAAGACTTCGCGCCTGCTCTCAAGAAGCTCGCAGAGTGACCCATGGCACCTGAGTTCTTGAGCCTGGAGGATGTTCTATACATCCACCAAAATCAGATTGAAACATACGGCGGACAGCACGGCGTCCGGGACATGGGGTTGCTGGAATCCGCTATTGCCCAACCCAAAGCGGCTTTCGGGGGGCAGTACCTGCACCAAGGCCAATTCGAAATGGCTGCCGCATACCTATACCACATCGTCTTGAATCACCCGTTCATAGACGGCAATAAACGCACGGGAGCCGTGGCAGCTTTGGCATTTCTCAATCTGAACGGAATAGGTATCCGACCTGACAACGAAGGGTTAGTAGAAATCACACTCAGGGTGGCCACAGGCACTGCTGACAAAGCTGATCTCGCAGCCTTCTTCAAGTCAATTATCGCATGACTTCTCTTACGTTTCTGCACGCACTCCTCGTCACATCCTTCGCAGCCCCAGTCGGGAGGACGATGTCTTCGACGTGCTGTACTACGACGATCTGGGACGGTTCAAGCGAAGGATCACCCCGTTCATCACGTGGGAGCCCTTGCCCGTACTGAAGCCGAGGGGTTGATAGGAGAGCCCCTATCCCCGCTCCAGGATCGCCTGGGCGAGTTGACGTCTTAGCCTGGGAAGCGTCTCTGGATCTTGGCTCCAGGTGGACCATGTGGGAACGGCCTCGCGTACGACGCGGTCCACTACGTCCTTTCCTCCCCTTTCTTCCAAGAGAACAAAGTACTCGTAGTCTTCCATCCCGTCCCTCAAATTCTTGAGGCGAACCGTGGCGATGGGACCCTCAATTCCTGCCTCGTCGCCCGGATAGAAGAGAAAGCCGTCCCCGTTCCAACGAACCCGGAAACCGGGATCGTCCCAAGGGTTCCTGTCAGGACTTCCCCAGTAGCAGGTGGACCAATACAAGAGGCCTGTGATGTCGTACCGTCTGTTGAGCCACGGAGCGACCCTGTAGTTGAGCAAAGGAAAGTCGATTTGCCACCAGGGGGAGGGGGCGCCTTTCACGCTCTCGTACTCAGGGTCATAGGGAGGGGCCTGCTGTACGAGCGCTGTGTAGCTCCAGACCTCGTCGCCTTGGGCTTGGACCCTGTGGACGCTTTTTTCGTGGACGAAGCAGAACAAGGGACACCAAATATCGATGGCGCCGTCCAAGACCCCCCACTCCTCGTTCTGGGTGTAGGGCTGTTCCACCACGAGCCTTCGGAGCCTGGGGGCCGCCTCTTTCACCATGGCGCCTGTCTTTCGGACGTACTCATAGGCTTCCGGATCGTTGGGTTCGTCCTTCATGTAGAGGTAGCTTCGTTCCAGCCATCCTTTTCGCTCCAGGTACTCCTGCCACGAAGCGTAGTAGTTGCCCGCATCCTCGCCGCCGCGCCTCGAGACCTGGATGTTGGTGAGATGGACCTTCTCCACAAACGCGGTGATCTTCCCATCCAGCTCGTCGTCGAAGACGGCCTTTCCCTCTTCATCGGTGGGAGGAAGCAGTCTGGACGGAAGGGGAGGATTGATGCGGTGGTTTGCTATCATTTCGATGTAGCGGTCTTCCACGACGTGGAAGTCTTCGGAGTTGCGGTCCAGTCCGTGATAGGAGGCCACGCGGCTGAATCCCCCGAAATGGTTTTCATGGGTGGGACCGTCAGGAAGCTGAAAGTCCCATACCGTGACTTCGAGAGGAATTTCGGCAGGTTCGGCGTGGCGGGCGGTGACGCGGACCGTGCCTGTATAGGTGCCCGGGACCGCATCGATTGGGGCACGCACATCCAACCAGAACGGTTGATGGTGACCCTCCCAAAGGGAGAACCCCACCGCGCCAAAGCGGGGACCATCCAGTTTTTTGCCGTCCCACCTGCCCTTGCGAAGGGGTTTCCCAGTGTATGGGTTCTTCACAGGAACCAAGGGATCAGGCACCAGCCCCGGAGCTCGGGAGGCCCTGGGAGCCGGGTGTCGAACGCGAACGAAGATCTCCCTATAGAGGAGCACGCCCTCGGTCGAGATCGTGTTTCCATGGGCGTCTTTGAGCGGAGATACCCCGATCCCAATGTTCTCTAGCAGTCCGTTTCTGGCCGTGATCACGATCTGGACCGATTCCACTTCGTTCTTGGCAAGCTCAATGTGCGCTCCGGCTTCGCCCTGGATCTCTCCCTCCGGCGGCATCCTCAACGTGGGCATGGCCGCTTGGAGTTGGATCTCTGCGGAGAAGGCTGGCCGTGTCACGCAGGCTGACGCGCCTAGGAAGAACAACGAGACAAGACGATTCCTTTTCATGGTCAGACCTCCATTTCCGTCGGGGTCGGTGTGGACCTTGTCCAGCCTACGCCTGTTGAGGCGTCGAAGGAAGGGTGCTAATGGCAGGAACTGCGGCAAACCATCGGACAGGCTAGAGCGTCCTAAGGGCTACACTATGGCACCACCCGGCAGCGATCATCACAAAGCCTGGTCCACTCTGATCCGCTGCCTGGGCATAGTCATCCCGTCCCCAGCCGATGATGGAGCCGCCACTCCCTCAACGTCACCGACCATGGTATCCTGGGGCTGCGCGAAAATTACGAGGAGGCATGTAATCAGTGAACCCGATAGGGGATATGGATGGCTTAGGCTCTGCCAAGGGGAAGAGGGTCTTGTCTCATGCTCGGCTCACTGGAACGCGATCTTGCTGCGCAATCTCGGCAAAAATGTGAGCCTGCGCAGGCGGGAACGGACCGAGGAGCCGAGCTATCGCTCGGCAGTCGGCCCGTCTCCGAACCCGTCAAAACCCTCTTCCCCTTGGCAGACACCAATCCGTGCCTCATTGCGGTATCGGGTTCACTGATTACATGCCGAACAGGAGACCAAGAAAAATGAGTGTGATGTTTCAGTTGACCGATGAGGTGGACAATGGTCGTCGGGAGAAGAAGATCGAGGTGGTCCGAGGCGAAGAGTCTGTAAGTTGTCTTTGGGCTATTGATCTCAGGATGCGAGTCGGGCGAAGCCAGGTTCCCACCTGCGGCATCGGTGGGGTACGCACCCCTGAAAAGTTCCGGAACCAGGGAAACGCCAGACTTCTTCTGGAGTTCACCAACGCGTGGATGAGGGAGCAAGGATATGGCATGGCCCTTCTTTTCGGAATCGAAAACTTCTATCACAAGTTTGGATATGTTGCTGTCATTCCAGAGATAGAGATTTCCATCCCTAAGGCATCCCTAGCTTCTTGTAGAAAGCGTCATAAGGTGCGCCTCATGCGGCCGTCGGACCGGATCGCCTGCCACAAGTTATTCGATAGGCTCAATAGCGAAAAAAGTGGAACCCTATCTCGGCAATATACCGCAGACAGGAAATATCCCAAGGGACAGAGAGGAAAGGGTCCATTCGTAGCCTTGGATTCCAAGGAAAGGATCATAGGTTTCATGTTGCTTATGGCAAAAGAGAAGTCCTTGGAAGTCCATGGGCTACAGGGGAAAGATCTGTCTGTCGTGGAGAGCTTGGTCCGAGTCTTGGCTCCCATTGCGCGAACGTTCGATCAGGAAGCTGTTCCTTTCTTTTTTCCCAGCGACCACTTGTTGCTCCAGATGCTCCCCCGGTTAGGAGGACATCTCAAGAAGGGATGGAGAAAGAACGGTGGCGGCATGGTGCGGATTCTTGACCTGGAAAGAACGATGCGGGCGGCGCTGCCCACGTTGAGCCAACGTCTCAAGACCGCCGGCCTTCTCGAGTCGTGTCCCTCCCTTCGCTTGGTCACAGACCTGGGAGACTGTGTGCTCGCGCCGGGGAAGGATGGGCTTGCATTGGACAGCGCCGCCAAGAAGGGTTCCCGGATCCAGATGTCCCAGGGGGTTCTTTGTCGTCTTCTGATGGGGTATGAAACCGTGGACGCGGCCCAAGACAGGGAAGACGTTTCCATGCCGAAGAGGACGCTTCCCTTTCTGGAGGCGCTTTTTCCTGTTGGGCATCCCTATTGCTGGCGACCGGATCGCTTTTGAAGGGAGGAAGAGATGTCCCTTTGGCTGATGGGGTGTTTCATGGGATTGACCTGGGTGAGAACAGGCGGTCGCTTTGATTTCAAGGAAAAAAACGGCTGGGAAGTCACCTTTGACGCGGACTCCCAGGCGTTGCGGTTGTCCCATGCCGCGACTGGCGCCAGGACCGAAGGGGTCCTTTCTTTTTTCGATCTGGATCGGTGGCAAGGCGCCGCTTGGCGGATCACAGGCCCCAAGGATGGGATACAGGGACGCCTCAGCCTGGTCGATCCAGAGGGGAATGTGGGAGGGTACCTTGTGCCATCATGTACCGACGGCGCCCTCCAGATCCACGTCATCCATCGATCGGCACAGAATTTCCGAGGAAAGCTTGACTTCCAAGGAACCGTTTCCCTGGGAGAGGACACATTTGCCTGCAGGACGTGTCCCCCGGCGGATCCGTCCGTGGTGCAGATGGCCTCCGGGCAGGCCGACAGTCTTTTGAACGACTCCCTTTTTGACCCAAAGAAGGACGTGGTATTTCGTTTCCAAGGGAAGAGCGTCGGTCTGAGTCTGGAGGAAACGGCAGGCTCGAAGTCCAGGTTCTCCGTCGACATGACCGCCATGCCCCATGAGCCCCGCTATGCCTCCTTGCAGTTCGAGGTGATACAGGGCTACTACAAGGAACGCTATGTCCCCTACTACCAGCCCATCAACAAAAAACGGTGTCCCTCCGCTCCCACAGGCTGGATGTCTTGGAACGTCTATTTCGACAAAGCTGGGGAAGAAGAGAATCTCGCCGAAGCCAGGATCGCGGCAGAGCAGTTGAAGCCTTTCGGATTGGAGTTCTGGCACATTGAGTCCTGGCAAGAGAACTCGGACAACCTCCCCGTGAGCCAGTTCCACAACCTGACGCTCAAGGCGCACGAGGGACAGTTTCCGCACGGCATGAAATGGTTGGCCGACGAGATCAAAAGAATGGGCTTTCGACCGGGGATATGGACCGTTCCCTTCGGCACTGGGGAGAAGACATTTTACGAGATTCACAAGGACTGGTTCCTTCATGACCTGGAGGGACGTCCCATGAGGAACTGGTGCGGACAGTATGTGCTGGATCCGTCACAAAAGGCGGTGCGGGATCACATGGAGCGGACGCACCGGACGATGTCCCAGGACTGGGGATACGAGTACTTCAAGATCGACGGTATGTCTGGACGAGGCAAAAGTTACTCGGCCCACTTCTACGAGCGAGACAAGGTGCGCTCCGCTTTCAAGGACCCGTGTGAAAAGCCGTTTCAGCTTTGTTGCGAGGCGCTTCGCCGAGGCATCGGAGAGGACCGTATCTGGCTGGCATGCCAGGGGCATTACACAGGACCCGAGATCGGCTTGGCCGACGCAGGCAGGCTGGGGGCGGACATTGTCCATCCGAACCATCCGCCTCATTGGGAGAACTATCTCAACCAGGCGAGAACGACGCTCAATCAGCTATTCGTCAACAACATCTGTTGGTACGGGGATCCGGACACCCTTCTCGTGGGAACGAGTAACCCGCTTCCAATGGTGCGCGTGGCCACGTCCGTGGTGGGTCTCACCGGACAGATGATGTTTGCCGGGGACAAGCTGGGCGAGCTTCCCGACGAGAGGATGCGCCTTCTGCAGCAGTGTTTGCCCGTCTGTTCGATTCGTCCCCTGGATCTTTTCCCCATCTTCCAGATGGTGCGTTGTTGGGACCTCAAGATCGAAAGGCCCTTCGGGTCCTGGGACGTGGTGTCTCTCTTCCGCTGGGAGGCCAAGGCCGGGGAGGAAACGATCTACTTTGAGGATGTGGGGCTTCCGTCCGACCAAGCGTTTCTCATCTATGACGCGTGGGAGAAAACGTGTCTTGGGTCCCACCTGGGGTCGTTTTCAACCCAGGTGGAGGGACGCGCCAACAGACTCCTTGTGCTTCGTCCTGACCTGGGACGGCCGCAGCTCTTGGGAACCGACAGGCACGTGACCCAGGGAGGCGTGAGCGTCTTGGATGTCGTCTGGGACGCTGAGGAACGGAAGCTCAGTTGCCAAGTGAAGCCTGTCCCCGGGTTCCCGCAGGAATACGTTTTCCACGTGCCGGAAGGGGAAGAGGTGAAAGAGGTTTCCACAAACAGAGGGGATTCGCTTCCTTGGACGCTTCAACCGGACCGTACGGTTCACGTCACTGTGGAAGGGAAAACGGAGGAACCTGTCACGGTCGTGCTGAGGTTCTAGGCGAAGCTAATCCTGCTCCAAGAGCCGTACGTCATCCAGGTCTACAGGTCGTCCCGCTGCACGCTTGGATGCAATCAAGTCCTCGCGAGATAACACGTTGAACTGGACTCCCTGATAGTCCATCACCTTTCGCCTCTCCCAGGCTTCAGCGAAGTGGATCCCTGGCGTGCTGGTTTGCACATCGATACGTACGCGGTCGCTAAACACAGTGACTTCATTCTCCAAGAGTTGCTCAGGACTTGTCAGAGACGCCGTTCCCAACTGGGCGTCGAGAAGCGCATCCAGGAGTCGTTGGGCGTTGTCCGGTGTGCTTTCTATGAGGATGTCCAGATCGAACGTGGCCCGGGGAACGCCATGAAGGACAGCGGCAATCCCCCCGATCACGACGTATTGGACGTCATGTTCTTTTAAGGAACGCAACACGTCTGTTAGTCTGTTGAGCATTTTTCGCTTCCGGTAGGCGTGGATTCAGCGTCAGGGCTAGATCGGTGAAGGCACAGAGAAGGTCCATCCGTTCCGACAAGGGCAGG
>Ga0272442_10007169_pt1 | contig 14489 bp, 13 predicted proteins | sample SSMForm2O_FD_200262 | JGI IMG/M metagenome (GOLD analysis project Ga0272442, IMG submission 200262) | Marine sediment archaeal communities from Little Sippewissett salt marsh, Falmouth, MA, United States - SSM-Form-2O | ecosystem: Environmental > Aquatic > Marine > Wetlands > Sediment ...
TCCAGGCGCTCCTGGATGATTTCCCGGTGCAGCAAACCCAGGAATCCACAGCGGAATCCCATTCCCAAAGCCGGGGACGTTTCCGGTTCATAGATAAAGGAAAAATCGTTCAGACGCAGTTTCTCCAATGCCCGACGCAGGTCGTCCACTCCGCTTTCACCAGTCGGGTACATTCCGCAGAAAACCATCGGTTTAGCTTCCTTGAATCCTGGAAGCGCCGTGGATGTTCGGCTGGCCTTTTCCGTGATGGTCTCCCCTACGCGTGCATTGCCGATCGCCTTGATCCCGGCGATCATATAGCCCACTTCGCCCGTTTCAAGCCTCGATACCTTCTGCGGTTTCGGGGTCAGGAACCCGACCTCCTCCACATCATAAACGGCCCCGGTGGCCATGAGCTCGATCCGCGACCCAGTCCGCAGCACACCATCGAACACACGAACCAGAACAATGACTCCACGATAAGAATCGAACCAGGAATCAAAAAGCAGAGCCTTCAGGGGCGCGTCCTGACGCCCCCTCGGAGGAGGGATATCGCGAACGATCCGATCCAGCAAACGGCCGACTCCCTCGCCGCTTTTGGCGCTGATTAACAACACGTCTTCCCGGTTTAGCCCGATGATGTTTTGTATCTGCTCTAAGGCCATCTCAGGAACGGCATGGGGAAGATCGATCTTGTTGATCACCGGGATAAGCACCAGATCGTTCTGGAGAGCCAAGGTAGAATTGGCGAGGGTCTGAGCCTCTACCCCCTGCGACGCATCGACGATCAAAACCGCCCCTTCGCAAGCCGCCAAGCTGCGAGACACTTCGTAGGCAAAATCCACATGGCCGGGAGTATCGATCAGATTCAGCACAAACGTTTTCCTGGGCTGGGGATGGTACAGCAGTCGGGCGGTCTGCGCTTTGATGGTGATCCCGCGCTCCCGTTCCAGATCCATACTGTCCAGAACCTGTTCCTTCAATTCGCGGGCGGTCAAGGCGCCGGTCGATTCCAAAAGCCGGTCGGCCAGCGTTGATTTGCCATGATCGATATGGGCGATCAGAGAAAAATTCCTTATATGTGTCATTATCAACCGTTGGTTCAACCGGTGTTTTCCGGCAACCCAGTATAACCAAGATGCCGAGCCGGCGTCCACTTCTTTTCCCGTTTCCCGCCCGATGGAAGCCCGCGGCACTCCCGGTATGGCGGACTGGAGGCGGCTTGACTTTTCCCTGCGCTTAAAGTAATTTGGTGAAGAGCTCACATTCGTTCCAAACGTGCCCTCAAGGAGGTCATTATGTTTTTATTCGGTCCCGTCGGTCCAACGGAACTTCTTCTCATCGTCCTGATTATCATCATCATCTTCGGTGCCCGCAAACTTCCGGAATTGGGTAAATCTTTGGGGGAAGGCATCAAAAATTTCCGAAAATCCATCGGTGGAAAAGAAAAGGACAATCCTCCTCACGAAGACCCTCCCAACACCGATAAATGAAACACACGATTGAAAAAAGGATTCAACAGAGAAAGGAAAAAGAAACCGAGTTCCAGCAAAACCTCGACTCGCTCAAATCCAATATCCGGTCGCTGTCTGAAACCAGGCAGTCTCTGAAATCAAGCGAACAACGCTCCCGATTGGAAGGGATTCTGACCGCTCTCGCCGACCTGATCCATCTCAACGCTTCCCTGACGGCAGCACGCGACCGCGAATGGGATGCTCTCGGCAGCAATCATGTCGGAATAATCTTTAACAGCCTGGAGTGGAAAGTCAAACGGTTGAGCGCGGAGACAAAGGATGCCGGGCTGTTGATCAAGACATTCACCGGTTTACGAGAGAAGTTGACCCGGCTGCTGGAAACATTGGAGGAAAGAACCCCCCCCTCACCTATTCTGGTCAACGACCTGCTTTCTCCGCTTGATGAATGGAGTTACGCCGCTTTTGAAAACCGCTACCGCGGTGACGCGGAAGATGTCCGCCGTCAGCAGGAGTCGTACCTCGACTATTTCCCCGCGGAAGGAAAAATCCTGGACCTCGGCTGCGGACGCGGCGAATTCCTCGAGCTGCTGGAAAACATCGGCCGGGAAGCTGAAGGCGTCGATATCAGCCGCCAGATGATCGATATCTGCCGGGACAAGGGGTTGACCTGCGAACAGGCCGATCTCCTGGAAAAGCTGGCCGTCGTTCCCGACAACACATTGGGAGGCATTTTCTCATCTCAGGTTGTCGAGCATCTTCCCCCGGCATATCTGCGGCGCTTGGTGGAAACGGCTTATACAAAACTCCGGGCGGCCGGAACGGTCATTCTGGAAACCGTCAATCCGCTTTCCGTTTTCGCTCTGGTTCAAATCTATTTCCTGGATATGACCCACCAACAACCGCTGCATCCTCAAGCACTCCATTTTTTGCTTGAAAACGCCGGGTTCGAACGGATCGAAATCCGGTATGCCTCCCCATTGACGGAAGAAGCCCTTCAATCCTTACCGGCGGGAGATGATGTCCGCGAAATCCTTAACCGGAACTTCGAGAAGCTGAACGATCTTCTTTACGCACCAGCGAATTATGCCGTGATCGGCGTGAAATCCCCGAATCCCGAGAGGTAAATCCCCGACGGCAATACCGGGGGGAAAGAAACCATCGATTCATGGCTTGAGCGGAACCATTTTACGGAAAACGGCGCCTCCGGTTTGATTGGTCAGCTCGAGAAACACCCGATACCGGGCCTTTCCGGAGGTGCCCGGAGGAATCGCGGCCGCAGCGGGAAAATTCCCTTGGAATACCGGCGTCGTGTCCGCCTGAAGCAACGCTTCATCCGTTTCCAACCTTATGGCATCGGTAAAACTCCACAACTCACGATTCTTCTCATCAAGCAAACGGAGGCGGATCTCCAACAACGTCTCGAGCTTCCCCCCTGTTTCCCGAAACCAAACCTGTGTAAAAGGCACGGACAACGCAATCACGAAATCCAGTTTTTCGGGTTGGAACCGGACATTGCGAAGCTCGACACCGCAGGACAAAGTGCGTGAATCCAGTGCCTTCCGACCGGCGGTGCCCTCTTCAAGGATTCCCAGCACTTGATTCTCCAGAGAATAGGCAAGCAAAGGAGACAAGTCGAACGTCGCCAGAAGGAAATATCCGGTGCAGTCCAAGTCAAGAAAAGCCACCGGGAAATCTCCATAGTACCAGATTTCCGCACAGTTCCTATGGATTCCGGCGCCTCCGCGGCTCATGAGTCGTTCCCCGGGCAGGCCGTAGAGAATGAGCATGCGGCCGCGATCGGTCCGCCAGCCCGCGATCCCTTCGGTTAAAAATAACTCATCCGCCTGTTCCATCCGGCGGAAGTATTCCTGTTTGAACTCATTAACTTCGGTTTCCGGATCGGGATCCCGATCCAGCCAGAATTTATTACGAAAAGCCGCTCTATCCGATTCCGGGAGCTGGAGAAAAATTCGCTCCTCCTTGGATGTGATGATGTAGCGGACCCGGTTAAGAAATTCGGCGTTTTCAGAGTCCAGCTTTCTTTCCAACCGATATAGATAACAACCGGCGGAGAGGAGAAACAGCAGAAAAAGGCTGGTGCTCCGGAAAAAACCGCTTGTTCCCGCGGCTTCATTCTTTTTTTCCATCATACCTCTCTCGATCGCGGAGACACCAGCATCATATTCAGGGAATCGAAATCTTCGGGAGCATGGTCCCACCATGTATAAGGAAAAACCAGTTTGTTGTGGAGCAGCGGATCTGCATCCTGAGCCAGGAATCTTTTTTCCACCAGATAGCTCCAATCCCTGGTACCGGGGACAGGGGAGAAATATGCCAGAAAAGGGCGCAGTCCCAGGCTCTGTACACGGCGGATGCTCTCCCGTATCCCTTCCAGGCTCTGCCTAGGCAGCCCGGCCAACAGATAAACCCGAATCTGTGAAGGAAGGAAGCCTGCTGCGCGCAGGTGTTTCAAAGCGTTCTCCAGATCGCCGGGCGCAACCTTGGAGCAGGAACGGCGAAGGATGTCCGGCTCGAAGCTTTCCTGACTGAGAAAAAGAGATTTCACGCCGGCTTTCCAAAGCAGATCCGCAATCGGACGGTCGATCTCCCGAACGTGGAGACCGTTGGGTGTGTGAAAAGCGGCATCCCGACAAGCATGTATCAGGCCCCGCATGAGGGGCATAAAATGCTCGTGTTTGTTCACGAGGAGGCTGTCGTCATAAAAAGCGAACTGCCGGGTGCCGAAACGCCGGCAGAGATCCGTGACCAGCTCCACCACCCTACCCGGCGGCGTCTGAGCGAACCCAGGATAGAGGCGCGGCCCCGCGCAGAATGAACAGTCGAACGGACATCCTCGGGACGTCAGCAGAGGAAGAGTGCCACGGTCGTTCAACAGGTCATAGGCGGGCAGTGGAAGATCCTCCCAACGATCCTCGACTGCACCCGGGCAACCACCGTCACCCAGGAGCTCCCGGATGAGCGGAAAAAGGGATTTCTCGGCCGGGCCGATGCAGACGGCGTCCGCACCGCTGACGGCGCGCGCATGATCGGGCATCAAGCTGGCATAAATCCCTCCCAGGATAACGGGGACACACCCAAATCGTTCACGGACCAAGGCGATGGCGTGCTGCACACCGGGATACCAGTAGGTCATACCGGAAGTCATCAGGACCAGGTCCGGGCGCGGCCCACGGTTCAGCTCTCGACGGAAGGCTTCGAGAGAGATCCCGTATCGGGAATATCTTCGGGGGATGCCTCGGAGAACATCAGGTTTGGGAACTTCCTGCTTGAAGAAATGCCCACGACCGTCCGGCCTTGACACCGGAATCGACGGCAACGAAGGGTGGGAGCGGTCGAGACAGTCGATCAAACGGCAGTCGCAGTTTGTATACGAGCGCAGCAGCGCCGCCGCGGAGAGCAAACCCAGGGGCTTCAACCAGAAATCGTATGCGGTGAAATCATATATCCAGGGATTGATACAAAGAACGTTCATCGGGTAATGGTGCGGAAGGTGGGACTCGAACCCACACGGCCGTTAAAGACCATAAACTCCTGAGGCTTACGCGTCTACCAATTCCGCCACTTCCGCACCGGAATCGAATTTTACAACTCGATTGAAGCGCTATTATAATCGGAAACCCGCCGAGAGTAAAGCCTTCTTTCGCGGCCGCGCTCACAAAAAAAGAGCCCGGCCTCCGGTTCTTTTAAAAAGAATGATCGAATCGATGCGCCTCCAGAATTATCCCTTGGACAATTTTTTATGGGTGGATTAAAGCGGGATTCAGGCTTCGGCAGTACGGAAAAATTCCACTAAATCCTTCTGATCGCCCATCGTTTCCAGGATCATATATCGGCGGGACAACACAAGTTGTTTCAGACTGGCGCGGTCTCTGGCTTTGATGGCGGCAAGAAGTTTCCGGTGCTGTCGCAGACTGCGCTCGAACTTCTCCGGTTGTTTGAAAGTATGAACACTGGCATACATATAGCGTTCCTTTTTTTCCTTGATGGAGAGCAACGTTTCTTTCAAGAACTTATTGGGAACCATTTTCCAGATTTCACGATGGAAAGCACTGTCGGCCTGCAGGAACCTCTCCGCCGTATCCGGACGAGCATATTTTTGCATCCGCTCCGTCAGAATCTCGAGCTTCTTGATCTCCTTTGGACCCAGAGAATCCAGCACCGATTCGACCGCCAGTTGGTCCAGCACTGCCAGGACCTCGAGGATTTCCTGCAGCTCTTCATAGGAGGCTTCCTTGACGATCGCCCGTTTGTAGGAATCGATGTGTACGAATCCCTGAGCCGCTAGTCTTAATACCGCCTCCCTGACAGGGGTCCGGCTGACTTGAAAGCGTTCCGCCAGCGTTTTCTCGTTGATGCGCTGGTTAGCCTTTAGCTCGTTATTTAAAATCGCTTCTTTCAGATTATTGAAAATAAAATCACTGATGGTGCGCGGCAGTATAACTTGATTGCTGTTCATACTGTTCCCCTCTTCACTCTGAAATGTTTCTCACTGGAAACTTGCTCACTGGAGAAACGCTCGGTATGAATCGACAAGAAAACCGACATCCTTTCTCCAGCTTTTCATTCCTCTTTGTGAAATAAAATTTTTCCCCGCCTGCAAATCCACACAGACCAATCTATTTCTATCACGAGGCCTGGAGGAATGTCAAGGCTCCGCTCCAGATATAGAAGAGTAAGATCCTCAGCCGGAAAAGAATCGGTTAGCATCAAAATCATCAAGGGGGATTGAAGTCTTCCCGGTCCTGATGAATTCGGCAGCCAGTTTCGCCAGCAGCGGTCCCATTGTAAAGCCACCTTTAGCACAGCCGGCGGTTAAAAATTGCGGGTGGGAACGCAGGCTTCCCAACAGCGGCAGGCGGTCCGGGGTTCGGCCTTCGAAACCGATCCAGCACCGCAGGAGGTACAGTTCATTCAAACCGGGAATCACCCGGCCGGCATAACGGATGTTTCCCATCAAGCTTTCGATCTCGAGGTCTTTCAGCCCTCGAGCTGTATCCCCGTGTCCTTCCCATCCGCCCCCGATGACAACATTCCCGCTTTCCACCTGCTTTAACGTCAGTTTGCCCTGAATATGGCTGATCACATGAGAAAAAAGCGGGGGGACCTGCTCGGTTACCATCACCTGCTGAGGAGAAAGGACAACAGGGAGATCCAAGCCCAAAAGCCGGAAAATCTGCCGTGACCAGACTCCCGTGCAGTTCAAGACCATGGTGCCGTGGTAGCATTGGCGGGAAGTCGTTACCAGAAATCCGTCGGCAGTCGTTGATGCGATCGCTTCCACCGCTTCACCAAGACGAAATCGGGCGCCCTGCCGACTTGCATGTTCGGCCAGGGCAACGACCGCCTTGAGCGGATTGCAGCGGGAATCCAGCGGACAGAATGAAGCCGCCGCGATGTCCGGGCTCAAGTAAGCGGCTTCCTTCCGCAGCCGGGTATGATCCCAAATATCCACCGTCAATCCCGATTTTCGCTGGCGGCGCGCCGCTTTTTCCAGCGTCCGTACTTGATCTTCGGTTTCAGCCACACGGAGACCTCCCGTCCGTACAAATTCCAGCGGCTCTCCGATTTCATCCTGAAGTTCCGCCCAAATCCGTACTCCTTCCCGCGCCAGAGCAAGGCTTTTTTCTTCTTTGTTCTGGATGGAGAGCGTCCCGGCCGTGGCTCCGGATGCTTCCCGGCCCAACTCGCCTTTCTCGACGAGAAGAACATCCACTCCGTCGCGGGATAGGAAGTAGGCCGCGGCGGCTCCGATGATGCCTCCGCCGATGATGAGAACATCCGTCTTTTCCATCAGGTTTACTTCTTTCAACCTATCACGGCCGCGTCCGGATTCTCCAGCCGCTTTTTCTGCCCTATCATTGTCACCGCCGTACAGGCCAGGCCGCCGGCCGTAAATATCAGGATAAGGGCCAGGCCGGAGACAAAGACCGCCGTCATCAGGAGCGCTACGGCCAGGCCGCAAAAAATCCACTCGGTCACATTAAGCCGATTCAAAAAATACCTCTCGGTCATCATCGTCATCACCACCAACAGCGGGAGGACCTGAAGCAGAACCTGCACGGGTCCTCCGGTATTCTCCGCCAACAGCGGCGTAAAGACGAACAGGAAGGGGACCAGATAGAGCATTTTAGCGATATTCAACGTCAGGAATCCCACCTGCATGAACCTCTTTTCTTCAGCGATCTCAGCCGCCACGAATGCGGTCATACACACCGGCGGCGTGATCGTGGAATTCTGGCTGAACCAGAAGATAGCAAGGTGCGCGGCCAGCAGTGAGATCCCCAACTGAGTCAACGCGGGGGCTCCCAGTGTCGACACCAGAATATAAGAAAGAGTGATGGGCATGCCCATTCCGATGATCATGGAAATCCCCCCCAATAAGAGCAGCGCCACTAGAATACGACTGCCTGAAACCAGAATGATGATGGAAGTCACCTTCATGATGAGCCCGGTCAGCGTGATAACCCCCATGATGGCGGCCGCACAAGCGGAAACCGCAGTGATCGTCATCATGTTTTTAGTGCTCTGGGCCAGCCCTTCGATAATCCTGCGAGACCCCATGCGGGTATCCTTTCTAAATAAACTGCACAGTACGATAAGAACCGTGGTTCCGGCACTCGCGATAAAAGGAGTGTACCCGGTCACCAGCATCACGACCAGGACGATCAGGGGGATGAATAAATGAAAGCTCACGGCTAATGCCTTCCGGGCCGAAGGCAGATTTTCCGGTGCAATCCCCTTCAACCCGTATTTTCGGGCTCTGATCTCAATGAAAACATATACAGACGCGAAAAAAAGGATCGCCGGGATGATGGAATACTTCAGAATGGTCACGATGGAAATTCCGGTAACCGCCGACATGACGAAAACCCCGGCGCCCATGATGGGCGGCGTCACCGCTCCACCCGTCGAAGCCGCCGTTGTGATGGCGGCCGCCTCCTTGGCTTTGAAACCGCTGTTCTTCATCATCGGGATCGTGAGAGTGCCGGTCGTCACTACGTTGGAAATGGTGCTGCCGGTCAGCATCCCCATCAGAGCCGCACTGAAAACCGCGACCTTGGCCGCACCGCCGCGGGACCTTCCCGCCACCGCCAGGCAGAGATCCATGTAATACTTGTCGGCACCCGAAATCCGAAGGAATGTCCCAAAAGCGACGAAGGTGAAAAGGAAAGTCGCCGCCAAACCGGTCATGATATTGAAAAGTCCCTCGGGGACCAGATAAAACTGCTCAATGAACAGATCGTAAGAAATGGTCTTAAAACTCAGGATCCCTGAAATGAAGGGACCCAGGAAATTGTAGGCGATGAATACCGACGTGATCACGACCAGGATCCAGCCCAAAGTACGCCGGGTCGCTTCCAGCACAAAAAAGATGGCCAGTGTCCCCAGGATCATATCCGTCAGCGTGACGGGATCCACATACTTCATACGAGTGGCGATCCTCCCGTAATCGATAAGGACCCAGGCGAAGGACACGAACGCCAGCATCGCCTGAATCAGGTCCGAGAACGGTATGCGGTTCCGCACCGCTTTTTTCGTACGCGGATAGAGGACCAGGATGAGCGGGATCATGAACATCAGGAAACCCGCGCGCTGGATAAGGGGCGGAAACGTTCCTCGAAATGCCGTTATGAAAACCAGCAGACTCGTCAGGGCACAAAAAAACGTCACCGCCCAGGCTGCCGGGCCGCTCAGCTCTCTTCTTTCCATGCTTTTCGCGCGGATTCGCGTTCCGGCCTAAAGAATCCGGTATTTGTCCACGGTATCTTCGTTGAGTTCGATGCCCAATCCCGCCTTTTCGGGGACGACGAGACAGCCGTCCTGTAGCTGCAACGGCTCCCGTACGAGGTCTTTTCTCAGCGGCCGCCCGGATAGACAGAACTCCTGGAATATTCCTCCATTGGGGATAGAGGCATTGATGTGCAGTGTCGCCGCCAGCAAGATATCGCTGCTCCAGGCATGGGGGACACAAGGGATCTCGAACATCTGGCTGATAAATGCGACTTTCCGGAATTCGGAGATTCCTCCTACGCGCCCGACATCCGGTTGGATGACATCCACTTTACCGCGTTCGATGAGATCGCGGAACTGGTACCGCGTGGAAAGCCGCTCCCCGGTGGCGATCCTTATATCCGTCGCCTGTGATAATTTTGCCAACGCCAACAGATCGTCGGGAGGGAAGGGCTCTTCCAGCCAATAAACATCGTATTTTTCCAATTCGCGCGCCTGATGAATCGCCATGTGGAGATCGCGATAACAGGCGCCGGCATCCACCATGATGTCCACGGCATTTCCGGCGGCCTCACGAGCCGCCCGGACCAGTCCGATATCCTCCTCCGGAACATTACCGAACTTCCCCCAACCAAATTTAATCGCGGTAAAACCCTGGGCGGCATAGCACTTGACCATGGCGGCGATCTCGGCTTCCGTATCCGGGAATAGTACGCTGGCATAAGCTCTGATCTTTTTCTTGAAACTACCTCCGAGCAGCTTGTATACCGGAAGCCCCAGGGCTTTCCCTTTGATATCCCATAAAGCCATATCGATCCCGCTCATGGCTTGAATGGCGCCTCCCCGCAAACCAAACCAGGAGCTCTGTTTGTACATGTCCGCCCACAGCGGTTCGTTCTCCAGCGGATCCCGTCCGATACAGATGGATTTCAGTCCCGTGCAGAGAAATTTTGAGGAAGGGGCATTGATGAGAGCATCCACGACATAAGGTGACGACGCCACCTCTCCCAGCCCGGTAATACCTTCGTCGGTATGGACCTTGATGATGACGGCATCCTGAGTGCTGTCTCCGATGGCTTCGATGTCTTCTTTTTGGCGAAGCTTGATAACTTCGATATCAGTGATTTTCATGTTCATCCTCCCGGAAAGGACTACCGCCAGCCTCTTTCCTGATAATATTTCAAGGCTCCCCTATGCACGGGGATGCCCAGATTGTCGACCATCTTTTTCGGCGCCCAATCCTTGAATGCTCCATAAGATTTGCGCAGCCTGTCTTGGCTTTCGGCGATCGTCCGGGTAAAAATATAAACGGCGTTTTCATCCACCGCATCCGTCGTAAACAGCACCATGGTCAATTGAAGAGTCGCCACCGATGAAGATTGTCCAGGGTATGTTCCCGCCGGTATCTCCACTTTCTGAAACCCGAATTTATCAACCAGGCGGTCGCGGACGGGCTCGCTGATGGACAAGAGCCGCCCCGGCCGGGAAGCCATGGCCTCGGTTACGGCGGCAGCCGGAAATTCGATCGAGCTGTGAAGCGCATTGATGTGGCGGTCCTTCCACAAAGCCACCCTGCCGGACGTTCCTATCTGCTGAAAGCCGCCTCCCCACTCCCGAATATTTTCTTCCGTGATCCCCACTTCTTCCAATGCCAATTTCAGGATAAAACGGTCGGAAGTTCCCGGAAAACCGGTAGCCAGCTTGAGTCCTCTCTTTTCCCGGGCGATATCCGAGAGGGTTTCCACATCGAATTCTTCGGCAACCAGGATGTGCTGGGAATTCGATATCAAGGAACAAATGGCTCTCAGATTGGAAAATTTTTCGACATATGGAGCTTGGTTCCCCTCCCGGGCCATGATCAGGAACGGGCTGTAGGAGACCCCGATATCCGCTTTGCCGCGCCCGACCCGAATGGGATTACCCAATCCGCCTGAGCCCGGAACCGCGGTGATCGGATATCCTGAAAGCCGGGAGTTGACCCAGTCAGCGATGGAAGAACAGATATTGTAATGCCCGGCCCCGACGCTGCCGGTACTGATCGTCATCAGGGGAATCGACGGATTCGCTTCCGGATCTCGGGCGTTACACCCCGTCAGCCAGAATACCGCCGCAAGCCACACAAGAAAACCTCTTCCGCACCGGCTGCGCATCATTTGCTGTTCTTTTCTCCGTTCTCAATGGTGATTTCCCCATCTCCCGCTGAAAAAGCACCGATTTTCACCAATCGGACCGGAGGGCGATAGGTAGAAGGGGGAATGTCCTCCAGCTTTAAATCCCGTTCCCGGGCCAGGATCTGAGCTACCAGCCTCCGGCACGTCCTGCCCTGACACAATCCCATCCCCGCGCGCGTACGGCGTTTGATATCATCCAAGGATTTCGCCCCATCCTGAATCGCCTCTTTTATTTCCTGCTCCGTCACTTCTTCACACCGACAGACCAATGTCCGCTCTTTCGTTTCACTCATTATCATTTGCCCTGTTCGGTCGTATATTACGCGCGGCCATGGCCAGATGTTTGGGTACGAGAAACGAAACCACTGCCGTATGATCGAATTGTTTTGCGGTTCTCACCTTGAGTATCCGGCTCGAACAGAGTTTTTCTCCATTTCGACCCAGCACGCGGACCGGATCATCGACAGCAGGCAGGGGATAGAATTCATAGGGGAGACTTATCCGGCTGTGTTTCTCGTCATAATTAAGTTCAATATTGAAGATGGCCAACCCCGGACAGATGGCCACGCAAAGCCCACAGCCGGTACAGGCGTCTTCCGCAAGAACCGGGAGGCGCGTCAGCGGGATCCCGATGGATATGGCCTGCTCAGGGCACGCCGTCACACAAGGATTACAAGGAATGGCCTGCGCGCATTCAATAACGGCGCAAGCACCACGCTCCATTCGGTTCCGGGATGGAACCCCGGGAAGTTTCGCGGCACCGGCCTCGCTCAAATATCCGCCCGTTTCAAGCGCCATCTTGCTCTCCAGCCCTCAATTTTCGCTGGGCCGCTTCCAGTCGAATCCCCCAGGGGCTCTGATGAAATTCGGCCAACTGAGTATAGGCTTTATCCCGCACCGCATCCGCGGCGCCTCCGCTTATGCACCCTAATGTCTCAGCCGCCGATATCCCGGCGATACGTCCTTCTTCCATGGCGGTCGAAGCTTCATCGATACCGGTCACATCGCCCGCCACATAGATTCCCGGAACCAAGGTTTGCAGGCTTTCATCATGCCGCGGAACCCATCCTCCCAATTCAGGGATATATTTATGTCCGCAACCGGCAATCCAGGCCAATTCACTCAGAGGATTCAAACCAACGGCAACACACACCACGTCCACTTCGATACGTTCTTTGGTGCCGGGTATTTCATTCCATTCCGCATCGACTGAAACCAGCTCCGCGTATTCGACCCGGTCACGGCCGCAAACCCGCTTAACGGTCTTAGACACTTCTATCGGAACACCGCAGCGCGCCAGTTTGCTCGCATGCACGCCCCACCCCGAAATCCTCGGCAGCGCTTCCACCAGCTTCACCACATGTCCTCCGGCCTGGAGAAGGTGATAAGAGACGATCAAACCGACATTGCCCGATCCGACCATGAGGAAGCGCTTTCCCGGCAGGACTCGATGGAGATTGACCATAGTCTGCACGGCACCGGCGCCCATAACGCCGGGGAGCGTCCATCCCGGAAACCTCAAAGCGTTTTCCGTGGCTCCGGTTGCCAGGATGATCTTATCGGCTTGAATCCTGTCCGTTCGATCGCCACTGACCAGACCCAGAACACGATCCTGAAAAATCCCCCAGACCGTTGTTTCCAGGCTGATGCACACGCCGCGTGATTGGGCTCGTTCCAACAGCAGGCGTCCGATATCGGGGCCCCTCATTCCGGCGTAATGCGAATGCGATCCAAAAAACTTATGGATTTGCTTGAACAGCTGCCCGCCCGGGCGGGAGTGCTCGTCAAGCAGCATGACCTCGACACCGTACTCGGCGGCTTGGACAGCGGCCGACAGTCCGGCGGGACCGCTTCCGACCACAACCAATTGCTTTTTTTTCATGGGTTCCTTCATTCTTTAAGTGTGCGAATGATCATGCCCGCCTTGACCGCCGTGACGCAGGTCCGGACATTGGGACGCCCGTCCACCTCCATGATACAGTCGGTACACCTTCCGATGGCACAGGTAACGCCGCGGGGTTCGGCATATTTTTTAGTGATCCGCAAAATCCGGATGCCCGCCGCCGTAAGCGCGGCGGCGATGGGTTCCCCCTCAAGCGCCGGAATGCTTTCCCCGTCGACTTCTATCTCCACCCAGACGCCATCCGGAGCCTTCCCTAAGATAGGATGATTCTTGATCCGCATGTCTTTCTTTAAATGATTGGGTTTTCCCATCCGGATATATCCTTCCGCTGTGCCTGCATTCTATCCTATTGACAACCGCGTAGAGGCCTCTTCAGTAGCCTTTTTCCCAGTCTACGATCCCCTTCAGCCGACGCCCCGATTCCCAGCGCTTAAGGTTATCGAGGAACACGGCGGTAAGATCTTCGGGAAGACTGGGGCCGGAGAGGTGCGGGGTGAGGACAACATCTTCCCTTCTCCAAAGAGCATGATCGGAAGGCAGGGGTTCTTCATCGAAGACATCCAGAACCGCGCCCGCGATCCGCCCGGCCTCGAGTGCATCGATCAAATCGCCGGTTCGGATCAGTCCTCCCCGCGAAACATTGATCACCACCGCGCTTTTCTTCATCTCGGCGAACTGCCGTGCGCCCAGGAAACCGGCCGTATTCTCCGTCAAGGGAAGCGTCAGCACGACAAAATCGCAGATCTGGAGAAATTCGTCAAGCTCCGAGGCACCGTATTCCCGATGCACAAACGGCAGATGGCGTTCCTGTTCATCGAAACCGACCACCTCCGCTCCCAAACGCGATATTTGATAGGCAATGACCGCGCCCACCGATCCCAATCCCATCACACCCACGGTTTTTTCTCGAATGGATTCCACGACGAATGGGCGCCAGACATGCTCAGCCTGTTGGGCATAAATCCGCCTCATTTTTTGGGTCATGGAAAAGATGTATCCCGAAACGTATTCGGCCATGATCGGACCAAAAATCCCTTTTGGCTTGGTCAGCACCACTTTCCTCAGGATATCCCGCCCGCCCATGAAATTTTCGACACCCGCGCTCATGGATTGGATCCACTGTAGGCGCCGGGCATCCGCCAGGATTTCAACGGGAAAGAAACTGCCTGAAAAAAGGATATCGACACGATCGATGACCTCTTCGATCTC
>Ga0272442_10007172_pt1 | contig 14488 bp, 15 predicted proteins | sample SSMForm2O_FD_200262 | JGI IMG/M metagenome (GOLD analysis project Ga0272442, IMG submission 200262) | Marine sediment archaeal communities from Little Sippewissett salt marsh, Falmouth, MA, United States - SSM-Form-2O | ecosystem: Environmental > Aquatic > Marine > Wetlands > Sediment ...
CTCAATAATGACTCCGGCTTCCGCTGCACCTGCACCTTCGACCTGTCACCTTCACTGCTGACCGTATCTGGTCGTGCTCAAATTATCTTGTTTTTTGTCGCAGTTGAGATTGATTAAGCCGCTAATACGCACCTTTGCCAAAGACCACCACCCAGGCCGTGCGCAGGATGATCTTCAGGTCGAGGACCCAGCTATGGTTGCGGAGGTAGTAGACGTCGAGAATGCACATGTCGTGGAAGTCCACGTCGCTTCGGCCTGACACCTGCCAGAGGCACGTCAATCCCGGTATGCCCTCGTGCCTGCTGTAGTGCCATTCCTCGTAGTAGCTCTCGAAATCCCGCCGGGGCAGCGGCCGCGGCCCCACCACCGCCATCTCGCCGCACACAACGTTGATTAGCTGCGGCAGCTCGTCCAGGCTCAGCCGCCTTAACAACCTCCCTATCAACGTCACCCTCGGGTCCTTCCTCATCTTGAACAGGGCGCCGCCCGACTCGTTGAACTCCTCCACGGCCGCCTGTTCTTCCTCCGCGCGTTCATGCATCGTCCTGAACTTGATCATGCGGAAGGGCCTCCGGTTCACACCTATCCGCTCCTGCACGAAGAACACGGGGCCACGGCTCGTCAGTTTGATCAACACCGCGATGAGGACCATGACAGGAAGCATCACCACCAGAAGCATAAACCCGAAGAGTAGCGACATGCTTCGTCTCAGCAGCGTCCCGAAACTCTCCAGCGCCGGTGCCTCGAAATGTACCAACGGCACGCCCCGGATGATGTCAACGGGGATCCGCGCCTGATCCTTGAGCACGTCCAGCTTGTCGGACATGACTTTCACCGAAATGCCCAGCCGGCCGGCGAGTTGAAGTACGCTCATGATGTGGTCGATTGAAAGTTCCTCTTCCGCCAGAATTATGATTTCGGCGCCGTTCCGACTCACCGCCTTGCCCAATTCCTTAAGCCAATCCTCGAAGGGCACGTTCGGGTCGTAGCGCATCCTGTAAGCGATGCTCATCCCGTGCGGCTGCCTCGTGTCAAACAGATCGGCCAGGTAGTCTGCGTCCCGCCCCTGCCCCACGAGAACCGAACGGCAGCGGTCCAGCCCGGAGTGCCGACGCACAAAGCGCAGGAAGCCGTTCGCTACCCACCTGAAGACGACCGTGTAGAAGACGTTCAGGATCAGAATGGTCACGAACATGCTGCGCGGATGCCACGTGTTGCGGCGCAGGTAGAAATATGCGTAGAAAACAACCAATGCGGTCGCGTTCGCAACCATGACGTTCCATGCCACGGGCCGTCGCCTGATGAAACGTCGTCCGGCATAAAGATCCCTCAGCGCGTAGATCACCGTCAGCGTAACCGTCATAATCAGGATAAGACGGGGTGCGCTGACCCAATAGAACCGCTCATAGTCCGGGCCCAGGAGCCCCGTGGGCCGTACCCGCAGTAACAGATTTGTCCGCGTGAACACATCGCCGCCCCACTGACTGTGAAACCGCACAATTAGCGTCGTATAGTACGCCGCGGCAATGGCCAGAAAGTCCGCACAGAACGCGAACAGCCACAGGTTCTTGATCTTTCTCGTGCTTGTCATCGCCCGTCATACTACCATATGCACCGGCACTCTCAAGAACTGTTAGAACCCGGACATACGCGGCACCCTTGACATTGTTTTGCGGCGGCTGTATTCTGCCCAGAATCACATCCCCGGAGGAGATGTGCTACGACCATGGCCCTGAAGCGCGACGTTTCCAATGAACCAACACGGCGGCCCGGATAGGAAACTCATGGACGAGTGGAATCACTGGGAGAGAAGTCTGGGCCGTCTTCGAGAAACCAGACACGAACGTGAGATGTGGCTCAGGGCCGAAGGCGATTTCATCCTGGGACTGGCGCATCGAGCAGGTCAGCGCACACCCACCAGCATTCGCCGTGTACTCCAAATTGGCGCAGGCCCAGTTGATGTCATTCACTACCTGAACGTGCCGGAACGCTTTGCGATTGATCCCCTGGCCGACAGATACAAAGAGACCTATGCAGAATTCCAGGATGATGACGTCGACTACGTAACGGGATTCGGAGAGAGTCTCCCCTACCCGAACGACCGGTTTGACCTTGTTGTCATACGAAATGCTCTCGACCACGTCCACAGCCCTTCCAGCACTCTGAAGGAAACTCGCAGGGTCTTGACGAAGGACGGGCTACTCTATGTGTGGGTGTACGTCTATGGTATGTGGACTTCGTTCACATATCGAACGGTCAACGCAGTAACAAAGCGCTACGAATCAGAACCCTGGGCATTTACACAGAGTCGCCTCGAAGGACTGCTCAAACGCTACGGCATTGAGATCTGTCTTCCCTCCTGTACCGAGAAATACCCAGCTGAAACTCGGCCTCCTCCCCAATCGCTCAGGGGCTGGTTGGCCCGGTGTTTCCTCAATCTTCCGCCGTCTGGCCTGAAAGGCTTCTCCTGCATTGCGAAACCCGTCAAGTAACCCTTCTTCTGTTGACTTTGCTGCCTGCGCTTTGTAGCTTCCCCGATTGATCAGGAGGTCAACATGTTCCAAGGCACATATACTGCAATCGTCACGCCGTTCAGCCCGGACGGAAGCGTGGATTTCGACAAGCTGCGTGAGCTGATCGACATCCAGGCCGAGGCCGGGATCGACGGCGTTGTCCCCGTCGGCACAACCGGCGAATCCCCTTCCCTCTCCTACGAGGAACACAGCAAGGTGATCCAAGTGGCCATCAAGGCGGCCGCCGGCAAGATGAAGGTGATAGCCGGCACCGGCGCAAACTCGACATCCGAGGCGCTCGAGCTCACCGAGCGTGCCCGCGACGCCGGGGCCGATGCCACCCTCCAGGTGACCCCCTATTACAACAAGCCCAACCAGGAAGGGCTCATCCAGCATTTCTCGGCGGTGGCCGATCTCGGCCTGCCCGTTGTGCTCTACAACATACCCGGGCGCACGGGCCGCGAGATAGCCGTCGATACCGTCGTCTCGCTCTCGGGACACCCGCATATCGCGGCGGTCAAGGAAGCCGGAGGCAGCGTGGATCGCGTTAGCGCAACTCTCGCCAGGTGCGATATCGACGTGCTCTCCGGGGACGACTCGCTGACGTTTCCCATGATGTCGGTGGGCGGCAAGGGCGTCATCAGTGTCGCCTCCAACGTCGTACCCGGACCCCTCACACGAATGACGCACCTTGCGCTGGAGGGCAAGTGGGACGAGGCCCGCGAGCTGCATTTCAAGTACTATCCCCTTTTCACGGACCTGTTTATCGACACAAACCCGATCCCCGTTAAGGCGGCCATGGCCATGATGGGACTCATAGAGGAAGTCTACCGGCTGCCAATGTGCTCGATGAGCAATTCCCTCAAGGCCACCCTCAAGAGAACGCTTGAGGAGCTCGAATTGCTCAAGTGATACGCATCGGAGCCCCTTAACACACAACACTCGACACGCCATACGCGACACGCCATACGCGACACGGAGAAACATGACAAGAGTAGTCATAGTGGGAGCGGGCGGCAGGATGGGGCATGCCCTGACCCGCTGCGCCCGGGAATTGGACGAAGTCCAGGTGATCGGCGCCGTAGAACGCCCGGACCACCCGGATATGGGCAAGGACACCGGGCTCGTGGCGAAGATCGACGAGACGGGAGTGACTATCTCGTCCGACCTCGCCGCCATCGTGTCCGAGTGTGACGTTGTAGTGGATTTCACCCTACACGCGGCGGTGCCCGGCAACGCCGCGGTAGCCGCCGAGGCCGGCCGCGCGATGGTCATCGGAGCCACCGCCCTCAACGAGGAGGAAACGGCGGCCGTGGCGGCGGCGGCCAAGAAGGTACCCATCGTCTGGGCCCCCAACATGAGCCTCGGCGTTAACCTGGTGTTCGCGGTCGTCCGCAAGGCGGCATCCGTTTTCGGCCACGGGTACGCCGTGGAGATCGATGAAACCCACCATGTCCACAAGAAGGACGCGCCCAGCGGCACCGCCCTGCGTCTCGGAGAAAAGGTCGCAGACGGTCTCAACGTTGATTTTGACACGGTCTACGTTCACGACGAGGGAGGCACGGGCAACATCCACGACAGGGACAAAATCGTGATCCGTTCCCACCGCGAAGGCGAAGTCGTGGGCCGGCATACAGTGTCGTTCGAGAACGAAGGCGAGAAAGTCGAGTTCACTCACAATGCCTGGAGCAGAGATGCTTTCGCGATGGGCGCACTCCGCGCTGTACAATGGGTCGTTGATCAGAAGCCGCGGATCTACGACATGCAGGATGTGCTGGAGCTTTAGCTCCAACGAGAAGTGACCAGTAACCAGTAGCCAGTGGCCAGTGGTAGGACCGTCCTATACTGATAACTGATCACTGATTACTGGATGGAAATAGGACTCTCAATCGGATGCAACATCGGTGACCGTGCCGCAAACCTGCACGCAATCCGGTCAGCACTCGCGTCAGCCGCGGATATTGAAATCGCCGCGGAGTCGCCGATCTACGAAACCGATCCCGTGGACGTGCCGGATGAGCACGCGGACAAACCGTTCCTCAACGCCGTTATCATCGTCGAGTCCGGTGTCGCCCCGACGGAGTTGGCCGCACGGTTCCGGGCCATCGAGGAAAGGCTGGGAAGACCTCGCACGGACGTCCGGAACACGCCTCGCCCCGCGGATATCGACATCATCTATGCCGGCGACCAGCGAATCGATACTCCGCGACTCACAGTGCCGCACCCCCGCTGGCGCCAACGCCGGTTCGTGGTGCAGCCACTGGCCGACATCCGGCCCGACCTTGTCCTGCCCGGCGACACGCGGACAGTCGCCGAGATCCTTTTGACTTTACCGGACACACCAAAAGTGGTTCGCTATTCGGGACAATGAACACGTGGACGGCAGGTAAGATCAAGGCCCTCAAAGGTGAACGCAAGTTCGCCTGTCTCACGGCCTACGACTATTCCACCGCCCGCGCCGTGGACGAAGCCGGCATCGAGCTCATCCTCGTGGGCGACTCGCTGGCCATGACGATGCTGGGCTATGAGACAACCATTCCAGCGACCATGGAGGAAATGCTGCACCATGCCGCCGCCGTCGTACGCGGCACCAGGGACGCACTGGTGGTGGCGGATATGCCTTTCATGTCATACCAGGTCTCAGTTGCACAGGCCCTGGAGAACGCCGGCCGCTTCATCAAGGAATCGGGCGCCGGGGCTGTCAAGATCGAGGGCGGCGCCTGCCGGACCGAGACCGTCGAAGCCCTGGTCCGCAACGGCATCCCCACGCTCTCGCATATCGGCCTCACGCCCCAGAGCATCAATGAGATGGGCGGCTACAAGATCCAGGGCAGGAAGAACGAGCACGCGCAGCAGCTGCTGGACGATGCGCGTGCCCTTGCCCGGGCCGGATCGTTCGGCATAGTGCTCGAATGCATCCCGGCGGGGCTTGCCGCCGACATAACGGCGGCAGTGGACATACCCACCATCGGGATCGGCGCGGGCAACGGCTGCGACGCCCAGATCCTGGTGACCCACGACCTGCTCGGCCTCCACTCCAGCCTCAAGACCCCAAAATTCGTGAAGCAATACGCGTCGCTGGGCGACGAAATGAAGAAAGCTTTCGAGGCCTACAAGGCCGAAGTCGAGGACAGCACATTCCCGTCCGAAGAACACAGTTATTAGAACCCACATACCCACAAACTCACACACTCACATGCTTCGCCGCAAAGGATTGACATGTCACGTTTCATAAGTCTCATAGGCCTCGCAGTCATGCTCTTCCTGGCCTGGCTCCTTTCGTCCGACAGGAAGAACATGAACTACCGGCTGATCCTGTCCGGGATCGGCCTCCAGCTTCTGTTCGGCATCCTGATCCTGTGGACCGGGCCCGGTCATTGGTTCTTCGACACCGCGCGCAAAGCAGTCATGAAGCTCACCGCCTCCTCGGACGCGGGCGCCGCCTTCCTTTTCGGCCCGGGTTTCAGGGAGCATTTCTTCGCGTTCTCCGTGCTGCCGACCATAATCTTCATAGGCGCGATCACTGCGATCCTTTTCCATCTCGGTGTTCTCCAGTGCATAGTCAAGATCATGGCCTGGATAATGGTGCGGGTAATGGACGTTTCAGGCGCTGAATCGCTGGCCGCGGCGTCAAACGTGTTCGTGGGAATGACCGAGGCGCCGCTCGTTATCAGGCCATACCTGCCAACGATGACGAGATCCGAACTGATGGCGATGATGACCGGCGGCATGGCAACCATCGCCGGAGGCGTGATGGTGGCCTACGCACAGATGGGCGCCGATGCCGGACACCTCCTGGCCGCATCCATCATGTCTGCACCGGCTTCCCTGGCCATCGCGAAGATAATCCTGCCGGAGAATGATGAATCGCCGACCAAGGGCGTGGTCCAGGTTGATGTCCCGAAGACGGACGCCAACGTGCTCGACGCAGCCTGCCGGGGCGCCGGAGAGGGACTCAAGCTGGCGCTCAACGTCGCCGCAATGCTCATAGCCTTCATCGCCATCGTGGCGATGCTCAACTGGGTGCTTGCCTCCGCCTCGTCACGTTTCTGTCACGCGTTTCTCGGTTACTATCCGGAGAATCCGCTGTCCCTTGAAATGATATTGGGCTGGCTCTGCGCGCCCTTGGCCTGGGTCATGGGTGTTGAATGGCAGGATGCCCGATCGGTCGGCATGCTGCTGGGAAAGAAAGTGATCCTCAACGAGTTCCTCGCCTACCTCGACCTGGTGGCACTCAAAGACTCGATATCCGAGCGTTCGTTCACGATCGCGACTTACGCGCTGTGCAGCTTCGCCAACTTCGGGTCGGTGGCGATAACGATCGGCGGGATCGGCGGCCTGGTGCCCGAACGCCGCAAGGATTTCGCCCGCCTCGGGTTCAAGGCCATGCTGGGCGGCGCACTCGCCGGCTTCATGACCGCCACCATCGCCGGGATCCTTATTCCCTAGCCTGATTCATCAACTTCGTCACTGGTAACTGGTTTCTGGCCACTGGTCTCTGGTCACTGGTCACTGGCCACTTCCCCACTCCCACGTTCCGGCTCCTTCAGGCCGGCGTCGATGGCCTTGCGGATCTCCGCCGGGATATCCACCTCGAAGAGCTTGTCTTCTATCCCCGCCGCGTCCGCGGCATCCTTCATCGTCTTCAGCCAGTCGCGCAGCTCCTCGGTGGTCAGGGTCTGCTTCATCTGGACATTGTCTTTCCCCTCGGCACCGGGTGTTTTGATGGTGATCTTGTCCAGCACCTCCTCGGTCTCCTTCTCATCGATCTTCTTCTCGGTAAGGGCACGCGCGAATCGGCTCAGCGTAATCCTGCCGGCTTCCTTCTCCTCGTCGGGCAGTTCGGACGGTTCCAGGTACTGCATCTCTGCGCCGCGCGCCGCCATGAGCGCGAATAGCGGTCCCTGGGCAAGCGCTTCCGCGATCCTGGCCGCCTGTTCCAGGCTCACCTCGCCGCTCCGGATCTTGACCGCGAGCTCGCGGATCGGCGCCATCGCCTTTTCCCGCTCCTCCGCCGGCATGCGGGAGTTGCCTATGATCGCCTCGCTGGCCACGAGAGTCGTCTTCGCAACGAAATAGCGGCCTATCTGCTTCCTAAACTTGAACGCCAGCAGCCCGCTACCGGCTACCAGGAGCAACATCACCAGGCACCCGATTCCTATCGCCTTCGCGCATCCATCCCCGCCTTTTTTCGGCTCTGCTCCGTTAGTCATGCCTCTCTCCTTGTCCCCGGTCGACGACTACGAACACACAACAGAGCTGACCGGGCCTCGCGGCTCCGGTCAGCTCTGCCTCGTTTCACTTCATGTTTCTGCGGCTTGTCAGCCTATGCCTTCGCCCTTCGCCGTCTTCACGCTCGCGGGCTTCTTCTTCTTCGCTTCCTCGGCCATGCGCCCCAGGAAGTCGGGCAGCTCGAGCCCGATCTGGTTGGCCAGGTCCTGCATCGGGGGCAGCGCCCCGATCAGCCGGCCGCCCAGTCCCTTCAGGCCGTCGCCGTTGCCGCCACCGTCCCAGACAATGACCTTCTCGATCGGCAGGTCCTGGATGGCCTGCGCCTGGATGCCCGCGACCTCCTGCAGCTTCTCGATCAGCAACAGTGCTGCCGCCTGCTGTCCGGTCTGGCAAGCCTGCACGAGGCGGTTGTAACCTTCGGCCTTGCCGTCGAGTATGGCCTGTACACCCTTACCTTCGGCTGTCATCTTGGCCAGTTTCGCCTCGGCCTGACCTTCGGCAACGCGTATCGAACGCTGTTTCTCGGCATCGGCCGCGATCAGCACCTTCTCGCGATCGGCGTTGGCCGGCACCACGATCTCAGCGTTCAAACGCGCCTGCTCGCGCTCGGCGCGAGCATCTTCAGCCTTCTTCTGTGCCATTTCCTGGGCCACCCGGATGGCGCCGTCGGCCTCTCGAGCCGCGGACTCACCGCGGTTACGGGCCTCTTCCTCGGCCACCCGCTGGTTGGCGCGGTAGCTGGCCTTCCTCGCATCGGCCTCGGTCTCGCCCTCGACCGCCTCGGCGTCCAGAGCGGCCGACTTCACACGCTTGTTCCTGTCGGCCGTGGCTTCACCGATCTCCGCATCGGCCGTTGCCGCGGCGACGGCTACGCGCTGGTCACGCTGACGCTCGGCAACACCGGTCTGACCCAGCTTGTCCTGCTCGGCCACGTCGATGTTCGCCTGGTTGATGGCCTCGGCAGCCGCCCTGCGACCCAGCGCGACGATGTACCCGGACTCGTCCTCGATGTCACGGATGTTGACATTGATCAACGACACACCGATCTTCTCGAGCTCGCCGGATACCGCCTCGTTGACCTTGTTCAGGAACGCCTGGCGGTCCTGGTTGATCTCCTCGATCTTCATCGTTGCGATAACCGCACGCATCTGGCCGAGGATGATGTCCTGCGCCTGATCCTGTATCTCCTTGGCCGACAGGCCAAGCAAACGAACGGCCGCATTATCCATGATCCCCGATTCGTTCGATATTGCCGCGGTTACCGTTGTCGGCACCGTAACGCGGATGTTCTCGAACGACAGGGCATTCGTGAGATCGATAGGGACCACGAACGGCTCCAGGTCCAGGTAATCGTATGCCTGGAACAGGGGCCAGATGAACGCGGCGCCACCGTGGATACATCTCGCGGCGCCACCGCTCGTTTTACCGTAGATCACCAGGATCTTGTTGGACGGGCACCGCCTGTACCGCTTGATGAAGCTGATGAGGATCGTGATACCGATAATGGTTATCACAATACCCATAACCAGCTTTATCGGAGCAGCGCCTCCACCCGTTCTAGCCGCCAGAACCATCATCGAACTAAGCAACGCATCCATCACTCATCTCCTTTCTTTGTCTCTTCTTCCTTTTTCGGCTCTTCTCCCTTGTCCTCTTCGACTTCAATCATAGTTTTCCCAAGCAGGCGCCGGACACGTATCGGCGTGTTGGGCTTGAAGCCCGTGCCGTCCCTGCCGCGTGCTTTCACGTATGAAACAACGCCGCTCACGGTTACCCGTGCCTCGCCTACGCCGTCCTCCGGGATTGCCAGGTACACGGTCCCGGCCGTGCCGACACACGTTCGAAGGCTCTTGGTCCCCGTGTGCTGCATTCTTCTCATCAAGTAGAACAGTCCCGCTACCATGAACATGGCTCCGAGGCCCCACACCGTGCCCCATCCCATCGAGCTGCTCGTCGAAAGGCCATTGTTCATGTACATCGCGCTGCCGAGCGAGAACAGCGTGCAGAACGCCAGGATCGACCGGACGCTGAGCACCTTGAACGCCACGGTACTCTCCACGGCATCGGTTTCCGCGCCGTGTTCGAAATCATCGTATGTCGCGTCGTGATCGATATCCACGCCGCCGTCGGCGTCGACATCGACGTCGGTATCCACCTCGTCGCCTTCAAGGCCGATCAGTGCAGCGATGAGCTGCCAGATCATGATGACGCCAAAGCACACCGCGGCAGTGTAGAAGCCCTGGTTGAGAGGAGTTAGATTTTCCCACCACTCAGACATGGCCGGCCCCCTTTCGTGTTTGTTCCCGCGTTATTCTGTCCTATGGAACGTTCGCGTCCTCGTCCTTCGTCCTCGTCCTGAAAACAACACGCCGGACTCTGGGCCGCGAGGACACAACGTTGCACGCCGTTGCCACGATACTCCGCACTATGCGGTCCGAAACGCCAAATTGTCAACCTATGAATTCGCGCCGGAGCGCGAATTCCAGACCACAGGGCCACGGATCCCGTCCCCCCTTGCAGTCTCACTCCTGAACACCGAACACCCCCACTCCCACTACTGGCCACTTCCCACTCCCCGCGCTACCCCTCATACCGCCCCTTCTCACAGGCCAGCACGAACCCCTCCGCGACGCTCTTGAGGTCCTCCCATTCGTTCCTGATCTTCGCGGCTTCCTTCGCGTCAACATGGCCGTCGTTTTCCAGGCTGTTCGACACCGCCTCCAGCAGCTCCGAGAACTCGCGCAGGATCTTCTGCGTAACCGGCAGCAGCGGTCCGTCGGCTGCCGTCTTCCGGGGCGGGTTCTCGACAAAGAAGCCGCCCGCACGCTGGCAGAGCCACGATATCGGGCTCGTATCGCCGGTGAGCTGGTATATCTTGTCTATGCGGTCGAGCGGGTTGGCAGCCCCGCCCGCCTCCTCGCCCTCCTTCGACTCGCACCATTTATAGACCAGCGAGGTGGATAACGACATGTCCGCCGCCACCGACTTTACGCCGACGGCGGTTATCGCCTTCTTGAGCACGTTGTAGGATTCCATGATGGCCTGCCTTCCTCTTGGTTCACAGCCACTCTAGCGCGAAGACACACACACCCTCTATTACAAAATCCGGGGTTTTTTGCAATGGGGGAAACGGGTTGGAGTGGAACGGCTTACCGTTCCGCCAGAACGCGTTGGCTGGAGCTAACGAGGAGCGCGAAGACAACCGCCTGGACGAATAATGCGGCTATGCCCACCAACACGGCTTTCATGATGAACTCCCGGGCCAGCTCCTGTCCGTGCTGTCCGCGCACAGAGAGCAACCCGACGGCCACCGCCGCCAGGCACGCCACCAACCCCATCGCACAGGGAACCGCGAGCTTGGTAAGTGGCGAAGGCTGCAGCCGCTGGTCGATTTCCACCACGGGAGCGGAGAGATACCATCGGAAATACCACCATGCCAGAAGCGCCATGCCGACACCGGTGCTCATGAAGTGCAGCAGCTCGTGGACGTGCAGCGGCCCCAGCGGCGTATGCGCAAGGGTGAAGCTCATCGCCGCCTGCCACCTTCCCTGGCCCCACCCCATTGTGGGGTGGAGAAGCCGATGGATTCAATCCCGGAGGACAGAAGATGGCAATGGATAAGAAGTACATGGATGTCGAGGATCTCGATATGTATCAGAAGCTTTGCAGATTGCATATTGATGTATGCGATCTCTCGCATGAATGGCCTGCCGAAGAGAAGTACGAACTGGGTTCTCAAGCCAGACGCTCGTCCAACAGCGCACCTGCTCAACTCGCCGAGAAACACAGTGATCGCCACATTAAGAACAAGATCGAAGGTGTTAATCGCAGCCGAGGCGAAGCAGCTGAAACCATCCATCACCTCTCCTGCTCATCGTCTACCTGTTGGCCGGCCACGGATCTCTCCGGGCATCGCCCTGGTTCCGGCGGTCGTACGATAAGAATGGGGCATGGCAGTTCATATGAAGAAAAGCGGCTTACTTCGTCCAGCGTGTCGGCCTCACGTGTCCACCGCGCATTTGCTCGCCGCGTTTCGCCGCCCTGCGGGGAGCTGCGTTGGGTGGAGCGTTCGCGTCGACTTATGTCGTCCTCTCCTCGTTGCTTCGGGAGGGGGCCGAACCACGGGCCACATGGCCTACTGGAGAAGCAAGCCGCAGAGTCTTCTCTCCATCCTTCGCGTGAAGTATCGCACGGAGCCTCGCCTTTGCGCCATCGGGCGAATGCTGATTCTGTCGGTCAAAAGGGCGGATGTTCTGTCGCGCCGGTCACGTGCCGGTTGATCCTCATCGTCCGGATCACGGACGCGGAGCTTGACGCGTTCCGTCGTTCTTTCCGCAAAGCTCCGGATGCTTGTGCCGAGAAGTCGGAGCGTTCTTTCGGTTTCCTCTTTCTTCCCGGCAAGAGGCGCCTTTGACGTCATGATCTGTGCCGCCGGCTGGTAGGCTGCATCATGCCGGCCCGAGGATCTTCAGATAGTCGGTGCCTTCAGATGCGAGCACCATGGCTGTTGCCGGGAGGCCCTCGGTTGATTCCAGCAAATGCAGGTAGTAGTCGAGATACTCCGGGTCAGTGTCGATATCGTCGGCGGGGGGGCGTATTCCAATCAGTACAAGGTCTGCATCAGCGGAAGACTCACGGATTGTCTGGAACACCCGGCCTGGTTCTGATCGGATCACTTCTGTTTCGACCCGTACGCGATGCGGCTCTACGAGAGCGGTGAGTCGCTGTTCTGCCTCGATGGCTTCATCGGCCGAGCCGGCGACCGTCTTAACGGTGATGCGCGCGCGCGACCAGATACCATTGCGCTTCAACAGAAGCGCCAATGCAAGCATCAGTCCAATATTCTGTTTCTCGCCCCGCCACCAGATATCGACTTGCTCACGAATCTCCTCCGAGACATCGTTTCCTTCGCGCACCAGTATGAGATTCCGGCCCATGCGATGGACCAACTGGATCAGACGGGCGAATCGTGCATAGGTGTCTTCTCTGCCGGTCTCGCCCAGCAGGATTGTGTTGGGCACAATTGGGCCGAAGCCGTAGGCGCGGATCAGCGATTCCGCCCCGGTAATAACATCATCCGCCGGGAGAACCTTGGCCAGTGCACCGATCTCACGTTTGAGCAGGTAGCTCCTTCCCTCATGTTTGTCGCCAACGCCGACAGAGCCAAGCCTGTAAGGAAGGTTATGGCGCTGGACATCGTCACGATCAGCAGTGTTGCGGGCAAGCCGACATTGCCGAGCACCCACCCGAAGCGCAGGTACATGACCACGCCGAGTATCGTGAGAATGCTGGGCGTGAAGACGCCTTTGAATGTTCCGAACCGGTAGCCGCCCGTCGCGCCGTTGGCGGACGCCGTCAGAAGTAGTCCTTCATCGCGCATGCTGGAGACCTGCGTTTATATTGGCGTCCATCAAGCAAACCGTCAACAGGCGACACAAGATCGAGTGTGTGGCCAGGATCAGGCGAACATTCCTGTTCCGAAATGTTCGCCTGATCCGGGGCTAGGAGATATCCGACATTGCGCTGCTCGCCGCCCCCGCGTCCGGCCGATGCCGGATGCTCTGTGCCGGAATCGCGAACCTGACGCGCGGGAACTCTTTCCCAAATTCACGCAGGAGTATCTCAATGATTCTTGTTGAGATCTCCTGTCGCCTGGTTGGCACCGTATTGTAGCGCAGCCGGACCAGGACACCCCAGTCAAGGAACTCACATCGTATGAACGGTTGCTCGCCTGTCTTCTCTATGATGTCTGCCGTTACCGGTTGCTGCAGGGACCAGCCAAGCATCATCCCGAAGAAGCCGGCGGTGAGACCCAACAGCTTCAGCGAGCCCGACATGGCCATGAGGACAAGGACGGCTATCACGAACTTCCAGAGACCGTGCCAGACCTTCAGGAAACTGTCGGCATTCTCCTGAAGGAACGCCTGTTCCTTGAGCTTCCTCCGCATGGTGCGCGTCAAATAGGCTTTGAGGTTGAGAAGGACCACAAGTGTCAGGATTACCAGGATGAGGCCGCGATACGGAGACTGTTCCCCCATATACCGCTGCCAGAAGCGGATGATCAGGCCGGGCATTTCCTGGAACTCAACTTCGTTGTCTGTATGCTTCTCGGCCCGAATGGTTGCTGCCGCTGTTTCGGCGGGTTTAGCCGCGGAGGGTTCAGTTCGCTTGCCGGGCGAATCCATGCCCGGCATCTGAGCCCAGGTTGTGACAGCCACGACTGCTGCCAGGGCAATACTGACGGCGATTGAGTGCTTCATCATTTACGCGTCTCCATGGCTGCGACACAATTCCCCTGCTTGCCGATGCCGGGCGGCAGTGAAGTGGTTTCCGGTGTTAATGCAAGAACCCGTGGGGTCCTCTTCCTTTCGGCCATTGCCTTCTTTCCTGTTCTTTCCTGCGTCTGGGTCAATTGGTGCCAGACTATGCGACTGACCATTGATGCAGTATCGGCAGAATGCGGATTTCGTAGGTGGAAATGACCGGTCCAGTCGTATTCGTCGTTATGCGCCGTTGCCTTCATCTGAGGTTATCGGCTACAATCCGAATCAAGGACTCGGAATATGCGAGCGATGAATGCCGGATCTGAGATGCTCTGAGTGTGCTATTGCCTTGGCATAGAGGTTACCAACCATCCACTGTCAGATGCTTGGAACGGGCAATCTCCGAAGAACTGTCGGGATGCTAATGGTATGCGGTTTCTTCTGTACAACATCCGCTATGGAACCGGCGGCAAACGCCCG
>Ga0272442_10007173_pt1 | contig 14487 bp, 8 predicted proteins | sample SSMForm2O_FD_200262 | JGI IMG/M metagenome (GOLD analysis project Ga0272442, IMG submission 200262) | Marine sediment archaeal communities from Little Sippewissett salt marsh, Falmouth, MA, United States - SSM-Form-2O | ecosystem: Environmental > Aquatic > Marine > Wetlands > Sediment ...
ATCCAGCGGGGGAGGCGCTGGGTGCCGCCGGCGCCGGGGATTATACCCAGGTTGACCTCGGGCTGGCCGGCGGCCATTCTCAGGCCCTTGGCCACCAGCATGGTGGAGCAGCACATGGCCAGCTCGAGGCCGCCGCCCAGGGCCAGGCCGTTGAGCGCGGCGATGACCGGCTTGCCCAGCTTCTCCACCGTAAGGCCGGCTTCCTTGGAGCGCTCACCGCGATCGATGCCTTCCTGGGGGGTCTTGATTCCGGCGATGAAGTTGATGTCGGCTCCGGAGACGAAGGCCTTGGTGCCGTAGCCGGAGATGACCGCCGCCTTGATCTTGTCGTCGGCCTTGATTTCGGAAAAGACCTTCTTCAGCTGGACGAAAACCTCGGGGTTCAGCGCGTTGAGCACCTTGGGGCGGCGGATGCGCACCCAGGCGACGTCGCCGACGTCATGGCGGCGGACGTGCATGATCTCCCAGGGCTGGTTCGACGCGGCCTGCTTCTTGATGCACTCGGGGACCGGGAAGTTGTCATGGGTCTGGGCGTAGTCCTCGACGAGCTTCAAGGACTCCTTCACGCCCAGCTTGTTCATGAGCCGGAAGGGCGGCTTCATGTCCAATGCGATCTCCAAGGCCATCTCCAGGTCGGCCACGCTGGTGATCCCCGAGTCGATGATCATCCCCGCCAGGCCGAAGTATGCGCCCAGCAGCGTGTCGGTGATCTTCTTCTCTTTTTCCGCGGGAATCTCGACCTTCTCGCCGCGGCCGGCCACCTCCCAGGGCTTTCCCGAGGCGATCTGATCCTTCATCAGCTTGGGCGAGCGGAACCAGGGAATGTTGTAGCGCTTCCCCTCCATCTCCAGCCCGTGGTCGGTCAGCGGGTTGCCGCCGGTCAGGTTCATGGCGGTGAAAGAACCCACCGTAAGGCCCAGCGCATGGGTTCCCACCGTGTCGACCTCCTTGACCGTCCCCAGGCCTTCTTCCACCGCCAGGGCGTTGGCCAGAAACAGGCCCTCGAAGATCGGATCGACCGCGTAGCCGTAACGGCTGCCCACCCGGATGGGCACCTTGCCGATGCGCTCGTACAGGCTCATCATGCTGTGGGTCAGCTTGGGGTCGGTGTCCTTGCCGGGGACGATCTCCACCATGGGGTTGCGCTCGGCCGGGAAGAAGTAGTGAGTCACCATGGTGCGGTTCTTCTTCTTGATCGGTTCGAATATCACCTCGGGCTCCAGGTGGGAGGAGTTGGAGGTGAGAATCGCGGTTTCCGGGCAGAGCGACTCCAGCTGAGAGAAGATCTTCTGCTTGAGGTTCAGGTCCTCGGAGGCCGCCTCCACCACCAGGTCGGCGCCGCGCAGCTGCTCGTAGTCCGAGGTGAAGATGGTGTTCTTGACCATGGCCTCGCCCATCTCCGGCAAAAAAGCCCCGGTCTTGACCCCCTTCTCCACCTTCTTCTTCAGCTTGGCCGAGCCCTTCTCAAGCGCCTCAGCGACAACGTCCACCACCACCACGTTGACGCCGAAGGGGTGGAACACCTTGGTGAAATGCAGGGCGATATCCGGCCCGATCTGCCCCGAGCCGATCACGCCGATCTTTCGGATGGTCAGTCCCCGGAATTCGAATGCCATGTCAAACCTCCATAGTTACAGGTCCAAAAAAACGGGATCTGATGTATAGATCGGTGCCCCGCCCCGGTCAAGGCCGACAATCGGGGGGGGGTTGACAATTTTGAGGACTGCTGCCAAGAATACGCCACTCCCAATACTCAAAGGAGATTCAAATGAGCAAGACCAAGATATTCCTGTTTCTGGCCTGTGTTCTCGCCGTCCTGGCTCCCCTTACGGCGCTGGCGCAGGAGTGTCCCAATCCCACCTCGGTTTCCTGCGGGGACACCCCCTCGGGGGACAACACCGGCGGCAACGACGGGCACGACAACTGGGGCTGCTCGGAGTTTTCCTGGGATCTGACCGGGCCGGAAGACTACTACCAGCTCACCCTCGCCGAGGAGGAAACCCTGTATATCACTCTGGATCCGGCCGCGGCGCTGGACCCGGCCTTGATCATCCTGCCGGACGACTCGGGCGACTGCGGTACCACGCCGATTGCCTGCATGGACGACACGCTCGATGGGGAGGTGGAGGCCATCTCCATAACCCTGCCCGCCGGGACTTACTACATAGTGGTAGACTCGTACGACGACGGGGTCGGGACCTACGATTTGACCGTGATCTGCGAGGAGTGCACCGACGCGGACGGGGACGGTTATGCCGGTTACGACGCAAGCCTGTGCATGTCGGGAAACGACTGCTGCGACGTCGGCGATGAATCCTCGCCGGGCTGTACCGCCGGCAACGCCGCCGACATCAATCCCGATGCCAAGGAGATCTGCGGCGACAGCATCGACAACGACTGCAGCGGGCAGGACGACGCCTGCCCCAACTGCGGCGCCGACGCGGCCGTCGCTTGCGCCGCCACCGGGACGGTGGACACCACCGGCGGCAACTCCAACTGGGACGACTACTGCGGCGGACTGGGGGACTATTACGGTGTCGACTGGAGCGGGCCCGAGCACATTTTCAGCTATACGCCCGCCAGCGACGGCGGGGTGCGCTTCAGCATCGACACCACCGTCGCCATGGAAATATTCGCCCTGGACAACTACGGCGATCCCGCCGTCTGCAATCCCGACGGGTGCCTCTCATACGGCGGCAGCGGGGCGGGCTTTTTCACCGAGAATGTACCGGTGGCTTTCTTCGCCGAGGTGGGGGAGACCTACTTCATTTCCGTAGACGGCTACGAGGGCGCGGCCGGATCGTTCGATTACGAGCTGGAGTGCCTGACCGAGGCCTGCGTCTCCAACGAGAACATCGCCTGCAAGGACGTAGTCTCCGGAGACAACACCGGCGGGGACAACAACGTCAGCGTGTACAAGGGCTGGGGCTACGAATTCCCCGCCCCCGAGTACGTGTACACCCTCAAGACCGACCTGGACGCCGACGTGACACTATACATGGTAATGGAGACCGGCATCGACCTGGGTCTCTTCGTGATCGAGGACGCCGGGGACGGCTGCGCGCCCGGAGACGTGATCGCCGGCAGCGACATAGACAACGAGTACTACGGCGACTACACCGAGTACGTGACTTTCTCCACCGTGGGCGGGGCCAACTACTACATCGTGATCGACGGATGGCAGGCTGCCGAGGTCGGCACCTTCGACCTGGAGGTGAACTGCTCGGTCGAGTGCGGCGAGGGTTTCGACGACTGCGGCTTCGGGTACTGCACCGACGTCAGCGACGACGTGAACAACTGCGGGGCCTGCGACAACGTCTGTGACCTGCCCAACGTCGACCAGCACGACTGCGTGGCCTCGGCCTGCACGATCGTTTCCTGCGACGCCAACTACGACGATTGCGACACCACCGATGCCAACGGCTGCGAGGCCGATCTGCAGGTCGACCGGGCCAACTGCGGTGCCTGCGGCACCGCCTGCGGGGCAAACGAGATCTGCACCGGGGGCGCCTGTCAGGGATGCCCGGCGGGTGAGGTGGTCTGCGGCAACGAGTGCATCGACACCGACACCAATCCGGCCCACTGCGGCGCCTGCGACGCCGCCTGCGACCTGCCCAACGTCGCCACCCACGGCTGCGTTGGCGGCGCTTGCACGGTGGTTGCCTGCGACGCCGGCTTCGGCGACTGCGACGCAGACGCCTCCAACGGCTGCGAGGTCGACCTGAACACAACCGCCGCCCATTGCGGCGCCTGCGCAAACGCCTGTGCGGCGGGAGAAAGCTGCTGCGGAGGCAGCTGCACGGACCTGGACACAGACGCCAACAACTGCGGCGCCTGCGGAAACGCCTGCCCGGCGGGGGAGAGCTGCTGCAGCGGCGCCTGCGCCGATCTCACCAGCGACGTCGACAACTGCGGTTCCTGCGGCAATGCCTGCGCCACCGGCGAAGTCTGCTCGCAGGGCACCTGCCAGCTGGACTGCGCGGCCGGAGAAACCGATTGCAACGGCTCCTGCGTCAACCTCAACACCGACGTGCAGAACTGCGGCTCCTGCGGCAACGTCTGCGACCTGGCTAACGTCGACACGCACGGATGCGTGGGCGGCGCCTGCACGGTGGTCACCTGCGACACCGGCTTCGGCGACTGCGACGCGCAGGCGGCCAACGGTTGCGAGACCACCCTGGGCACCGAGCAGAACTGCAGCGCTTGCGGGGACGCCTGCGCAGCGGGCGAGACCTGTGATAACGGCACCTGCCAGGGCAGTTGCGCCGCCGGCGAGACCGACTGCAACGGCTCCTGCGTGAACCTGAACACCGACTTGCAGAACTGCGGAGCTTGCGGCAACGCCTGCGCGGCCGGCGAGGCTTGCCTGAATGGAACCTGCTGCGCCGACGCCGATTCGGACGGACACTACGCCGATAGTTGCGGCGGTGACGACTGCGACGACAGCGTGGCGGCCACCCACCCGGGAGCCGAGGAGATCTGCAACGACATCGACGATGACTGCAATGGAACCATCGACGACGGGGACGTGTGCGACCGCGACAAGGGTTGCGGCTGCGCGTCAACCGAAGGCGCCCCCGCTTCCGGTTTGTTCCTGCTTCTTCTAATTGCCGGCCTGGCCTGGTTCCGCCGGAGCAGATAAGGGCGAGTCAAAAAAATGGAAGCGCCAGATGTGCCGCGGGCGGGGGGGGATACCCGCTGACGCACGATCCGGCGCCTCCAACCGGGGCCTTGTGCAACATATGTGCCAAAAATGGACGCAAATTGTCCTTTTTTTAAAACTATCAATATCAATAAGTTGCAGTAACAGACTAATCCCGCCAGTCGCCTGACCGCGGTTTTTGTGTGGTATTTTTTTCTTTTATAGATGACAAATTTGTATCAATTTAATTTATAAACATTCGGCCGCCCGAGGTAAGATGGCCATAACAATTGACTTTAAAGTTCGCCAAAATGAAGAACAGTTTTAAAATTGGATAACTATGCTCTAGGGTATAGAAACCACACCTCCTGGGCTGTTTCTTGTTATATTCAATTAATTCAATACACTAGAATGTGGTATTTCATTCAGGCTGTAATTTGCCTATAGTTTTCCATAAGATGCGGATGAAAATTTTTACCGGGGCCAGCCGGGTTTTCGAGAAGCGATCACCGGTGTTGTTTGGCGCTCGCCGTCGCGGTTGACAGGCTTAACCCCGCGCGGTACAGAAACCCTCTGCGGAGGAAAAACATGAGCGAGAAAAAAATTGAACAGAAGAAGATCGCATCGGTAAAAACTTTCAAGAAGATCATGGCGGATCATTTCCTGCAGATCGACGAGGCCACCAGGGACCCCGAACGCAAGGTGGCCTGGTGCACCAGCGTAGGGCCGGCCGAGCTGCTGCAGGGCTTCGGGTTCGAGGTCTACTATCCGGAGAACCACTCGGCGATCCTGGGGTCCACCCGGACGGCCACGGATTATATTCCCTACGCCAACGCCAGCGGCTACTCCCCGGAGATCTGCTCCTACCTGACCGCCGACGTGGGCGCCTACATGCAGGGCTTCACTCCTTTGACCCGGGCCTACGGGATCGAGAAGATCCCCAAGCCCGACGTCCTGGTCTACAACACCAACCAGTGCCGCGACGTCCAGGACTGGTTCATGTGGTACGCCCGCGAGTGGAAGGTTCCCTGCGTGGGCGTCGAAACCCACCGCGGCGTGGGAAATGTCACCAAGGCGCACATCGACTCCATCGCCGGGCAGTTGCGCAACCTGGCCGTCAAGCTCGAGGAGATCGCCGGGCACCCCCTGGACATGGACAAGTTCAAGCAGTCGGTGGAGCTGTCGCGCCAGTGTTCGGTGCTCTGGGACAAGGTTTTGCGCGTGGGCACGGCGGTGCCTTCGGCCATCACCTTCTTCGACGGCACCATCCACATGGGCCCCGCGGTGGTCCTGCGGGGAATGCAGGTGGCGGTGGACTACTATCAGGAGCTGCTTAGTGAGATGGAGGAGCGGGTGAAGAACCAGGTCGCCGCGGTCGAGGGCGAGAAGTTCCGACTCTACTGGGAAGGCATGCCCATTTGGGGCAAGCTGCGCGCCCTCTCAGGCCAGTTCCTTGAGTTGCAGACCTGCGTGGTGGCGTCGACCTACTGCAACTCATGGATCTTCAGCCAGCTCGATCCGGCCGAGCCCTTCGAATCCATGGCCCGGGCCTACACCGAGCTTTTCATCGTCAGGAGCGACGAGGTCAAGGAAGACTACATCGCCCGGATGATCGACGACTTCAAGGTCGACGGCGTCTTCTACCACAACGCCCGCACCTGCCCGAACAACTCCAACTCCAGCTACGGCATGCCCCAGCGCCTGACCGAGCGTACCGGCAGGCCGCACCTGGTCGTCGACGGAGACCTCAACGACCTGCGCTGCTATTCCGAGGAGCAGGCCAAGACCAACATCGAGGCCTTTGTCGAGCAACTGGCCCAGGGTAAATGAAACTATACTGCGGCATCGACGTCGGCTCGGCCGCCACCAAGGCCGTGATCATCAACGAGTCCCTCCAGGATCTGGGCAGAGGGCTGGCTCACTCGGGCGCCGACTTCGCCGCCGCGGCCCGGAATGCGTTTGACCAGGCCCTGGAGCAGGCCGGCGCCGCCGAGGACGGAGTCGCCGCGGTGGTCTCCACCGGCTACGGCCGCACCAACGTGGAATTCGCCACCGGCCGCCGGACCGAGATCGACTGCCACGCACGGGGTGCCTATCACCACTTTCCCAAGGCCATCACCGTCGTGGACATCGGCGGCCAGGACAACAAGATAATCATGGTCGACGCCCAGGGAAGGCGGATCAAGTTCGCCATGAACCGCAAGTGCTCGGCCGGGACGGGGGCCTTTCTGGAGGAGATGGCCCTGCGGCTCAACGTCCCCATCGACAAGCTCTCCAAGATGGCCGAGAGCAGCACCGATCCGGGCGTGTCCATCGGCTCCTACTGCACCGTCTTCGCCATGACCGAGATCCTCTCCAAGGTTCGCGCGGGGGTGAAGACCGAGGACCTGGCCCGGGCGGCGCTGGTCTCGGTGGCCAAGCGGGTGCTGGAAACCCAGGCCATCACCACCGAGATCGTGGCCACCGGCGGGGTGGTGGCCCACAACCCGATCATGAAGGAAATCCTGAAACAGATTCTCAAGACCGAAGTGCATATACCCCCTCACCCCCAGCACATCGGAGCCTTCGGCGCCGCCCTGGTGGCGGCGGCGGGGCACAAGGAGTAGCAGATGGCAGACCTGAACAATCTCTTCCGCCCCAAGGGCATCGCCATCATCGGCGCTTCCAATCGTCCTTTCACCATCGGGCACCGCATCATGACCAACCTGCAGACCTACGGGTTCAAGGGTTCCGTCACCCCGGTCAACCCCAAGGGCGGCGAGATCCTGGGCGTGGAGGTATCCAAGTCGATCAAGGAGGTTCCCCACGACGTCGACCTGGCCCACGTCATCGTGCGCAACACCCTGGTGGCCCAGACCCTGCGCGACTGCGCCGAGAAGGGCGTGAAGGTTTGTGTCGTCAACACCTCGGGTTTCAAGGAGCTCAGCGAGGAAGGCGCCAAGATGGAGCAGGAGATCGTCGAGATCGCCCGCGAGCTGGGCATTCGCTTGTTCGGCCCCAACTGCCAGGGGGTGATGAACACCGATCCCGAGGTCAGCCTGTACTCCAACTTCACCTTCGCCCGCATGACCCCCGGGCACGTCTCGATGGTCTGCCAGGGAGGCGGGGTGGCCGAGGTGATCAACAACTACTTCGGCATGAACAATATCGGCCAGCGCATGTATGCCTCCCCGGGCAACGCCTGCGACATCTCCATCCCCGAGATTCTGGAGTTCTACGGCGATGATCCCGGCACCCACGTGATCGTACTGCACATGGAGAGCTTCGCCGACCCCCAGGAGTTTCTCGACAAGGTTCCGGCCATAGCCGCCAAGAAGCCCGTCCTGGCGTTGAAGTCCGGCACCACCGTGGAGGGCGCCCGGGCGGTGTCGTCGCACACCGGCGGGCTCATGGAGCAGGACACCGTAACCGACGTGCTGTTCGACAAGTGCGGGGTGCTGCGCTTCGCCAACCTGGGCGAGCTGTGCGATACCGCCGCCGCGTTCGCCACCCAGCCGGTACCCAGGGGCGACCGGGTGGGCATGGTCACCAATGCCGGCTCCCCGGCCATCATCGTCACCGACGAGGCGGTAAAGGCCGGCCTCAAGGTCCCCGACCTTTCCGAGCCCTCCAAGGAGTTCTTGCGGGAGAAGCTGCAGGCCATCGCCTCTATCGCCAATCCGATCGACATGATGGCCACCGCCGCCGAGGCCGAATTCGGCGCCTCGCTCAAGGTGCTGGTCGAGGACCAGAACCTCGACTCGGTGGTGGTCTGCTTCATGACTCCTTTCTTCGTCGACACCCTGGGCATCGCCAAGGCGGTGGAGACCTACGCTGCCCAGACCGACCGCACCATGATCGCCGTGGCCATGACCGACCCCGGCGGCAAGGAAGAGTGGCGCGAGACCGTCGAAAGGGTAAGGACGGCCGGCCTGCCGGTATACTACTTTCCCGAGGACGCCGCCCGGGTGCTCTACCACATGAACCGCTTCCGCACCCTCAGGGACCGCCCCCGCGAGGCCGCGCCCAGGCTGGCGGTGGACAAGAACGCCGCCCGGGGCTTGATCCAGGGCGCCAAGCGGAGCAAAGACGGATTCATCTCCCCTGAGGATGCCGGCGCCATTCTGAACTCCTACGGGATTCCCATGGTCGAGGAGCATCGCGGTGCGACGTTCAACGAACTGAAGGATGCCGCCCGCAAGATAAAATACCCGGTGGTGCTCAAGGCCGAGGCACCCACTCTGGTCCACAAAACCGAGTCGTTCGCGGTCGTTCTGAATATCAACAACGAGGCCGAGCTCCGCACCGCCTTCGACGATCTCTACGCGCGCCTCAAGGGCGTGGAGAACCTGTCCTACGTCCTGCAGCGCCAGTTGGTGGGCGGCCTGGAGGTCATCGTGGGCGGCGCCCGGGCTCCCAAGCTGGGCTCGATGATCATGTTCGGCCTGGGCGGGGTGAACGTCGAGGTGTTCAAGGACGTGGTCTTCAAGCTGGCCCCGCTGTGCCGCCCGGAGGCCGGAGAGATGCTGGCGGAGATCAAGTCTTCCACGCTGCTCGACGGCTTCCGCGGCCAGCCGGCGGTCGACCGCGGCGCCCTGGCGGACATCCTGCTGAGGGTGTCCGCCCTGCTCGACGACCACCCCGAGATCGAGGAGCTGGATCTGAACCCGGTGATGGCCTTCCCCGAGGGCCAGCCGGCGGCGGTGGTCGACGCCAGAATCAAACTCGGCAACGAGTAGGGGCGGGGTTTATCCCCGCCCGGAGGATCCCATGGCGAACTGGCTGAACCTGGGCGAAATGCTGAAGCTCAACGCCCGCAAGTACCCCGATACCGTCTGCCTGATGGACCGGAACCGCTCCTACACCTTCCCCGAGTCCAACCAGCGCGCCTGCCGCCTGGCCCACGGTCTGATGTCGTTGGGTCTGAAGAAGGGCGACAAGGTCTCCTGCCTCCTGGAAAACTGCATCGAGTTCGTGGAGATCTACCTGGCCTGCGCCAAGGCCGGCATCGTGGTCAACCCGATCAACTTCCGCGTCTCACCTTCGGACGCCCTGTACATCGCCAACCACGCCGAGGCCAAGGCCTTCATCGCCCAAGACATCTTCACCGACACCGTCGACGGCATCCGCAAGGATCTCAAGATCCCCAAGGACCGTTTCGTGGTGGTCGGCAAGGAGAAGGACGGCTACATCCCCTACGAGTCCCTGATAGAGAAAGGTGATCCCTCCGAGCCGAAAGTGGAACTGAAACCCTCGGACACCTGGATCCTCTTGTACACCTCCGGCACCACCGGCCGCCCCAAGGGGGTGATCCGCTCCCACGAGTCCTACGTGGCCTTCTACCTGATCAACGCCATCGACTTCGACTTCCGCCCCGGCGACCGGGTCTTGAACGTCATGCCCCTGTGCCACGTGAACACGACGTTTTTCACCTTCACCTTCACCTACATCGGCGGCACGACCTACGTGGTCCCCGCTATGGGTTTCGATCCCAAGAAGATGCTGAAGATAGTCCAGGACGCCAAGATCAACTTCATCTCATTGATCCCCACCCACTACGCCCTGATCCTGGCCGTACCCGAGGAGGAGCGGGCCAAGTACGACGTCTCCTCCATCAAGAAGCTCTTGTGCTCATCGGCCCCCGCCCGCATCGAGCACAAGAAGGGCATCATGAAGTACTTCCAGGGCGTCGAACTCTACGAGGGCTACGGCTCCACCGAGGCCGGCATCGTCACCACCCTGATGCCCGAAGAGCAGCTCACCAAGCCCGGCTCGATCGGCAAGGAGTCTATAGGCACCGACTACGTCAAGATCCTCGACGATGACAAAAACGAGCTCCCCACCGGCGAGATCGGCGAGCTGTACTCCCGCGGTCCCATGATGTTCGACGGCTACTACAAGGATCCGGAAAAAACGGCGAAATCCTTCGCCGGCGAATGGTTCTCCGCCGGCGACATGGCCTACCAGGACAAGGACGGCTACTTCTTCTTAGTCGACCGCAAGAACAACATGATAATCACCGGCGGTGAGCACGTTTTCCCCTCCGAGGTCGAGAACATAATCTGCCAGCACGAAATGGTCTTCGACGCCGCGGTGATCGGCGTCCCCCACGACAAGTGGGGCGAACAGGTCCACGCGGTAGTGATCCTGAAGGAAGGCTGCTCCTGCCGCGACACGGATTTAATGGACTTCTGCCGCGACCGCCTGGCCGGCTTCAAGCGCCCCAAGTCCGTCCAGTTCATCTCCCCGGAAGAAATGCCCCGCACCGGCACCGGCAAAATCCTCCACCGCATCCTCCGCGAACGCTGCTCCAAAGAGTAGATGATTGAGACATTGTCCGTACCGGGCGGGTCTATATGATATAGTTGTCCGAGAAAAGGGGGATTTCTTGTGGAATTGGTATCGCGGTGCTGGTGGGTATCGTTTTGGGTTCTGACCCTGGTCTTGCCGGGATGCGGGAGGGACTGGTTGCCGGGCCCGTTTTCCGGCGAGGTTGAGGAGGAGTCGCGGTGCCTGCCGGGCGACCGGGAGGGGGTCGGGGGGATGGAGGGGCGGTGTGTCGAGTGTATCACCGATGCGGATTGCAATAAGCGGGAGGTTTGTTCGGAGCACGGCAGGTGTGAGCCCTCATGTTTCGAGACTGACTCGTGTGGAGAGGACGAGATTTGCAGGGGTGCTTGTCATCAGCTATGCGACCTCCACGTGGACTGCCCGCCGGGGATGTTGTGCCAGGACCACCATTATTGTTATCGCGGTCGGGTTTCCGACGAGGGTTATTGCCCGGGGGGGTGGGAGCCAATCGAGGGTTCGCTGGCCTGCCGGCTGACGCGATGCCCGTACGACTGGATGTTCGGCACCTGCGGGTTCGAGGGGCGGTGCGTGATGTGCAACCGCGACAGCGACTGCCCCTACCTGTTCGTCTGTGATCCGGAAGAGGGCATGTGCCGCCGGGGGGACGGGTGCGTCAACGACACCAACTGTTTCACTCCCGGGACGGTCTGCCGGGAGGGCAGATGCGTTCATCCCTGCGAGGCCGATACGGACTGTGGCGAGTTGGAGGAGTGCCGGGAGGGGGGGTGCACGTTCGTCTGCCGCCATGACATGGACTGTCCCTACGGATATCTCTGCCGGGAGGGGAGTTGTTACGCTCCCGTCTGCGACCAGGAGCAGGGGACCTGTCCGGAGGGATGGGGCTTCAAGGACCGTTCGATGGTCTGCCGGTGGGATCCCTGCTCCGAGCGGGGCTTGATGCCCGGGGCCTGCGGGCTTGCCGGGGCCTGCGTGGAGTGCTTTCTCGACGAGCACTGCGGGCCGGGTTTCATCTGTTCGGATGCCGGGGAATGCACCCGGCCGGTGTGCGACGAGAACAGCGAGTGCGGCGGGGATATCTGTTACCGGGGCCGGTGCGTGAAAATCTGCGGAGAGGGCGTGGACTGCGGCGATACCGAGCAGTGCAATCTTGGGGCCCGGATCTGCCTGCCGGTGCGCTGCGACTCGAACGCAGTCTGCCCGGAGGAGGGGTACCGGCCGGTTCCCGGATCGCTGCTCTGCGAAATCCAGCCGCGCTCTTCGGAAGCTGGTTTCTAGTCCGTATTTGACAAAACTCCCTTCATAAACATTATTACGTTGAGGCCAGAGGTGAGAGCGCTTAGAAAAGGCGGCTACCGGCTGGGTGCCAGGGATGTCGGCGAGGGGGTCATAAGGATCTCGCTTTCCAGCCGCGTGTCGCGCTTCGTCGGCATGAAGGCCTGCTGTTTCCTGGTGGGCGACATTCTCATCGACACCGCTTTCTCCCACGCGGCCGACCCGCTGACCGGGTACCTCGAGGACAAGACCGTCAACGTAATCGCCTTGACCCACAACCACGAGGACCACTCCGGCAACTGCGGCAGCCTGTCACGTGCCCACGACTGCCCGGTCTACCTGGCGCATCCCGAGCTCAAGTACGCAGAAGGCGTGGGCAAGCTGGTGCCCTACCGCAGCATCGGGTGGGGCCCGCCGTCGGAATACGAACCGGAGCCGATGCCCGAAAAGATCGAAAGCGGCGGGCGGACCCTGCGGGCGGTGCCAACGCCCGGGCACTCCCGGACGCACACCGCGTTCTTCGAGGAGGCGACCGGCTTGCTGTTCGCCGGGGACATCTTCATCACCGGCGGGGTCACCGCGATCATGTCCCACGAGAACCCCTACCAGTCGATCGAGTCGCTCAGGCGCGCCGCAAAGCTGAAACCCCGCCGGATGTTCAACGGCCACGGCCTGACTATCGACGACCCGGCTGAGGCGCTCATGGACAAGGCCGACAAGCTCGAGGCCGCCGCCCAACAGGTGTTGGAGATGCATCATCAGGGCGCTTCCCTGCGGAAGATCCAGAACGCCGTTTTCAAAACCGGCCGGGCCAAGGACTTCCTTCTGGTGCTTTTTACCGGAGGAGAATTCTCACGCAGGTGCTTTGTAAAAGCCTGCATAGCCCATTCCGGGGGCTGAGGGCATGGACAATTCCTGCCCGGTGCGGTAACAATCGGTGCATGGAAAAGCGAGCTATCTGGTGGATTCTGGCGGTATTGCTTTCTGTGGTCATCGCGGGGTGCGGGTCGTCGTCACCTGGCGTTGATGCCGGGGAGGACGCGGGTACCGCACAAGACGCGGATGCCGGTGACGATGCGGGGTTGGATGCGGGAGATCCTGGGGGAGGGGACGCCCCAGAAGACGGGACCGCACAAGACGCGGATGCCGGCGGTGGAGATGATGGCTCTGCGGGAGGGGATGATGCCGGAATAGGCGGAGACGATGCCGGAGCAGGCGGAGATGATGGAGCCTCGGAAGATGGGGGCGATGAACAGGCCGGCGACGTAGGAGGAGATGATGGTGGAGGTGGGGATGAAGGTGGAGACGAAGGTCCCATAGTCGGGTTGCCGTATCCGGAGCGTGACGCCTACCATATAAAAGCCATTCAGCCGGATTACTGGCCCAACAAGGACGAGTTCGTCAGTCACGTAACCGGCGGGGTGGCGATGAACGTGGTTTGGGATATCTGGGAGCCGGTGTTCAAGGCGCCGCCGTGCAGCGGGAACGAGGTCGAGTATGACGGGCACTGCTTCCGGATTCATACCGGGCTGGACGACGCCATACGGGAGTGGACCTCCAAGGGGTTGATCGTCACCGGAATCCTGTACGGAACGCCGGCCTGGGCGCGGACGGGGAATACCGGGTGCTCGCCGATTTCGCCGGCCTTCGAGCGGTTCTGCACGCCGGATAACCCGGCGGACTACGCGCGGTTTGCGGGAATGATCTCCCGGCGTTATGACGGGCTGCATGGGAACGGGCGGATCGCCGACTTCGTGATTCACAACGAGGTGAATTCGAACACCTGGTGGGACATCGGGTGCGGGCAGGGGGTGCCTTGCGACCAGGATGCGTGGATCCAGTCCTACGTGGACAACTTCGCGGCGGCTTACGATTTGATCAAGACATACCAGTCGGAGGCCAAGGTGCTGATCTCGTTCGAGCACCACTTCGACTACGAGTACGACCGGCCTTCCGACGACAACGCCATGCTCTCGGTGAAAACCTTTTTGGAGACCTTCCATCAGCGGGTGGGGGACCGGGACTGGAAGGTGGCCTTCCATCCCTACGCTCCCGACCTGATGCGGCCAGAGTTCGGGCCGCTGGACCTGCCCAAGGTCACCTACGGCAACCCGGGGGTCTTGATGGCCTGGCTGCGGCAGACATTTCCCAACGATCCCCACGCCTGGGAGGTGGAGTTCACCGAGAGCGGGATCAACTCGTCTACGCCCAGCTCCTCGGAAGTCGCCCAGGCCGACGCGGTTTGCAAGACTTTCATCAACACCCTGGGGACGCCGGGAGTG
>Ga0272442_10007174_pt1 | contig 14485 bp, 11 predicted proteins | sample SSMForm2O_FD_200262 | JGI IMG/M metagenome (GOLD analysis project Ga0272442, IMG submission 200262) | Marine sediment archaeal communities from Little Sippewissett salt marsh, Falmouth, MA, United States - SSM-Form-2O | ecosystem: Environmental > Aquatic > Marine > Wetlands > Sediment ...
TCTCCAGTTTTCAACTTCTCAATAAAAGCAAGTTATATGCCAAGATATGATGAATTGCTCATATCTCCGTTTATAATGGGTTATGTTTCAAATAACGTCATTTGGCTGGAGAGGTAAATTTAGTAATTAGTATTTAAACTAGATACAGGTAGATTTTCGGGAATACAAATAATTCAATTAAACCAGATGGTTATCAAGGGTCAGCGGCCAAGGGTGTTGTGTGGAGTAATTATATAGATTATATACACTATCGCTCTGGTTCATTTTCTCTTTTTTATGCAGGGGTTTCTAAAAAATCACTTGCGTTTAAAGCTTGAAGTCGCGTACCATTATTAGTGGGTAGATTATGTAAGTGTATTTATTTTAGATACAAACGTACGGACCATTTGAGGAGAGCGCCATGAACGGTGGGAGCGATCCGGTTGCCCGGAGGAAGGGGAAGCGGGGGGGGCTACTGACGTGGTTTCGGCGTTTTTCGCTGCGCACCAGGCTGATCGCCGCCTTTGTCCTGCTGATCGTATCCTCCGCCCTGGCAACGATCGTGATCGCCGACATGGTCCTGGGCAGCAAGGTGGTGGAGTTGGCGATGTCCAACATGGAAGTCGGGTTGAAGATGGCGGAGCAAAACCTGTCGGACCGGTTGCAGCGCATGAAGCTCTTGGCCCGGATGGAGGCCGAGCGGTGGCAAGACGGTCCGCCGGACCGCTCCGGGCGCCCGGTCGCGCTCCGCTCCGGCGAGCTGCTGGATTTCATCGCGGCCTCATCGCCGCAGGGCGTTACCGTAATCCGGGGCGAGGGCAACATCGAGATCTGCGCGGCGGAGTTTTATTCTTCGGAACTGGGGATGCTGATTTCGGAAGCGGACCGGCGTGGAGAGGTCCTGGCGGGATTCCTGGAGGTGAGCGGCGAAACCCTCAAGCACGCCGGATACCGGGACCCGCCGCAGAAGGGAGTTCTGTTGGCGGCGGCGGCTCCTCTGCCGAACGGGGGCACGTTGCTCCTGGGCACCCTGGCCAACGGCCGGAACGAGCTGGTGACCGCTCCCGTTGAGGCGATGAAGTACCGGGAGCGGCACGCCGCCTCGCTTTTCCTCGGGGGCGCCCGGATCGCCACCACCCTGGGCGACCACGCCATCGGAAGCCTGGCCGAGGATCTGGTGGTCAAGAAGGTTCTGAAGGAGGGAGAGTTTTTCTTCGGCTCCACGATCGATCTGGGCAAGACCTACTGCGCCGCCTACCGGCCAATCAAGGACTACCGGGGCAAGATAATCGGAATGCTGGGCGTCGGCACCGAGAAGCAGGTGTACACGGACCTGAGCAATCAGACTCTCACGCTGTTCAGCGGGTTGATCGCTTTGGGAATGATGTTCGGGTTCGCCATGACCTACATGTTCTCGGCATGGCTCATCCGGCCGGTTTCCGAGCTGGCCAAGGGGATGGACCGGGTGGCGCGCGACGATCTCAACTACAAGGTGCGGATCGGATCGGCCGACGAGCTGGGGCGGTTGGCCAAGGCCTTCAACCTCATGGTCAAGAACATCAAGGAGCGCGACATCCGGCTCCGCGAAATGACCGCGGAGAGGCTGTCACAAGTGGAGAAGCAGGTTTCCATCGGCCGGTTGGCCGCCGGCGTCGCTCACGAGATCAACAACCCGCTCACGTCGGTTCTGAGCCTGTCCATGCTCATGCTCAAGCAACTTCCCGGGGACGACTCCAACCGCGAAGACCTGCAGATAATCGTGGAGGAGACCACCCGGTGCCGGGAAATCGTCCGGAACCTGCTGGATTTCGCCCGGGAGAGACCCGCCGAAACCATGGTGATAGACCTGGGCCAGGTAATCCGGGAGACCCTGGTCCTTACCAGCAAGTACGACAAGATGGATCAGATCCAGACGTTTCTGCGGCTTTCCGACGAACCCCTGTTCGTGAACGGCGATCCCAAGCAACTCCAGCAGGTGTTCACCAACATCATAACCAACGCGGCTGAAGCGACCGGAAACCAGGGGAAGATAGTCATCTCGGTCGATGAGGATTCGTCGGGAGGCTTCGTGGTGACCCGGGTGCAGGATAACGGCAAGGGCATTCCCCCGGACCACCTGAACCGGGTCTTCCAGCCCTTCTTCACGACCAAGGGGCCGGGTAAGGGAACCGGCTTGGGGCTCTCGGTCTCGCTGGGGATCATCCGCCGGCACGGCGGAACCGTCGAGATCGACAGCCAGGAGAAAAACGGCACCACGGTTACGGTTTTGCTGCCCCGGGTCGCGGACAACGGGAGCCCGCACGCCTGAACCGGACAGGAGGAAGTCATGGCCCAGTCTTCAGCTAATGTACTGATAATCGACGATGAGAAGTCGGTTTGTCTGACCTGCAGCAAGATCCTGAAGGCGGCCGGCCACCGGGTCGAGTACGTTCTTTCGGGCGTCGAGGGCGTCAGGCGCGCAGCCGAGCGTCCCTACGACATAGTGCTGCTGGATCTCAAGATGCCCGACATGTCCGGAATGGAGGCGCTCGAGATCATCAAGCGGGATCGGCCGGAAACCACCGTCATCATCATCACCGGCTATGCCACAATCCAGACCAGCATAGAAGCCGTCAAGAAGGGAGCGTTCAACTACGTCCCCAAGCCCTTCACCCCGGAGGAGCTGTCGGTGGTAGTCGAGATGGCCATGGAAAACCGCCAGGTGCACAGCGAGAACGAGTACCTTAAGAAGGAGATTTCCCGCTTGCAGAAGCGCATCAATTTCCTGGGGCGTTCGAAGGCCAGTCAGGACATCAAGCAGCAGATCCTCAAGATCGCTCCGACCGACTTCACCGTAACCATTTACGGAGAATCGGGAACCGGAAAGGAGCTGATAGCCCAGGCGATTCACGAGAACAGCCAGCGGTCGGAGAAGCCCTTCGTGGCCGTTGACGTTTCCGCGCTGACGCAGTCTCTGGTTGAATCCGAGCTCTTCGGCCACGTGAAGGGCGCCTTCACCGGAGCCACCCGGGACCGCGCCGGCCACTTCGCCACCGCCCGCGGCGGGACGCTGTTTCTGGACGAGATCGCCAACATTTCCCTCGAGCTGCAGGGCAAGCTGCTGCGCGCCCTGGAGTCCCAGAGGATCCGGCCGGTCGGCAGTGAGCTGGAGCAGGAAGTCGACGTACGGATCGTCACGGCGACCAACCGGGACCTGTATAAGCTCATGGAGGAGGGCCAGTTCCGGGAGGATCTGTACTACCGGCTGAACGTCATCCCGATTACCGTGCCCCCGCTGAGGGATCGGACGGAAGACATCCCCCTGCTGGCCGAGCATTTCCTGAAAGAGGCCGCGGACGCCGCTTCTCCCCGCTGCGACTCGCCGCGGTTAAAGTGTTTCACCACCGCGGCCATGGCCAAGCTGATTTCCTATCACTGGCCGGGGAACGTCCGTGAACTCAAGAACATCACCGAGCGCATCGTGGCGACGGTGGAAGGCGAAGTCGTCGGTCTGGAGCACCTGCCGCCGGAGTTGACCGGGCGCTCTCCCTGTGCCGAGGAACTCGGTTTGTCCGAGGAGCCCAGGACCGCCAAGGAACTGATCTCGGCAAAGAAGCGCGTCCGGGAGCTGGCCTACGGGCGGCTCGAGGAACAATTTGTCTGCAACGCCCTCAGCCGCGCCGGCTGGAACGTAACCCGGGCCGCGGAGCTGGTGGGCATGCAGCGAACCAACTTCCACGGCCTGATGCGGAAGTACAACATACGCGCAGGCAAGAAGAACCAGAACAAAAAGTAGCGGCACCGGCATCCCGTTGTGATAGAAGAGACCTGAGGGATTCCGGTGGAGAAAAAGAGCTTTAGATTTCACATCCCGAGGTACATCGCATTCGTGCTCTTGTGTGGCGCGGTCGCAGTCCCAATGCCCGGCTGCAGTCGGTGTGAACGGGAAGCGGTTGAGACCGTCCCGGCGCCGGCCGGCGAGCGGGTGCAGCTGCCCCGCGATGACGGCGCCCACGATTCCCTGCTCGAATGGTGGTACTGGGCCGGCCATCTGAAAACCGGAGCCGGCCGCTGGTTCGGTTTCGAGTTGGTGTTCTTCGAGGTGCACCTGGTCGGCGTTACCCTCCAGGTGACCCATCATGCCATAACCGACATCCAGGACAGGAGTTTTCACTACCGGATCGAGATGGGCAGAAGGCTGGGGCGGGTTTCCGCGCAGGCCATCGATTTGTCCCATGCCGGCTTGTGGGCCAAAGGCGCGGACGGCCGCGATCGCCTCCACGGCCGGGTGGATGAATACCGGCTGGACCTGGAACTGGTGTCGCAAAAAGCCCCGGTGCTGCAGTACGACCGCGGTTACATCGAATTCGATTTCGGCGGCCACACCCACTACTACTCGCGGGGACGCATGGACGCCCGGGGCACCCTGCGCATCGGCGATCAGGAGTTGGCGGTGACCGGCAGCGCCTGGTTCGATCACCAGTGGGGGGACATGGGCAACGTCCTGGAGCAGAGCTGGGACTGGTTCGGGATCCAGCTGGACGACGGCCGCGAGATCATGGCCTTCAGAATGCGCGTCAGCGGCGAGGAGAAGCTCCGCGGGGGAAGTTACTCTCCCGCCGAGGGGCCGCCGCTACGCCTCAAGACTGATGAAATCGAAATCACCCCCCAGGGGGAGTGGAAGAGCCCGCACACCGGCTGCGTATACCCGAGGCAGTGGCTCTTGAGAATCAAGGACCAGGAGCTGATCATCAAACCGGCAATCGAGGACCAGGAGTTGTACACCAGCTTCCCGAGGTACTGGGAAGGCGTCGCCGAGGTCAGCGGTTCCGCCACCGGCCGGGCCCTGATCGAGCTGAACAGCTATTGTCGTTGAGCTCCCTTATTCCCCGGTGCGGGAAGATCCGCGGATATACTCCTCCAGGGTCGGCCGGTTGCGCAGGCGTTCCTTCACCCGCCGGCGCCGCTTGATCCCGGTACGGATGTAATTGACTATCCGCACCAGCAGCACGGTCGCCACGATGAACAAAAACTGCGCGGCCACCGGACCGTTGATCAGCGCGTAAGAGTTGACATGCAGGGCCCCGCCGATGCCCATTCCCATGCCGATGCCGGTGACCATGCGGATCCAGTTCTTGCGATCGGGCCTGCCCGACACGGATGTGGTCGCCCATTCGAAAAGGGCCGGAAGCGGGGCGAGCATAAGCACTCCCCATTCCGCCCACCACGGCCATTGTCCGGTCAGCCGTCCGACCAGAAAGGTCAGCGCCCCCGCCGGAAAGATCCCCAGGCACCGGGCGCACAAGGCCCACTCCCGTTCCCCCACCCGGAAACGGTAACACAAATGCCATTGATCCTTCGGCCGGTGGGATAACAACAAGGAAAAGAAACTCTGTCGATCCATGTCGTGCATGCGAGGAGGCATGTTAGCATATGCATCGGCAATCTGTAAGGCAAACCGGTTTGACGCCGGGTGTGGGTTCAAATTCCGTTGGGCGGGTTTCTATGACTGGGGACAGGCCATCGTGATCATGTTGGTGATGTCGCTCTTGCAGGCGGTCTCGTCCGCCAGGCAGTCCTGGGCCTCTTCGAGGAGGGTGCCTTCGCAGATCTCTGCGGGTGGGGTGAAATCCACGCAGGTACAGTCAACGGCCTGGGTGTCGTAGTCCTTGCCTTCTTTCCAGCACTTGCATATGCAGCAGCTGACATCCATGGGCGCGCAAGCCGCGTCCATGGCTTCCTCGGCCAGTTCGGCGTACTTTTCGCAGTCGTTTTTTTCATCGCCCTTGGTCGAGTCGCCGCAGGCAGCCAAGCTGAATCCCACTACCCCCAGTGTCGCTAAGGCCAGTATCAGGTTTTTCATCGGGGTTCCCTCCTTTTTCCGAGTCGTTTCCGGTTTCGCTCTTCGAACTCCACTATGGCTTGATCAACTTGCATTCCATGTGCATGCGAATCTTAGCATAAGGGCCGGATATTTTTAAGGTGGTCGGGTCCGCTCGAAGGCCGCCGAGGCGCAGAGGACCGCGGCGTCCGCTCCCCGGCGGCCGATCAGCTGAAGGCCGACGGGCAGGCCGTCGGCCGTGCCCATGGGCACCGATGCGGCCGGCTGGCCGCTCAGGTTGAAGGGGCAGGTGAAAACCAGGTAGGTGTGCGGGTTGGCGGAGCCGATCGGGCGCGCGGGATGCGGTGTGGCCGGGGAAGCCAGGAGATCGAGATCCTGCACGGCCCGCTCCAGTTCGGCCGACAGGGCGTCGCGTTCCCGCAGGGCTTTTTCGTAGTCGGCCGGAGCCATCCGCACGCCCCGTTCCAGATCGGCGCGGACTTCTTCCCCGAAGTCGCCGGGGCGCGTCCGCAGCCGTTCGAGATGCCGGCGGGCCGCCTCGGGGGCGTAGATGCAAGAGAGGATTCGAATCCCTCTGGCCAGCACCGGCAAGTGCAGCGGATGGAGGGTGTGGCCCATTTTTTGAAGGGTTCCCAGGGCCGCCTCGAACGCGGTTCCCACCTGGGGATCGGGTTCGATTCCGAACCCGGAGAGAACCCCGATGCGCAGTTTCCCCGGGGCGCGGACGCAGCAGCCGGCCAGCTCGCCGGCGGGATCGCCGGCGAGAACCGCGAGCAAGCGGGCGCAGTCCGCGGCCCCGCGGGCGATGGGCCCCAGGTGGTCCAGGGTGGTCGAGAGCGGCACCACGCCGTCGGTGGGCACCAGCCCGGCGGTGGGCTTGAAGCCCAAAACGCCGCACAGGCTGGCGGGGATGCGTATCGATCCGCCCGTGTCGGTGCCCAGCGCGGCCGGCACACAGCCGGCCGCCACCGCAGCGGCCGAGCCGCCGCTGGAGCCTCCGGGATGAAACCCGCGGCGGTGGGGATTGTGCACCGGGCCGTAGTGCGGATTCTCCGAGGTGACCCCGTCGGCCAGCTCGTGCATGTTGGTGCGGCCGACCACCACGGCTCCGGCCCGCCGGAGCCGGGTTACGGCGCTGGCGTCGCGCTCCGGCACGCGGTCCCGGTAGGCGGCGCTGCCCGCGGAGCAGATCTCGCCGGCCTCGTCGATGTTGTCCTTGACAGCCACGGCCAGGCCGAAGAGCGGCCCGTAATCTCCGCCGGATCCGTCCAGTTCCCCGGCGCGCTCCAGGGCGGTTTGGTCATGAACCGCGACGAAGGCGTTGAGATCCCGGTTCCGGTCGATGGCCTCCAGGGCCGCCTTGACGTTCTCGACCGCGGACATGTCGGCGATTGTAACGCCGGTGTACGGCATTTGCATTTTATTTCGGGGGGCGGTTAGAATTTCACCTCTTTTACCTGGAGAGGAAACATGCTGTTGCCCGATCTGTCGTATCTGCGCGCCCGCACGGTGGAGGAGGCGCTCGCGCTGCACTCCGAGAAGCCCCAGGCCCGGTTCATGGCGGGCGGTACCGACCTGCTTCCGCAGACCCGGGCGGGGAAATGTAGCCCGGTTCACCGGGGCGGCGGCAGCTTGCCTCCCCGGACGGTCATCGACGTGAAATACATTCCCGAACTGGCGGAGATCCGCGGTACCGGGGACGGTTCCCTGGCCATCGGGGCCGCGGCCAGCGTCGCGGCCGTGGCCGGCCATCCGGAGGTCCGCCGGCACTACCCGGTTCTGGCTGATTGCTGTCTTTCCCTGGGATCCTACCCGCTGCGCAACCGCGCTACGGTCGCCGGAAACATCTGCAACGCCTCGCCCTGCGCCGACACGGCGGCGGCGCTGCTGGCCCTGGACGCCCGGGTGGCGGCGGTCGGCCCAAAGGGCCGCCGGGAGATCGGAATTGGCGATTTCTTCGAAAATCCCGGCCAGACCTCCCTGCTGGCCGGCGAGCTGGTGGTCGACGTAATTCTGCCGGAGAAATCCCGGGGGGCCCGCGGCCACTACGGCCGGATCGCCAGGCGCCGGGCGGTGGACATCTCCACGGTGGCGGTGCTGGTGGCCTGTATAGCCGGCCGGGAGCCGGAGCACCGGGTCGCGCTGTTGTCGGTGGCGCCCACCCCGCTGAGGGTGACCGGCGCCGAGGAGTTGCTGGACCAGAAGGGTCCGGATGCGGCCGCGCAGGCGGCCGAGATATCCATGTCGGTGTGCAATCCCATAGACGATGTGCGCGGCACCGCGGACTACCGCCGGGCCATGGTGGGCGTGCTGACCGAGCGCGGCGTCTCGGCTCTGGCCGCCGGGGCGGGGAGGCCGGGGTCATGAAGACCGATATCCAGGTAAGGGTCAACGGCGTAATGGAATCCCGCCAGGTCGAGGGCAACCAGACGTTGCTGTCTTTCCTGCGCGACACGCTGGACCTGACCGGGGCCAAGGAGGGTTGCAACGAGGGCGAGTGCGGCGCCTGCGTGGTGCTGCTGGACGGGGTCGCGGTGAACAGTTGCCTGGTCCTGGCGGCGGAGGTCGACGGGCACTCGGTGACCACTATCGAGGGGCTCGGAGACGGGGATGACCTGCATCCCCTCCAGCAGGCTTTCTTGAAACACCACGCGGTTCAGTGCGGCTTCTGCACGCCCGGAGTCATCCTGACCTCAATCTCGTTGCTCGAACAAAACCGGAATCCTTCCGAGCAGGAGATCCGCGAGGCGCTCTCGGGCAACCTGTGTCGCTGCACCGGATACCGCCAGATCATCGATGCCATCCGGGAGGTGGCCAAATGAAAACTCCCAAGACACCGGCGGTGGTGGGCCAGGATATCCAGCGGGTGGACGGACTCTCCAAGGTGACCGGGGCTTCCAAGTACACCGGCGATCTGAAGTTTCCCCGCATGCTGTACGCCCAGGTGGTGCGCTCGCCGCATCCGCATGCGCGGGTCTTGAACGTGAACCTGGATCGGGCAGCCCGGGCCCCCGGGGTGTGTGCGGTCGCCAGCGGGCGGGACTTCCCCTTCCACGTGGGGATCTACCTGAAGGACCAGACCGTGTTCGCCACCGATCGGGTCCGCTACGTCGGGGACCCGGTGGCCGCGGTCGCCGCCGAGACCCCGGCGGCCGCCCGCGAGGCGGCCGAACTGGTGGAGGTGGAATACGAGCCGCTCGAGGCCATCTACGACGTGCAGCAAGGCATCCAGCCGGACGCCCCCCGGGTGCATCCCGACCTGGGCGATTACGAGTGCGTGCCGTGGATAACCCCCAAGGAGGGAACCAACATCTGCAACCACCTCAAGGTACGCAAGGGCGACTACCAAGGCGCGCTGAAGTCTTGTGTGGAAGTCGTCGAGAACACCTTCGAGGTGCCCCAGGTCCAGCACGTTCCCATGGAGCCTCATATTTCAGTGGCCCGGGTCGATCGGGCCGGGAAGGTCGAAGTGCACACCTCGGCCCAGAGCCCCTTCACCGTCCGCCACCTGTTGTGCGCCTGTTTCAACCTCTCCCACGGGGACGTGCGGGTGAGCGTGCCCACCGTGGGCGGCGGCTTCGGCGGCAAGGCGGGGATCAATCTTGAACCCATCGCCGTGGCGTTGGCCATGCGGGCCCGCGGCCGTTGGGTGCGGGTGATGGTGGACCGCAGTGAGGAATTCTACGCGGTGGTGGTGCGCCAGGGGCTGACCGCCACCCTGGTCACCGGGGTGGACCGGGAAGGCCGGGTGCAGGCCCAGAAGATGCACTACCTGTGGAACTGCGGGGCCTACGGCGGATACGGCGTAAACGTGGTCAGGGCCGCCGGATACACCTGCGGGGGCGCTTACGAGTTTCCCAACGTCTGGGGCGACAGCATTGGTGTTTACACCAACCGCCCGGTGGGCAGCGCCTACCGTGGCTTCGGAATGCAGGAGATCCACTGGGCCCTGGAGCGGCAGATGGACCTGGTGGCCGGACGCATCGGGATGGATCCGGCCGAGTTTCGCCTCAAGAACTGCCTGGGTCCCGGCAAGCAAACCGTGACCGGCCAGGTCCTGGATGAACATTCCGGAAGAGTCGACCTGTGCATCCGCAAAGTCGAAGAGCGCCTGCGGGCCGACCGGCGGACGGACCCCGGCGACGGCCTGATCCGGGGTCGGGGCATGGCCTGCGCGGTCAAGGCTCCGGCCATGCCCAACGACGCCGCCTCGGCGGTGATCTTGAAATTCTGCGAGGACGCCACCCTGGAGGTGCTGATCTCGGGGACCGACATCGGCCAGGGTCTCCAGACGGTTTCGGCCCAGTTCGCGGCCGAGGCTCTGGATCTGCCGGTCGAGAAGGTCAGGGTGCGCGGCCAGCCGGACACGGACCTGTCTCCCTACGACTGGCAGACGGTGGCCTCCCGGCAGACCTGGGCCACCGGCAACGCCATCCTCCGGGCCGCGGAGAAGATCAAGGAGCAGCTGTTCTCGGTGGCCGCCGAGGTGCTGGGCGTGGACCCCGGCCGGCTTGCGCTTCGCGACCAGGCGGTGGTGGACCCGGATACGGGCAGGTCCATCCCCCTGGTCCGGCTGGTGATGGGTTACCAGTACGAGGACGGCCACGCCATTGGCGGGCCGGTGGCGGCGCACGACTCCTATCTGCCCGAAGGGCTCCTGTTTCTTGATCCGGAAACCAGCCAGAGTGCCAAGCCGGTGGCCAAGTGGACCTTCGGCGCCCAGGGGGTGGAGGTCAGCCTGGATCCCCGGACCGGACAGTACAAAGTCGACCGGGTGGTGGCCTGCTACGACGTGGGCCGGGTAATCCACCCGGGGTTGATCCGCGGCCAGGTCTACGGCGGCGTCGTCCAGGGCCTGGGCACCGGGATGATGGAAGAACTCAAGCTGGATGAAAAAAGCGGCCGGGTGGTCAACGCCTCGTTGATGGACTACAAGATTCCCACCGCCTCCGACGTTCCCGGAGTAATGGAGGCGCACTTCGTGGAGACGCCCCAGGCGGACGGCCCGTTCGGGGCCCGGGGCGTTGGGGAGCACACCATGATTCCCACGCCGGCCGCGGTGGCCAACGCGCTTGGCGACGCCTGCGGCATTCAGCTGAAGGAGATGCCCATCACCGCCGAGAGGGTCTGGCGGGCGCTCAACCGGAGGGAAGATCCGAAGTGACCGAGTTTCGCCTCCACCGGTTCGACCGCCACCTGGTCGAGCGGGTCCGCGCCTTCACCGGCCGGATCGAGCGGGTGTATTCCCGCGCGGCAGTGGTGGCGTCCGGAGACGGAGGCTCCTCGCTCGTGTTTCAGCGTTCCCCGGGTGCCCTGGTCCCCTGCGGGATGGAAGTGCCCTGGGAGCGGTTACCGCTCCGGACCGGTCTGGTGGTGACCCAGGCCGGCCGTCTGGTCCGGGCCGGTGGCCTGGTGCTCAAGCTGACCGGGTCAGGTCGGTCGCTGCGAGCCGACGCGCCCGGCTGGAGCGCGGATGGGTTCGGGCGGAGGTTGGCGGCGCTGCGACTCCCGGAGCGGACCCGAACGCTGCTCGGATTGCGTCGATCAAACCGCCGCCAGGAAGACCTGGTCGCGGCGGCGGCCGGGCCCGGGCTGCGCCGGCTGGTGGAACGCCTGCTGGAAGGCGTAACCGGGACCGAATCCTACCGGGGCCTGGTGGGCAGCCTCGCCGGGCTGGGGCCCGGATCGACCCCGACCGGAGACGATCTGCTGTCGGGAGTGTGCGCCCTGGCCTGGCGCCTTTCATCCGCGGGGTTGCTTTCGCCGGCTGGCCTGGAAGGATTCACGGCGACTCTGGGTGAGCTGCCCCCGGATGCGACCACCCCGACCGGGAGCGAGATGCTGGCTCACGCCGCCCGCGGCGCGTTCTTCGAAACCCTGCTTGGTTTCGTAGAGGCTCTGGGTGACGGGACGTCGGACGAAGGCATCGACGCGGCCACCGGACGGCTCGAGCGCACCGGCGGGAAATCCGGCTGCGATATGTTGGCGGGGGTGGTTGCGCTGGCCGGGGCCTTTGTACAGGGAGAGCGGGCATGAAAGAGCGAGTGGTCATCCACCCGGGCAGCTACCACGACTCGGCCTTCTTGATGCGGGTTTCCCGCGGCTTGAGCCGCCTGGGAGGCGTCGATGAGGCCGTGGTTCTGATGGGAACTCCGCTGAACCTCAAGCTCTTGCGCGACGCCGGCTTTTCAGGGCCGGTCCTCGAGAGCGCTACGCCCATGGATCTGGTGGTGGGCATCCGGGCCGAGAGCGAAGAGGCTGGCGACGCCGCGGAGCGGGAGCTGGAGGTGCTCTTGAATGCAACTCCGGCAGGCCGATCGGATTTTGGTGTTACCCACGCCAGTATCTCCGGAGCGCTCGAAGCGCGGCCCGGGGCCAACCTGGTCTCGGTGGCCGTGCCGGGGCCCTATGCCGCCTACGTGGCCCACCGCGCGCTGGATCACGGCCGGCACGTGTTCTTGTTCTCGAACAACGTTTCCATAGAGGATGAGCTGGAGCTTAAAAAGCGGGCGCGCGAGCTGGGCCTCCTGGTGATGGGTCCGGACTGCGGGACCGCCATGCTGGCCGGAGTGGGACTGGGATTCTCGAACCGGGTGCGCCGCGGACGCATCGGCCTGGTGGGCGCCTCGGGGACCGGAATCCAGGAGATCGCCTGCCGGGTGCACTCACTGGGGGAGGGGATCTCCCAGGCCATCGGAACGGGCAGCGCCGATTTGTCTGGCCGGGTAGGGGGCCTGATGACCGGGTTCGGTCTGGAGTTGCTGGCCGCAGACGAAGAGACCGAGGTCATCGTGCTGGTTGCCAAACACCCCGATCCGGGCGTTGCAAAGAAGATCGACAAGCTCATCGCCGGTTTGAAGAAACCGGTTGTGATCCGGTACCTGGGGCAACCCGGCTCGGCGACAAACGCCGACAGCCTGGACGAGGCCGCCGGCCGGGCGGTGGCGCTTTGCCGGGGCGAGGAGGCCGGCGATCCCTTCCTGGGCCTTCAAGCCGACGCCCGCGGTCTTTCGGGCGTTTCCGGTCGGCTGGTGGGATTGTTCGGCGGAGGATCCCTGGCCGCGGAGGCGGCGCTGGTATTGAACGCCCGGGTCCTGGATCATCCGCTGGGGGTGGAGGGCGGAGTCGAGGGAAAAGGCGATCTGATCGTCGACACCGGCGAGGACTTCTACACGGTGGGGAAGCCCCATCCCATGGTGGATCAGACCGTGCGCTGCGAGCTGATCCGCAAGGTCGGTTCGGATCCGGGAGTCGGTCTGCTGCTCTTCGATCTGGTGCTGGGCTACGGAGCCCATCCCGATCCCGCCGCGGAGCTGGCCCCGGTGATCGCCGACGCCCGGGCGGAACGCGGCGGCTCCCCGCTCTTGGTGATCGCCTCGGTGACCGGAACGGATCTGGATCCCCAGGACGCCGATCGGCAGCGCCGCCTGCTGGCCGCGCAGGGCGTGCACGTCCAGCCGTCCGCGGGACGGGCCGCCAGGGTTGCGGCCATGGTGAGAGGAGGCGGTCATGTCGCTTGATTCCGCCAAAAAGCTTCTTCAGGGTCCTTTGTCCGTGGTCCATCTCGGTCTGAACGACGTCATCGTGGGGGCCGAGGCGGCCGCGGCGCCCGTGGCCCGGGTTGATTTCCAGCCGCCCGCCGGCGGCGATTCCGGGCGCATGCGCATGCTGTCCGATCTGAAGCGGCCCGATCTGGCCGCCGCCATAAATTCCGCCAATCAGACGGCGCTCGAGCGCATGCTCAACGCCCGCCCGCACCTGGTGGGAGTGGGGATCGCCCGCGAGGAGATCCCCGGCATGCAGGACGGGTTGTTTCTGCACGCCGGCCCGCCCGTCGAGTGGGAGCGCATGTCCGGGCCGCTGCGCGGGGCGGTGATCGGCGGCCTGCTGCATGAAGGCCTGGCCCAAACGCCCAAAGAGGCCGGGGAGCTGGCCGCCGCGGGGAAGATCGGTTTCGATCCCTGTCACCACCACAACTGTGTGGGACCCATGGCCGGGTTGGTGACGCCCTCGATGCCGGTCTGGATCATCGAGGATAAGAATTCAAAGGTACGGACCTACTGCACCCTCAACGAGGGGCTGGGAAAGGTACTGCGCTACGGGGCCTATTCCGCCGAGGTGCTCGATCGGCTGAGGTTCATGGGCGAAGTGCTCGGGCCGGTCCTCCAGGAGACCCTGCAGACGACCGGGCCCATCGATCTGAAGATGCTCATGGCCCAGGCGCTGCAGATGGGCGACGAGGGCCACAACCGCAACCGCGCGGGAACCTCACTGCTCTTCCGCCTGTTGGCTCCGGCCATGGTCCGGCTGAAGCGCGATCCCGGCCAGATAGCGGAAGTTCTCGGGTTTGTCGACAGCAACGATCACTTCTTTTTGAACCTGAGCATGCCCATGGCCAAGTGCATGCTGCTGGCCGCCGAGGGCGTACCGCTCTCGTCCATGCTCACGGTGATGGCCCGCAACGGCACCGACTTCGGCATCCAGCTGTCATGCATGCCCGGCCGCTGGTTCGTGGGCCCGGCGCAGCCGGTGGACGGTCTGTATTTCCCCGGGTTTGGCGAAAAGGACGCCAATTTGGACATCGGCGACAGCACCATCATGGAGACCGCCGGGATCGGCGGCTTTGCCATGGCGGCCGCACCGGCCATCGTCCAGTTCGTGGGCGGTTCTTCCCAAGATGCTTTG
>Ga0272442_10007176_pt1 | contig 14483 bp, 13 predicted proteins | sample SSMForm2O_FD_200262 | JGI IMG/M metagenome (GOLD analysis project Ga0272442, IMG submission 200262) | Marine sediment archaeal communities from Little Sippewissett salt marsh, Falmouth, MA, United States - SSM-Form-2O | ecosystem: Environmental > Aquatic > Marine > Wetlands > Sediment ...
AGGTCCGTATAATCTAAGAAAATTTAAAAAGTTGTTTCATTTTTACAAGACTTCATAAAATGATAGATTTTTTAATTTAGGAATAGAATCAATATTGTTTATTATTTATGTTTTTATTAAAATCGGTTTTGCATAAATTTAAGCTAGATTGCTATGTTATAAATGCCGGTTTTGATGTTGAGATGTGGTAAATCGATATGTTTGGAAAAATAATGGTTTTTAGCAATAATAGGTTTGTTTATTTGAGCGGTTTTTTAACAAGTTGAAGTTTGAAGTAATGTATCTTTTTTTAGTAATTTTATATCCGTCTTTGTGGAATCCGGTTTATGTTAATGATAATACACTGAAATTCCACTTGATAATTGTTGGAATTGCGGGTAAGTATTTTTAGTGATATGATGTCCATATTTTAAGGCATTTGAGTCTACTTACTAAGGAATTATTTTGGGAGGGTAATGACTAAAATATTAATTTTAGGCGTTAATACTAAATTGCATTCAATTTATTAAATAATTGCTTAAAGTTAACTTTATGGCATGAAACTTGTGGGCTTTTTGATGGAAATCTAAATGCAACGTTTAGTCCATTTATTATCGAAAGATTTATATTATTATCGTGGTTAAATGTTGTTAAGTTTTGTTTTTTTATGAAAGGAGCAGAACGAGGAGGATAAGAAAAAATGAAAAGGAAAATAATATTTGGAAGTTTATTGGCGGTGTTTTTATTATCTATATTGCCATCGGTTCCGGCAGTTGAATTCAATGCTGTAGTAGAAGCAAATGAATCACGCATCATAGAGAACATTCAATCAATAGATATATCTGAACTGAGAGAAGAAATAAAAAAAATCGATGTAATTGATTTATTTAGAGAGATTAATGGAGAATTAAAAGAAAACTATATACTACCACAATGTTTTATATTTATACTGTTAATTATTACATTGATTCTTCGAATAATCAGTAAAACTATAGGATTTATATTTGGTGTAATTGGTAAAACTATAGGATTCATCGGAAAGATCATAGGTTTCATTGCTTCACTGATTGGGTTTGTGGTAAAAATTGTCGGATCGATCTTCGGTTTAGTCGCAGGAACAATAGGTGCAATAATAGGGCTGATCTTTGGGATTATAGGGAAAATCATTGGTTTGATAATTGATTTAATTATCCCTGGAAAACATGTTAGATTTATTTAGTAATTTTCAATTTTAACATGTAAATGGGAATATTAAAAATTGTCTCTAATCTTTTTTTCTTTTAAAATGGTCTATTTTTCCAATAGGAAATAAGGAACGATAATCGCGAAAAAGGTATTTTTTTCCTGTTAATATTCTTTTACCGTTACAAATAGGAATAGGATAGTGTGAAAATGAGTCTAATAATTGATTTCTAGAATTGAGCAAAATGATTGATGATTGAAAATTAAACTCCCCACTCAAATAATTTAGTATATCAATTTTTATTTAACATTTAGTAAGCGAGAAATCCCAAAACTTTAGTATTGGGATGAACGCGCTACTTTTTCTTTTCAAAACTGTTTTTACGTACTAGGCAGGCGCACCCGCTTTCAGCGGGGCTATTAAAACCTGCCTAGAAACGTAAAATAATGAATTTAGTTAGCGGTAGCCATAGTGTTGGCCAGAATCTGTACCACTTGGAATGGTGTCCTAAGTATAGGTACAATATGTTTAGGCAAGAGGAGAATAATGACTTAAAAGTTACTTTTTAATTTTTTACTAAGTTTCTAGGTTACAAAAATGGTATGTACGTATTTTGTGTAATGAAAGTTTAATATCGATTCCATGTTTTAAACTTGTTGAATGTATTATGGATTTTCCATATATCCATAAGGAGTCACTGTTTGACAACCACAGTGTTTCCTCACCAACATTTGAAGATATACACTTTCAACTATTGAAAAATATTCAATATTCATTTTCCTTTACCTTCCATCTCCAATAGTCTTATTGTCTTACAATAAGAGTATATAAATATAATGTGATAAAATGTCAAAATGAGAAAAACAACTTTAAGATAGTATTATGTATAAACACAATAACCTTATTATCTTTAAATCCATCAAAAAAAACAGAAAGAGAATTTTGCAGATATAATAACAAGCAAAAATATTTATTAACATAATAAATCCTTACTATGACTTAATTTTCTCCTTTTATTTTGCAATAAATCTCAAATTAAACTGTCGTCTAAAAGGACAACATTTAATTTACTAACTAAACTATTAATAAGATAGGTAAAGTAAAGTCATTCTACAATTTTTATTTATCTCAACTCGTTAATGTCTATGATTTTTATACTAAATTTATCATTTGACTTAAAATTGTATAAGTCACTTACTTGTTTTAGAATTGTGATTATATAGCTGTCGTCGATCTCTCTCTAATCTCTATAAGTTTAATTTAAGTATATTTTTAGATATATAAATAGTTATTTTTTTATAACTGTATCTTATCATTTTTTAAGTTGATTAGTACTAATTTTAAAATTTTTGGATTTACTGAAAAACTAGCGAGATATAATTATTGTCAGTATGTCTTCGTCTTCCAAAACATGATCAAGTCCAACATTTTGACCTGGATATTTGGCAGATTTACCCCATACCTGAGCGTATCTAAATTTTCTTTTGAAATCCCTGTGAAGCTTTTTACAGGCATTTTCAACTGTTTGACCTTCTTTTAAAATTAACGGTTCATCAAAATCAGGTTTTCCTCCAGCAGGTTTCATATATGTGCGGGTGAGTTTCAGCTCAGAAAAAATTAATTCCTTAAGGTTATCAAGTCCACTGCCTTTGCTTGCAGATATGGATATTACATTCCAGTTTTTCTGCGACACGGTTTTAATTTTTTTATTTAGCTCTTCTCTATTTAGTAAATCTTTTTTATTTATTATAACCACGGCAGGTACATATATTCTGTTCTGAATGAAGACATCTATAAGTTGATCTTCTGTAATGTCATCACGTATTATAATATCAGCGTTTGTTACATACTCTGATGAAATTGATTTTATTACTCCTTCTGTAAGATGCGGTAATTTTACTGTAGAATTTATTGTAATTCCACCATGTCCTGTTCTTTTTACAACTACATCAGGTTTTTTTTGATTTAATCTAAGCCCTGCTTTATACAGTTCTTCTGTCATTAGTTCAAGATGGTTTTTGTGCTGTGCATCTATGATAAATAATATCAGATCAACGTTTCTTACTGCTGAAAGTATCTCTCTACCACGGCCTTTTCCAAGTGATGCACCTGTTATAAGACCTGGTAAATCCAGGATTTGTATATTAGCCCCATTGTATTTCATCATGCCAGGAATAGCATCGAGAGTTGTGAACTCATAAGCGCCAACTCTACTTTTTGCATCAGTTAATTGGTTCAAAAGAGTGCTTTTACCAATGCTTGGAAATCCAATGAGTCCCACAGTAGCATCACCAGATTTCTTGACAGCAAAACCTTTTCCTTTAACACCTGCATTTTTCCTTTTCTCAGCGTCTTCACGTAGCCTAGCAAGTTTTGCTTTTAACTTACCTATATGATGTTCAGTAGCCTTATTTTTCTGTGTGTTAAAAATTTCATCCTCTATTTTTTTTATTTGTTGATCAATTGATGAAGTGTCCATAATTTGGAAAAATGATATATCTAGGTGTTTAATAAAAACAACTGTTATTCTTGTATATGAGTACCTGTTTTCCCTTGCAGTGCACTCCATCCTTTTTCAACGTGGGAAATGATAACTTTTTTTCCACCGTATTCTAGAAATCGAATGGCTGCTAGTATCTTTGGTCCCATACTGCCAGGTGGAAAATGACCATCTTTATAATATTTTTTTAACTCTTTTAAGGTTATATTGTCCAATGTTTTTTGGTTAGGTGTGTTATAATATATGTATACTTTCTCCACGTTTGTAAGTATCATCAAAAGCTCTGCATCTATCGCTTCAGCAAGTCGTTCAGAAGCGAGATCTTTATCGATTACTGCTTCTATACCATTAAGTCCCCATCCTTCTTTTTCAAAAACTGGCATTCCACCTCCACCTGATGCAATAACAATGATATCATCATCAAGCATTTTTTTGATGATATCTCCTTCAATAATTGCCTTTGGATCTGGTGATGGAACAACGATTCTCCATCCCTTTGTTTGCTTTGTTATTTGATATCCATCGTTTTGAAGTTTATCTGCATCGGTCTTAGAGTAATACGGTCCTATAGGTTTAGTAGGATTAGTTAAAGCAGGATCATTCTCATCAACTAATGCCTGTGTAATCAATGCCACAACTAGTCGCTTGAGGCTAGCTTTTTTTAAGGAATTTGCAAGACATTGTTGAATCATATATCCAATCATACCTTGACTTTCGGCGACACAGATACCAAGAGGCATTGGTGGTGTTAAATTTCGTGCGGTATTATTCTGAAGAAGTATTGCACCTACTTGAGGGCCATTACCGTGAGTTATAACAACGTTCCAATCATCTTGTATCATTTTTACGATTGATGCAGAAACTTCTCTTGTGTTATCAAACTGATCGTAGATATTGCCATCTTGACCTTCCTTTACTAATGCATTTCCTCCAAGGGCTACTATCGCTTTTTTCCTCATAGTAACAGGGATGAAATATATTATCGTATATAACCCTATTTCTATCACTAATGGATTAATATATTGAATATTATTGGGATTGTAAAATCAAGTTGTATCATATTTTCCAAAGTTATTAAAATATACTTATCCATTGTGTCATTTGAAATATGTTTAAGGATAGAAGAAAGATTTTAGTGTTATCGCTAATGAGAGAGGGAAGAATCAAAACAGCAGAGGTTGAAAAAGCATTTTTAGAAGTTCCTAGAGAAGATTTTGTTCCCGAGATGGTAAAAAAGTATGCATATGTTGATTCACCGCTTGAGATAGGAAACGGTCAGACCATTTCTGCCCCTCATATGGTAGCTATAATGTGTGAAGCCCTTGATATTAAAGAAGGACAGTCAGTTCTGGAAATTGGGGCAGGTTCTGGATATCATGCGGCTATTGTATCAAAAATTGTCGGTGAGAAAGGGCACATATACACTGTTGAACGATTTCCATCTCTTGCCGAGAGGGCAAAGAAGAACCTTAAAAATGCAGGTATAAAAAATGTTAGAGTGGAAATAGGGGATGGATCTGAGGGGTTACCTCAGTATGCACCATATGACCGCATATATGTTACCTGTGCAGCCCCGGAAATACCAAAGCCTTTGGTGGAACAACTTAAAGATCTTGGGAAAATGCTTGTTCCCGTAGGGCGATTGATATGCAATTTAGAATTGATAGAAAAGATAGGAAATAAAGTTACTTCGGAATATATATGTGGCTGTTCTTTTGTACCGCTTATAGGAAAACATGGTTTTTAGAGTTTATATCCAATATCTCTAAGAAATTTCTTCCTCCAGGCGATATCTTCTTTGTTTTCGACTCCTGTTGGAATATATCCATCTACAACGCCTAGTATTCCCCGTCCTGTTCCATCATCGATTTTTGTCTCAGTTACAACAATCTTTGTTGGGTTTGCTGTTGCACAGTATATTGAGCAAACTTCAGGAATGTTTTTTATTGCGTTTAGTACATTTAATGGGAAGCAATCCTCCATAAATATTATAAAAGAATGCCCTGCACCAATATTTTTAGCGTTTTTTTCTGCCAGTTTTTTTAGATCTTGATCGTTTCCTTCAATACGTATTTTACATGCCCCACTAGCTTCACAGAATGCTATGCCAAATTTAGCATTTGGGACAGAATTTATCATTGTTTCATAAATGTCTTCCACGGTTTTAATAAAATGAGTTTGTCCTAGTATGAAATTTGTTTCCGCGGGTTTTACAATTTCTACTATCTCGAAATCTATGTGTCCAATACTTATCTACCTCCAAGAACTCATAAATCAGCATTTTATTACAAATAAAGAAGGATTATATAAATATTATATCAAAAACGAGATATCTATGCCTAACTTTGCGTATTATTCAGCATCTGTTTGAAGAGAATAAGACTAGCATACAACCCAAGTATGATTGAAATAGGCAAAATTATGAACTCAATATGTGCCTCACCAAACGCATTTATCTGAGTTGAAAAAACATAGCCATTAAAAAATATGCCCATAAGAATGTGATGTACAGTACAATACTATTTGATACAAGGCAGCCAATACCAATACCACAGATCAATACTTTTGAACGCTGTATGCACTATCACCTAAAATAAATATTTCCTAATTTTAAGTTAATAATACTTGTTTGACATATGTTATCGGAAAAATAGATTAAGAGTAAAGAATAAACTAGATGTCTAGAGAGATATAAATTTTCGTTTTATAAAAACGTTCTTTGGTTGGGAGATCAGGTTAAGTATACAATTTCTAAACTTTATTTTTTGGAATAATATTTAGTCCATTTAACCCTTCTGGGAACGCGCTTTAATTTTAGCATATTTTTATGGCACTTATTTTTGCAGAAATGCATTACTGTACCATCTTTTTTTACGTAGATTTTACCAGTGCCTGGTTCTATTTCGTTTCCACAGAACAAACAAGTTCTTCTCTCGACCATAAGATAATACCTCTAACGTGGCCCACCTAGCCGTTTCGCTTCTCTTTGGGTTTCACTCAACATCAAGACATCGCCTAGCTGTATAGGTCCAATTACATTTCTGGTAATGATTTTACCCTTATCTATGCCATCCAAAACCCTTACCTTTACTTGGGATGCCTCTCCAGCCATACCAGTCCGGTCAATGATTTCTACAACTTCACAAGGAGTTCCTTCTACCATAGTTTAACCCTGTTTTTTCAATACATCTATCTTTTTTACAATATTTTCAATACCGCCTTTGTTTTTACCAGGATTAACGATAGCCACTGCCGCTGTACTGACATGTAAACCTGCAGATATGCCTAACTCTTCTTTACTTGGAACATAGGCGTAGGGGATATTCTTCTCCTCGCATAAAACAGGCATGTGAGCAAGAACTTCTTCAGGTGTGACATCCTCAGCCATTACAACAAGTTTTGCTTGTCCGCGCTCAACCTGTTTTGTCGCCTCATTTGCACCTTTACTTATCTTGCCATCATCTCGAGCTTTTTCTACAATATCATAGGCTAAATCCTGTACTTCCTTTGGTGTCTGAAATCTTACATATATCGCCATATTTTTTTAGCCTCCTTCTGAAGCTTTCACAGATATTTCTCTCTGGGAATGTAAAGTTGGGAATGTGGGGCATATATAAAAACCTTTTTCAGATACCCAGGATGGAATTACACTATTGTTCTCATAGTGGAAGAGGTATTCTTTCAACCTCTAATCCATCGGCAGTAGGATATTCTTCTGTAATGTAACACTCAAGTCCACGTTCTTTAAGCTCAGGAGAAATTTTTTCAAGGATCCAAATCCCCAATTCTATACGTCTTTTTTCGCAATTTAGAAATATATGTCTATCCCATACATTGAATTCCTGTTTTATTGATTCGTAGAGTTCCTGTAAAGCCATGTTTTTTGTGTAAATTACTCCTTTTATTAGAGTTCCGTCGTCACTTATTAACTCATGAGTTTTGACTATATTTTTTGCCCTTCGCTTAATCCTATTAGTGAGTTGGATGCCATCTTTGAAAGAAGATGAACAGTAATGAACACCGATTTCAAAATACTGATCAACGATCATTTTTAGTACGTTACTTGCAGATTCCTGGCTACCTTTGACCGCAGCTGAGATGTCGTCTTTCACCGAATATTTTCGATGATTTAAATTGTCAGCGTTTCCCTCAGAATATTCAAGCTCATTTAAATTGATCCAGTTAATGCCTAAGTCATTAGCCCATTCTACTAATAAAAACATTTCTTGGTCCATTCTTGGCATAGACGGAATTTCAATAGCAACGTCGGTACTGGTGTCTAATGCAGTTTTAATCACATGAGTTATTGGGCTGTTCTCCATATCACCCCAGTGTTTTGGTGCAGGGTGAAATCGTATCTCATCAAGACCAGAAGAGACCAGATCATTAATGTGTTTTCCATTTCTGACACCAGAAGTGTATAGATGGATGTGAAAATCCACTCCAAATATATCTTTAAGTAAGGAAATATAATTATTTGTTCTTTTCCAAACTACAAGAGGATCTCCTCCAGTGATACCTGCACCATCAGCATCGATGTATTTTGCCTCATTAATCAGTTTAGAGATATCGTTTTCATTATCAAGCTCCCATTCATCAGCAAAAATACGATCCTTTCCAACTTTCTCTAAACTAAGGGGGCAATAGAAACATTTGGCAGGACACAAACCTGTAATTAGTACCACCAGTTTTGAACCATTTGCACACATTTTACATGCAGGAGAAAGTGGGGCAATGTATGAACTTTCATTGAGCCACGGTTTAATTTCTCTCATTTTTTATTCCAAACCTGTGGAAGTTATTGCGAAAGAAGCTTTTTTTCCCTCTGGCTGGGATCTATGTTTTATAATTGTTGCCTGTCGTTTTCCAACCCCAGTTTTTTCAATTTTGATTATTGTCTTTATCATATGTTCAGTGTCTCTATTTGTAAATGGTTTTATATCGCCGTTTTTATCAGTATATACCTGTTCAGCTACAATCACATAAAGCTCTTCGTTTCTTGCTGCTATTTGTAGATTTGCTATTTGTCTGATAAAGGAACGCATCGTACTTTCCTTATCATCTTCCAGATTAATACGATAAAATTGATTTATTGTATCGACAACAATGAGTCCAACCTTGTGTGTATTGATGGCGTTGTTTATCATTTTCTCCTGTTCTTCAAGCGAAGATGGACTAAAAAATAAAATATTGGAAAGTATGCTTTTTCTATCATATTCTTTACACATTTGATCTAATCTTTCTAAAGATACTCCCTCACTGTCAATGTAAGCAACTTTTTTGCCTTTAGATGCATATTCTCTAGATGTCTGTAAACAGATATTCGTTTTTCCACTACCCGCCTCGCCATGTATCTCAGTAATTACACTGCCTTCCATTCCCCCACCCAAAAGATCATCAAGAGGTTTGCATTTGAGCTGTAAACGTTCCATCTTAGGATAGTCAGTGGGAATAAGAATAAAAATGTTTTTAGTGATTTGGAATAGATTAAAATTATGAAATTCTATCTTTGAAGATACACGCTTTGCAAACTTTTTGGGACGTGGGCTCACCACACTCTATACAATTATTCAACCCAATAAGGGGAAATCTATCAAGCAGTAACTCTCGTATGCTGTCATAGCTGTTTAAAATACTGTGTCTTGTACCAGGATTCCTATATTCTAAATCATCGACTATATCGCGGAAAACTCTACGATATGCACGGGTAGAATAAATGCATTCGCCATCATGATATTCAATGTTTTTTAATATGGCGTATAATACAACTTCCTTTTCCGGGATTAACCTAAGTGGAAACATCCGGGGGACGAGACCTGGTTGAATTTTTTTGTGGGGTCCCAATTTTGCCAGTTTCTGCACATCTCCATTAATAAAATTCATTAGTATGGATTGAGCCATATCGTCCAAATTATGACCTGTGACAAGTTTATTTATTTCGAGTTCCTTAGATTTTTTATTTAGGCATAATCTTCTAAAAACTCCACAGTAGCTGCACTCACCCAGTTCATCGTGTTTGGAAGCAATTTCGTCCATTGTCTTTCCAACCATATGTTTGAAGGATACAATGTGATGTTCTATCCCAAGTTTTTTGCAGTTTTTAACGGCAATTTTTATGCTTTCATCCCGGTATCCTTTTATCCCTTCGTTTACTGTTATAGCAAAGAGATTGATTTTCTCTCTTTTTGAAAAGATATCGTTTGTAATATGAAGTGCAACCATGCTGTCCTTCCCCCCAGAAATAGCTATTCCTATCCTGGAATTATCTTCAGTCCTTCCTTGCTTCTTAATATCCTTTTTTACTCTCCTTTCAAAATACTGAATAAAATGATCTCTGCATAGATGTGTACCATTGTATCGGATAAACGTTACTGCGGGTTTACTGCATTTACTACATTTCTTCGTCATCAGGGAGTAGAAGGTTTATCAGATAAAATAGTTTAGGGAAAAAATTGCTGAGTGACAAAAATGTCTGAATGACATTCTGTCACAATATGTTTATTAATGATTGTTAGCAAAGTATAACGTGTGAAGACGAAAAAGAAAGTTTTAAAGGGTAAGAAAGGAGATGGTCCTGAATGGATACAGGACATCGCATGCTGCTTTTTTACTTACAGAAAAAATGATAAATCAGATGAATATGAGCAGGAGCTACATAATCTATTTCTTGAATATCAAGAGGAAGGCATGGGACCAAAGAAGGCATGGGAAAAAGCAAGGAATGTAATTGATTGTTTTGATATCTAGCGGTAAGATAGCTTATAGATTAAAGAGATACTGTATAAGCCAAGAATTATGAGTAAAATCATGATTATGTATAATGAATCTGATTTATTCTTTTCTACCAAGTGTTCATTAGAAATTTTCTCAGAATAGTATAAAGTATTAGAAGCTGAAAGTTGACGCGGATGTTTTGAGATATTAAGAAATGATCAGATACATGATTTGATCTTGCTGGGTATTATGATGGTTTGAATTGAATTGATGGGATTTATTTAAAAAGTTAAAAGAGAATTCAGAATGTAAGGGTGATTCCTGTATTATTTCTAACGGCTAGAACCTATCTATATAGTTAGTAGTAGATTTGGAGACAAGGCAGCTACTGAGTATATTGAAAAAACCTTGCGATATAATAAAATTTTGAGAAGGGATTTGATAAAATTTCGGGGAAATAATAGTTATATAATAACAGATTCTAATGAATATTGTCGTTTCCTAATCAGGAATGCGTTACAGGAAAATCATTGTATCGTATAAGGCTATATTAGATAAAATTGTTATTTGAATAAAATAGGCCATCGGTCCATATTTCAAATGCTATGATTGGATGCTCTAGGTTAAACCCTACTATTGTTTTTGGATGGAGTTCACCAAAAAAACCAATCTCATTGTTATCACAAATAACTGATGCACATCTGCCTTTTACAAAGGCAGGGTGACCCTTATCATTAATGCTATAGTTTACTCCGATGTCTCTCATAACACCATCTACGATTGATTTACAACCAGTGAAGTTTGCCTTAGAATCTATTTTAACAGCGGCGAGATTATACTTGTTTTTAAAATGTTCATCTGTTATCACACCAAGCTCAAAAATTTGTTGAGGCAATGGATGGTGTCTATTCTCAGCCAATATTTTCAGGATAGATGGAAGAAGACTTACGCGCAGACATGAAAACTCTTCACCTATCGGGTTTTCAATTTCGACACTTCTACTTTTCTCCAAACCCATTTTCTTGAATTCATCTTGTTCGTTTGAAATGGTAAAGGTAGTAACTTCGTTAAAGCCTAGACCTATCATAATATTTCTAAGTCCATCATAAAGATTATGTCTTGGTAAAGTCTTACCAAATGTTAACGACTTGGGAAAATCTGTTTCAAATTGTTCAAATCCATAGCCAACTGCTACGTCTTCAACAAGATCTATATCATGCAAAATGTCCGCTCGCCATGAAGGAATTTTAACCTTAATTTTCCCCTCCCCAATTTTTTCTACACTATGGCCCATTTTACTAAGACAGTCCATGATTTCTTCTTCATTAATATTTGTTCCAAGTATTTTATTCACGTAATTTACAGATAAATTTCTTTTAATGGTAGTCAAATCAGGTGAAACTTGAGATTCCTCGTCATGCTTTATTGTTGTACTAAAAATCTGCCCACCTCTTTCAGCAAGTGCAGTTATCACAATGTTTAATGCATAATTTACTGCTTTCATATCAGTTCCAGTAACATCAATAAACAAATCTTTTGTAAATGGTGTTACTTCTGTCAAAGATCCATTAATTATTGGAGGAAACGAGAGTACATTGTTATTTGAATCTACAATCAAAGGGTATTTATCATAACTATCTAACAAATGTGAATAGTCGACTCCTTTTTCATGGCGTGTAAGTATCTCACTTAATGTCATTGATTCAATCTTGGTCAATGGAACAAACTCGACGGAATCTGGATCAACTGCTTTGTACGTAAAAGGAGGCTGCACAGGCTCAAAATTATGGACTCCAATAGCAACCTTTTTCCGATTTCTACCAAGTCCAAAGTGAAGTTTCTCTTGCATGTCCATTAGTGATGCTATTAGTTCATCAGTCATAGTAAGATTTTTTACTAGAGCAGTAACCACAAAAGGTCTAACTTTATTAACGGAAGGATCGACATTCAATATTACATCTGATTTTTCAATTTTATATTTTTTTAATCCTTTTTCAAAACCAAAAAACGCTCTTGAAGCACGGGCAATTCCTTCTACAGACGTAAGATCTGGTCTGTTTGGGAAAAACTCGATACTTATTGTATCTCCTTCTACTTTGTCTAAATCAGCCCCAATCATCGGCAATTGTTCTATCAGTTTATCTTTTGAGATTTCATATCCCAAAAGTTCAAGATAATCATTATAATCAAATGTTATAACTGGCATATAATTCATGAAATATGTTCTTGGTATATTTGATTTTGGTGAGATTAGAATTAGTGGTACTCACCGATCTATCCAGCGAAATGTTTAACAAAATATCCCGTAATATTTCATCTATTATGTTTCCAATTTTTGGTTATATTACCCCCATAAGATTTTATAACACATGTTTATAACCTTGTTAGATGAATCAAGAAGAGATAAAGCAAATTGTAGAAAAAAATAACATAGGTTGGATACAAGCACATTTCACTGATTTGTTTGGTAGGATAAAAGTATTACACATTTCGGCTGATAATTTTATAAAAGAAGATATGCTAAATTGTGGGTTTGGTTTTGATGGTTCTTCGGCAGGATTTGCTGATGTTGAGAAATCAGATATAATTGCCATGCCAGATGCTGAAACCTTTCTTATTTTGCCTCATGAGAAAAATGAAGCGAGAATATTAGCTGATATATATGATACTTCACTGCAGCGATTAACTGTTGATCCAAGATATGCTTTAAAGAAGGCTGTAGAAAATGCGAAAAATTTTGGTTTTGATACTATTAAAATATCACCAGAGATGGAATTCTTTGTTTTGGATGAAAATAAAAGAGGTTTTTATGAAATCAACGAAAATGAAGGGTATTTTTCTCCCCCTCCGTCTGATAACGCAAAAGAATACAGGAGAAATCTATCTGATCTATTAATGAATAGTGGATATAATATAAAATATCATCATCATGAAAACGGCAGGTATCAGCATGAGATTGAAATTAAATCTTTAGAAGCAGTTGATGCAGCTGATTTTTGCATATATTTCAAATATCTAGCGAGAGAGGTTGCAAGTCTTGATAACCTACAAGTGACATTTATGCCGAAATTGTTTTCGCGAGAATCAGGAAATGGAATGCATGCTCATATATCGTTGTACCAAATGGGGAAAAATGTATTTCTTGACGAAAATGATGGATATCATTTAAGCCAGACAGCACGATATTTTATTGGTGGCATACTTGAACATTCAAAAGGCATGACTGCACTAGCTAATCCTACAGTAAACTCATATAAGAGACTGACACCAAATTTTGAGGCGCCTGTGCATATTGCATGGGCACAACACAACAGAAGTGGTTTGATAAGAATAGCTGCTAGGAAAAACATTGATATCGAAATTAGAAACGCAGACCCATCTGCAAATCCGTATCTATTTTTTGCTTCTATAATTCATTCAGGTCTTGATGGTATAAAAAGAAAGATTTTATATGAACCTGTTGAGAAAAATATCCATAATATGAACAAAGAAGAATTGAAAAATTACGAAATTAATAAATTGCCTACTAATCTACTTGAGGCCCTTGAAGAATTGGAAAAAGATGATGTTCTTAAACGGGCTATGGGGCGGGAGTTGATAGAAAGATATGTGAAGAAAAAGAGAGAAGAATGGCAGCGTTATATGTCTGAAATAACAGATTTGGATTACAAATTTTATTTTAATTGCTAGATCCCTTCTTTTATATTTAACTTTTTTTTTTATCATCATTATATATTTATTTAATAGTAAATTTGAGATAAGATAAGCAAAAGTAATTTTAGATAAATTATTTTAAAATAAAATTATATTTATACCCCAAATTTGAATATTCAACAGCATTAAATACTATTAGGTTATCTCAAAATCCAAGCGCTGGGGTTAAAAGGTATGATTACAAAAAAAGTTGAATGTCCAAGGTGCAAAGCTCATATTTCCGTCAAGGGCGAACCAGGAGAGAAAATCTTAATTTCTTGTCCTAACTGTAATTTGAAAGGTTGTTTTAATATTCCCGGTGCTAAAATTGAAACTAGTTATGTTAGAATTGAGATTAACAATCTTACTAAGATTTATAAGGATGTAAAAGCGGTTAATGGGGCTTCTTTTAAA
>Ga0272442_10007177_pt1 | contig 14483 bp, 12 predicted proteins | sample SSMForm2O_FD_200262 | JGI IMG/M metagenome (GOLD analysis project Ga0272442, IMG submission 200262) | Marine sediment archaeal communities from Little Sippewissett salt marsh, Falmouth, MA, United States - SSM-Form-2O | ecosystem: Environmental > Aquatic > Marine > Wetlands > Sediment ...
AGATTGTTTGGCAACAGGAGGTCCAAAATGTTATTAAAGTTTCTCACGATAAAAAAGTTATTCACCGCTTGGAAAAACTCCTCGCGGCATAAAATCGGTCACTTTGAGTAAATTATATAACGTCAAACCATAATAACGCGGCTCTGCTTTATTATCAGGCCTTTTTGCTTCTGCCTGAATTGGATGATAACATTTATGAAAAGATTAGAGGTGTATGCGATGGCAACGAGCCGGACAAACAGGTAAAAATATTCCTCGGGAAATGTTTACAAACAATTAAATTGTTTGAAGCAGCCTCGCAAATATCGGACTGTACTTGGGGACTTCTGTCCGAAAAAAAAATAAGAAGTGTCTTTTTGACTCGGAATGCTGTTAATCTTAGTTACATTGTTGTGACAGATGCCCGGATACTCTCTGCAGACGGTTATTACCGCGCGGCTTTGGAGCAGTGCCTTAGCTTGCGACAATTTTCCAGTCATCTCAGTCACATATCACAATTAGGTCCGTCCTCTTGGGAAGCCAATGGATATTCACTCAATACTATTAACTTTGTGCTTGGTGAAATGCCTCCTGATGTGGACACTCTTATGTGGTTGAGAGGCCGGCTTTCTGTAGTTCAAGTGGAAACAGAACTTTTGGATGCCGATTTAAATAGCACTTTGGATACAATTTTAAAAGAGATAATAAACTCTTCCCATGTATACGATGAAACAGCTCATTTTAAAGTTGTCGAGGCGACACAAAATCTTTTCGGGGCATTTTTCGCCATATTGGATAGTGATATGAGTGCGACACAAAAAATTGCCGAAATACAGAAAATTAAAATTGCTGAAAAGTATCCTGATAATCCATTAATGAATATATCTGCTGACTTGCTTAAAGAGATTAATTCTATAATGGCTACTGACATGGCCTATGAAGACATGCTTACCGAATTGAAAGATGTTATCAATAAAACCGTCTCTAATGAACAGGCCGCCGAGTTAATCTATAATTACTTCAAAAGAAAGCTTGACATCAATAAAATAATACTTGGTGACGTGTCTCAGGATCACAAGCTTATAGACAAAATTATAGAAATAAAGAAACTAAGTAACGAAAAGTCGGAAGCAGAGAAGCTGGCAGACATATTGATGTTTCCTCCTTTTGGGAAGTCGATTACCGGTATGTTCAAAATGCAAATTACGCAGATGGCTTTGGTAAACAGTACCAAAACTGCCGTTGAACTTTATATTATATTGGCTAAGACAGGGCAGTTGCCTGCGGAACTTCCTGATTATCTGCCCAAAGATCCTTATACCGGCCGGGACTTCGTCTATGAAATAACCGATGACGGTTTTGTACTAAGCTGTAACAGCAATGAATTCAAGCGAGGAAAAGAACGCTTCACATTTAAGGTCCAAAGATAGATCGTAGGGGAACGGCCGTTATATTTTAATGCCAGCGTCCGGGTCTGTAGCGCCAGTGGTCTCCTTTTCTCCTTGTATGCGGCGGGATCCATCTCGCACCTCTGTGTGCCGGTCTTTCCCATCGTCCCGGGATCCAAACCCAGCTGCCGGTTTCGACAACAAAATGCCCGTCGATCCAGATATGGACACCGCTCGGCCGGGGCGGACGAGTCACTACAACTACGGGCGGAGGCGGAGGAGCAATATCGATTTCAATCTCCTCGATAGCGAAAGGCTCGCCGCTGACTACAACGCAGCCCGGCACATAGACAATCGCAGCAAGACAGAAGATGCATAAAAGGTATTTCAGAGATTTCATAGTTTGTTGCTCCTGTAAAAGAATATACTCGATAGTTATGTTGCTGTTAAGATTATCGGACAAGCAACCGTTTTTACTTTTGTAAAAATCCACCTTTTCAATTCAAACAATCCAACATCACGGGCCGGGTTTCCCCCGGCTTCTCACATACTAAAGGCACTGCGGATATGAAGAAGTCACGATATTTATGGAATTTTCATTGTGAGATTTATGATAAATATGCGTATTTTAATATGGTAGGATGTTTTTCGAAGATATGTTGCGAATTATCGGCCGGCGGTTTATAATCGCCGCCGGCTGCATAGCTAAAAAAAGGGAAATTGTTAACAGAAAAGTTAGAGGACTAAAATGCAACCTCTTATTATTGTCGGCTTCGTCGCACTTTTTATCGTTATAGGTGTCCTTGGTTATCTCAGCTCCCTGAAGCGCAGGCAGGCCATGATGGCACTTGCGGCGAGACTTGGTCTGAATTTCTATTACCAGAAGGACAGGAGTATTCCCCGGCGGTATCGCTTTTTGGACAAGCTCCGCGCCGGCAGAGACCGCTACGCCTTCAATATCCTCACCGGCAACTATCAGGAAAACGATGTCACGATATTCGATTTTCATTACAAGACCGGCTCGGGCAAAGACACCCACCACCATTATTTATCGTTTTTTTTGTTGAATCTGCCGCAGTTGTTCCCGGAGCTGGTCATTGTCAAAGAGGGAATTTTCTCGAAGATAGGCCAGGCGCTCGGATATGACGATATCGATTTCGAATCGCACGAGTTTTCCCGGAAGTTTTGCGTCCGATCCAAGGACAAAAAATTCGCCTATGACGTGTGCAATGCCCGGATGATAGAATATCTTTTATCTAATACTGACCTGAGCATCGAAATTGAGGATAATATTCTGGCGATATCGTTCAATCGCAGGTTGAAACCGGAGTATATCGAGCCGAATCTGAACCGGCTGATTCAAGTCAGGTCTCTTTTGCCGGATTATCTTTTCGCCCGGAGGTGATTTTTATGGCAGCACTTATAGTTGTCGGAGTTATCATTTTACTGCCGTTTGTTTATTGTATCCTGACCTATAACACGCTGGTGGCTCTGCGGAATCATATTTCCGATGCCTGGGGCAATATCGATACGGAGCTCAAACGCCGGTACGACCTGATTCCGAACCTGGTGGCAACGGTCAAAGGTTACGCCGCCCATGAGAGGGAGGTTTTCGAACGAATCACCGAACTGCGGACGCAGTGTATGGCCAATCAGGGGGCCGCTCAGGAGCAGGCGGTAAGCGAAAACGAGCTGGTCGGGGCTTTGAAGAAACTTCTTGCCGTAGTGGAAAATTATCCGCAGCTCAAAGCGGACCAAAATTTCCTGGAACTGCAGCGGGAGCTTGTCAATACCGAGGACCGTATCCAGGCGGCCCGGCGGTTCTTTAACGGCAATGTCCGCGACTATCGCAACAAATGTGAAACGTTCCCAAGCAGTATCATCGCCGGTATGTTCGGATTCGAGAGGAAGGGCTTCTTTAACGTTGCTTCCGCGGTCCGCGAGGCACCGGAGGCCGATTTCAGCTCATAGAGCGAGCCTAATCCGGGATTATTTTAAGATGTACCGCTGGGCTTGATAGCAAAGTATTACAGTTTTTTGTGTTTTGGTGCATAAAAATCAGGCGCCGATTCGCATAATGGCTAAAAATAGACGCAAAATGACATTTCTTTGTGCATTGATATATAGATAATAGCATCCTGATTGTTATGAAGCTTTTATCCACCAAATTTGTCAATCTCTATAATGGTGAATTTGAACAAATTATCATTCGCAAAAATAATAACTGACAGAAGACTAATTGTGAGATATAATTGCTGCTTTAAATTTCACGTGTGTATAAGGATTTCATACGAGAATAAATGTGAAAGATGGAATAGATTGTGATATGTGTTAGCTGGAATTTCAGATTATTCGATGAAGATTTATCAGGGATTTTGAAATTGTAACCACAATTGTTTATAGGAGAATGTTATTAAAAGGAGAATACTATGGTTTTAATTGAGAATTACTGGTTGGCTGTACTGGCGTGTGTATTTTGCATGACCTGTTGGGGATCATGGTCAAATACACAGAAACTTGCAGCAAAAACCTGGCGTTTCGAATTATTTTACTGGGATTACGTTATTGGCCTGGTACTAACTGCGCTTCTTTGGGGATTCACTTTTGGAAGCATGGGCAATAATGGCCAGCCTTTTTGGGAAGACATAATGCAGGCTACCAAGGTAAGTATATTTTATGCGATGCTTGGTGGTGTAGTCTGGAATATCGGGAACCTGCTTTTCGTGGCTGCCATTGCGCTTGCAGGCATGGCTGTAGCCTTTCCAATAGGTGGAGGCATCGCGTGGCTGGGAGGCATTCTTTTTAATTATTTTATCGAAGATGCTGCGGCGGAAATGGGTACATTACCTAAAACCATGTTGTTCATTGGTGTAGGTATCATTTTTGTAGCTATTTATCTGTGCATGTTAGCCTACAAGAAGCTGGCTGCTCACCAGCAAAAACCTTCCACACTGGGCATTGTGCTGTCCGTCCTGGCGGGTTTGTTTTTTGCTTTCTTTTATGGATTTGTTGTCAAATCGTTCGATCCAAAATTTGTTGATGGTGGCGCAGGTAACCTTGGACCTTTCAGTGGAACATTATTCTTCACACTGGGCGCCTTGGTGACCACTATTCTGTTTAATCCAATCGTAATGAGATTCCCTGTTCAAGGTGACCCTGTAACGTTTAAGCAGTATTTTTCTGGAGCGCCTAAAAACCACCTTACAGGTTTATTGGGAGGTCTTATCTGGGCATCAGGTATGGCAGTAAGCTTTATGGCTGTCGGTTCGGCGAATCCTGCAGTGTCCTATTCACTCAGTAACGCATCACCGGTTGTAGCTATTCTCTGGGGTGTTTTTGTCTGGAAGGAATTCAAGGGCGCGCCGAAAGGAACAAACCTCATTCTGACAGTTATGTTCGTTTTATTCCTGGTGGCCTTAGGCATAATCACGGCCTCAAAAGTCATTTAAATGTGAGATTATAAGAATTGAATTAATGGAAAAAACAATGGCAAAAACAAAAATATTAGCAATCGATCAAAGTACCAGCGGCACAAAAGCGATAATCTTTGACAATAAAGGCAAGGTTGTTCACCGCTGCACCGAGAATCACGAGCAATTTTATCCCCAGCCGGACTGGGTCGAGCACGATCCGGAAGAGATCTACGAAAAAACAATGCTTGCCATTAAAAACGTCCTTTCGGAAAGCAAGACCGACCTGGCTGATATCGCGGCAGTGGCCATTACCAATCAAAGAGAAACTGTGGCTGTCTGGGACAAAAAAACCGGTAAACCTGTTTATAATGCAATTGTCTGGCAGTGCCAGAGAGGTGCAAAAGCCTGTAAAGAGTTACAGGAACAGGGTTACGGAGAAATGGTGGAAGCCAAGACCGGCTTGTTGATCGATCCCTATTTTTCCGCAACCGGGTTGAAGTGGATTATGGATAATGTTGACGGTGTTCAGAAGAAAGCCGCAGCGGGCGAGCTCGCTTTCGGAACCATGGATACGTGGCTTATCTATAAACTAACCGGAGGTAAAGTACTCGCTACGGACCATTCCAACGCCTGCCGGACAATGTTGTATAACATTTTTGACCTGAAATGGGATAAAGAGCTTCTGGATCTGATGGGTTTGCACGAATCCATGGCTCCCGAGGTGATGTATTCCGACGCTGTTTTTGGACATACGGTACCGGGAGAAGTTTTTGACCGGGAAATCCCCATCACCGGGGTCATGGGAGATTCACACGCGGCTCTTTTCGGGCAAAATTGTTACCAGAAGGGCATGGCCAAAGCAACTTACGGGACCGGTTCATCCATTATGATGAATATCGGTAAAAAACCTATGAAGAGTCCCGAGGGACTGGTAACCTCGATAGGCTGGGGATGTAATAAAGAGATTGACTATGTATTCGAGGGTAATATTCATTGCACCGGCGATACCATTAAATGGCTGGTCAATGATTTGGAACTTATCCCCAATTCGAAAATCTCGGAAGAGCTTGCAACATCGGTAGATAACAACAATGGTGTTTATATTGTGCCTGCTTTCGTCGGTTTGGGAGCGCCCTATTGGGATAACGGTGCTCGAGCATGTATATCAGGTATGCCGAGGAGCACCAAAAAAGCCCATGTCGTACGTGCCGCTCTGGAAGCCATTGCTTATCAGATTAAAGATCTAATCGATTTAATGGCCGAGGGTTCCGGAGTCGGCTTAAAGGAATTACGCGTCGACGGCGGACCGACACGGAATAACTTCCTGATGCAGTTTCAAACAGACATGCTGAACAGCGCCGTTGTCAGAACAGATGTTGAGGAAGTTTCGGCTCTGGGTTCCGCTTTGATGGCCGGTCTTACTGTTAAAGTTTGGAAAGATTTCGATGAGCTTTCCTCGCTTCGAAAAGTCGATAAAACATTTGGTCCGAGCATGGATGCCGGGAAACGGGATCAGCATTATAAGGGTTGGCAGGAAGCCGTTAAAAAGGTGCTGACAAAATAGTTAAATATACCATTATTAAACCATATATTTAGGAGTGAAATATTATGTATTTAGAAAAGCTAACTTTCGGATTGATTGTCGGCACCAGGAATATTTTTAATGCAAAACTGGCGGAAGAAGCCAGAAAATTGCTTTTAAAGAAGATGGATCAGTGGGGATACGATTATGTCATTCTTCCAGTAGAAGAAACCCCCACAGGCAATATCGAGACCTATCAGGATGCCAAAAAATGCGCGGCGCTTTTCTCGAAAAACCGTGAGAAGATTAACGGCGTGATCGTGGTTCTTCCAAACTTTGGCGATGAGCTGGGCATCGTAAATACATTGAATCTTGCGAAACTGGATGTTCCCGTGCTGGTTCAGGCCTGTGACGATGACAATGACAAGGTGGATGTATACAGCCGCCGGGATGCTTTCTGTGGTAAATTGTCGGTCTGCAACAATCTCTACCAGTACGACATTCCTTTTACAGACACCACCTATCATACATACCCGCTCGACAGCAAGATGTTTGAAGAAGATATAAAGAAATTTGCGGGAGTCTGCAGGGTTGTGGGAGGTATCAAGGGAGCGCGTATAGGCCAGATAGGCACGCGTCCACAGGCCTTCCAGACCATGCGTAGCAGTGAGAAAATTCTGCAGGCAAACGATATGACGGTAATTCCTGTTGATCTTTCCGAAATCCTTGCCGCAGCTAACAAAATCGATGATGGCGCGAAGGAATTAAAAGCCAAGATTAAGGATATCGAAGCTTATGGTTCACTTGCTTCGAACGTCACATCTGAAAAAGTGAAAAAACAGGCAAAATTCGGAATCGCGGTTGAAAGCTGGATCGCTGCAAATGAGATCGACGCCGCAGGGATTCAGTGCTGGGACTCGTTGGAGCAAAATTACGGCTGTGCCGCCTGTCTGACGATGAGTATGCTTGGTGAAAAACTGATTCCATGTGCGTGTGAGACGGATTTAACAGGTGCCATATCGATGTATACGCTCATGCTCGCTACAGGTAAGCCGTCCGCACTCCTGGACTGGAACAATAACTTCTCTGATGACCGGAATATGTGTGTCTGCACCCACTGCAGCAACTATCCGAAAGGTTTCTTCCAGAATGATGTGGAATTAGGTTCGCTTGATGTTTTAGGCACTGTTCTCGGCCAGGAAGATACTTTCGGCGCTGTAAAGGGCAAGGTAACCCCGGGCCCGTTGACTTATTTCCGTATATCCACCGATGATCCGATTGGAATTATTAAATCCTATCTCGGTGAAGGTGAAATTACAAAGGATCCTTACGGGATGGACGGCGGCATTGCGGTTACCAAAATACCGAACCTGCAGAAATTAATGAAATACCTGTGCAAGAATGGCTTCGAGCACCATGTCAGTATGGGCAGAGGTCTTGTAGCAGATATTATCGAAGAAGCCGTCAGTACTTATCTCGGTTGGGATCTGTATAGAAATGAATAAAATCTGATGGTTTACGTAAATTAACTGCATAAGCGTTCACTGGGAAATTGTGTCTTTTTGAGCTTATATGCGACAGGTCATTTTCTTAGTGATATTGTCCTTACACTTTTTTATTGACCGAAAAAGACTGTTATTCCAGTGAACGCTTTCTTGATTGCGTATCATTCGAAAAGTAAGGTTTTAAACGAATGAAAAAACTGCCTGTTGTGAGCTTCGTGATGAAATCGTTGGAGGCGGATTTTATTAATACGTGAAAAATTTTTTAACTAAGCAAATAAAGGCGGATCCGGAACTCATACCCGTCGGCACCGAGAGTTAAACAGAACATGACAGATCGAGAAATAAAAATAAAGTCAATCAACTATCGTAAAAAATTGTTAAAATACATCAAGCTTGCGAAAGCCGGTCATACGGGCGGCAGTTTGTCCTGTGTGGACATACTGAATGTGTTGTATAACCGCATTCTGAATGTCTCGCCGGAAACATTTAGTGATCCGGGACGTGATCGATATGTACAGAGTAAAGGCCATTCCGTCGAAGCTCTGTATGTAGTCCTGGCGGATAAGGGATTTTTCCCCGAATCGGATATCGAGACGCTCTGTAAGTATCGTTCGCATTATGTCGGTCATCCGACCCGGAAAGTACACGGCATAGAACATAATTCCGGCGCCCTTGGGCACGGACTGGCCTTTAGTGTAGGAGTAGCGCTTTCAGCTAAAAAAGACAATGCAGACTATAAAGTTTACACCTTGCTTGGAGACGGTGAATTAGCCGAAGGTTCGAACTGGGAATCCATGTTGTCGGCAGCCCATTACAAGCTTGATAATCTGACGGCAATCGTTGACCGTAACAATCTTCAGATTACCGGTAAAACGGAAGATGTCTGCGGTCTTGAGCCGCTTGAGGAAAAGTTTCGGGCTTTCGGCTGGCATGTGGAAATCGTTGACGGCCACGACATCTCCGCTCTGACGGACGTATTGAGTAGGATACCTTTTGAAAAAAACAAGCCGAATATGATTATTGCGAATACAATCAAGGGCAAGGGAGTGAGCTTCATAGAAAACGACCACGTATGGCACCACCATGTCCCAACTGATGAGCAGTACCAGCAGGCACAAGAAGAATTAGATATGCTTTTGACGGAATTAGACACATGAAATTCGAGGTAGGTAAAGAATTAGGCAAGGCGAATCTGGAAGTATTCTCCGAAACTTTATTATCGCTGGCAAAGCAAGACCGTAACGTCCTGGCGGTTACCAGTGACTCGCGAGGTTCAGGCAAATTAACACCTTTTGGCAAAGCCCTGCCGGAACAACTTGTCGAGGTGGGTATCGCAGAGCAGAATCTTGTTGGTGTAGCCGCCGGCCTGGCATCGACGGGCAAGAAAGTTTTTGCGGTTTCTCCGGCCAGTTTCCTGACAGCCCGGTCGCTCGAGCAGATTAAAAACGATGTCTGTTATTCAGACCATCCGGTCAAGCTGATCGGCATAAGTTCGGGCGTCAGTTATGGTGCATTGGGATCAACCCATCATGCCACACATGACATAGCTGTTCTAAGGGCGATAAATAATGTTTCAATTATTGTACCTGCTGATAACTTCGAGACATCGGAAGCGGTCAAAGCCGCTGCGAACATGTCTCATCCGGTTTATATAAAATTCGGCAAAAGACCGATGTACCATCTGCATCGTCCCGGTACAATAGTCGAGGTCGGAAAGTCTATAACTATTCGAGACGGGAAAGATATCACGTTCATTGCCACGGGAGAAACGGTATATCACGCCCTTATGGCGGCACAACTGCTTGAAAAGCAGGGACTGTCCTGCCGTGTAATAAGTATGCACACGGTCAAACCACTGGATGCCGAGGCGATTATACAGGCGGCATCCGATACTAAGGGAATAGTAACGGTCGAGGAACACCGTGTCTTCGGGGGACTTGGTGAAGCATGTGCCTCTGCTTTAATGGAAGCGGGAATGAGCGTTCCTTTCAAGATTGTTGGCCTGCCTGACGAATATACGATTACCGGCAGTCAACTGGAGATATTCAGCCATTACGGCATCAGTGCACAGGGATTGGCTGAGACAGCGGGAAAACTTCTTAATAAATAGAAAAGGCATTTGATTGCGTTAATGGGCGATACAGGATTCCGCCCTGTAACCTCACGGGTGTGATCGACCCCAAAAAGGCTATTATTAACTAAAAACTACCATTTGTCAGCCCCCGTTGCAACTTTTGGTATAGAATAAGCATAAATCTTTACGGGGTTGCCTGCCCTTACTTAATTGTGCGTACTCTGCTTATTTAATCCGATGTTACCAAGACAAGCAAGACTTATCCGTATTTGAGTATAGTCCGCTTCGCCGTTAAGAAAGTCAAAGATAGGTTTCGTTTTCCCATCGCCGATCTGTCTGGCTGCATTGGTGATAAGGCTGAATGTTCGCTCATCAACCCACGGAGAAGGGGAGGTGATTTGCCGTTGTTTTATGTACTCAGCCAGATATTGTCCCGTAGTTGATTCCGCACGATTGATGGATTTGGATACTTCTTTTATGGAAAGTTCCTGTTCGAACAGCTTAAATGCAAACTGTTTCGCCTTGCTCAATTTTGACCGGGTTTTTGACTTGGTAACCGACAATTCCGATGAAACTGTTTCCGGATTTATACCGATATCCGTCCGAAGTGAATTTGCCCGGCAGTAATCCTTAATAGCAGCGAGCACAACTTTACCATACTGCCGGCATTTTTTCTCGCCCACTCCCTTGACTTCCAATAAGTTTACAAGTGTGGAAGGTCTTCGTCTGGCCATATCTCTCAATGCTGTGTCATCAAAGACTATATAAGCAGGCATCCTCTTTTGGCCGGCAATTTTTGCACGTAACATTCGCAGAGCCTCAAATAGCCCTTTATCAACACCATCCCACGAATCTATAGAGACCCTGGAGACTTTCGTCGGTTTTAGAGCGGGTTTTAGCAGGCGGGGAGTTTGGCTTCCTTTTAAAACAGCCCAGCCTTTGGCGGTTACGTGCAGAATATTATACTCGCCGGTTTTTTCAATATACTCCTGGCCGGTAAGCTGTTCGATCCAGTCATGCACGATATGTTTCGAGTAGTCACTCAGCAGGCCGTAAGTACTGAGCTTGTTATGATTGTTTTGTATAATTCTCTTGTCCTGCGAACCGGTGAGTACCAATGCGGTGTAGTCACCCCCGAACCGCTGGTCAATGCGAAGGATACAGGATAAGATTTTTTGCGCTGTCACCAGCGCATCATCTATACAATCCAGCTCGCCCAGGCATATATCGCAGGCATTGCATTTATCCTTTTTGAGGTTCTGTCCGAAGTATCGAAGAATCGTCTTGTGCCTGCATACTCCGCCGGTACAATAGTTATACATTCCTCTGAGCTTGATCAGTGCAATCTTTCGAGCCTCTTCGGGCATATCTCTCATCAGGCTTTTCCAGATGCCGTAATCGGCGCCCGAATAGAACAGGCAGCACTCGGCTTCGAGACCATCGCGTCCCGCCCGTCCGCTTTCCTGCTGATAATGTTCAAGTGACTTAGGCATTCCTGTGTGAATTACATATCTCACATTTGACTTATCGATACCCATACCGAAGGCAATTGTGGCGACAATGGTGTCGATTTTTTCTTCGATGAAGGCTTCCTGGTTTGCTTTCCTGTCTTCGTCATTCATCCCGGCATGATACGGAACAGCACGATAACCCTGTGCCCTAAGTTGAGCGCACATCTCATCGACATCCTTACGCCGGATACAATAGATAATACCGGATTCGTTTTTATGGCGGTTGAGTACGGAACAGAGCTGCTTTATTATGTTTTTTCGAGGCCGAACTTTATAAACCAGATTAGGCCTGTCGAATGAGCCTATCAGCATCTGCGGTTCTTTAAGTCGCAGTTGTTCGGCAATGTCACTACGAACCTGTTCGGTAGCTGTGGCTGTGTAAGCACCTATTGCAATATCAGGGAAAATTTCCTTTAATGACCCCAATCGGCGATATTCCGGCCTGAAGTCATGTCCCCACATACTGACACAATGTGCTTCATCTATAGCGATGAAAGATAATTCGACCTTTCGCAGAATCTCAAGAAAATCATCAGTAATAAGCCGTTCAGGAGATAAGTAGAGCAGCTTAAGCGTCCTATTGTGTATCCTGCTAAAAATAGCTCTCTGCTCGTCGGATGAAAGCGAACTGTCAATGCGTCCGGCAGGAAAGCCGCATTCAGCCAATGCATCGACCTGGTCTTTCATCAGGGAAATAAGCGGCGAGACTACGACAGCAAGGCCCGGCATGGTTACCGCAGGCCCCTGGAAACAAAGCGATTTGCCTCCACCGGTAGGCAGAACCACAATCGAATCCTTCCCGCGACTGATGCACTCCATAGCTTCTTTCTGCAACGGCAGAAAATTATCGTAACCCCAGTATTTATTCAGTGCCCTTTTAATATTTTCCATCGTCAGTAATATACTATCAAAAACATCTTTATAATATTTGCGGTACTTTTGGCTCGAATTCTCTCCGATTCTTCCATTAATGGCTCGCTCTCTAATGCTGTTTTATAAACCAGCGCATTTTCTAAAACGGCTGCTCCATCTCGCAGTGATTATTCCGGCACGGCAATTATAATTCTATTTTTCGAAGTTGTTGTAAGGTTTGCCGACTGCTTGGCAAACCTCTTCTGACGATGAAAGCCATTGCCCTCCGGCTAACAGTTCCCATTGCCGGACCTGCAGAGGATTTGCACCTCCTAATGGGCGATACAGGATTCGAACCTGTGACCTCACGGGTGTGATCCGTGCGCTCTAGCCAACTGAGCTAATCGCCCCGGTTAATTGATTTATTCAATCTGTGTCCGGATTATAATTTTTTTCCGGGCCGCCGTCAACCCGAAGTTAGGCCCCAATCAGGTTACGCGGCCACTATGTTAATTTTGCCGAGCTTGACTCCCTTCATACTTAAAATACTTTCCGCAATTTTATTAATTTCACCGACTCGTCCTTTTAGCACGATTATCTCCAGGCAGTCGCGCTCGTCCAGATGGATATGCAGCGAGGAGATTATCTGCAGGTCCCCGGCATGTGTATGGCTGTGCTGCAGTTCTATTAGCGATTCGGCCAGTTTCGCGGCATGATGGTCGTAAACCAGAAATACGGCACCAATTGCCTCGGCCTCGGGATTTTCGAGCTGCTTTTGGCTTATCTGCCGGCGTACGAGGTCGCGTATCGCCTCGGAGCGGCTCTGGTAACCCTGTCCGGCGATAAGCTCGTCGAACTCGGCCAACAGCTCTTTGTCAAGCGATATCCCAATGCGTTCAAGCTCCGACATAATCATTGTTCCTGCAAAACGAAGGATGTCACCGTCAAATTATTTCGAGTCGGCGCAGGATAGCACCCGCCCAGCGCGAGCTGCGGATTTGTGACAGAATTAATAGCAAGACGATTAACAGCCAAAAGCCGCAGAACCGCAGATAGTAAATTATTCCGTCGAATAAGTCCGGGCTTCTGTTCGAGAACCAATCTACTATCTCTTCGGGCGTGAACATCGCTCCAATAATGACAGGTGAAAAAACTCTCTGCCAGGGCAGAAGTAAAACCAGCGCAAGCAACGACAAAAAGAATGCCCTGGTGATATGGTTGATTCCGCCGAGTCGCCCCAGCATGGAAACTTTCAGTGAAAAGAGTATTGTCAGACAGTAAAGTGTGGCGGTAAGTATAAGCACAGCGTTGGCAAAACGGATTATCCACATCAGATGATCGAATGTAATGCCGAATAAACAGCCGCCGGTTTCCTGTTCTTCGGAGGACGTTACCATTTCCGGAGCAGCTGTTTCGGTTAACTTTTCCTCAGGATGTTCAGGCTCGGCAGATTCGGCTTCCGTCGGCATCTCAATGTTAACTTCCGCTGTCAGCGCAGGTTGGTCCGATTCTTCGGGTTGAGTTGTCACTGCAGGTTCGTATATATCGGCAGGCTCCTCCGGCTCGGCGGTTTGATTAGTCCCGGCAGGTTCGTCTGCAACGGCAGGCTCCTCCGGCTCGGCGGGCTCACTCGATTCGACAGGCTTTTCGGTCGTCGCGGGCTGTACTGACTCGGCGATTTGTACAGGCTCGGCCGGTTCTTCCGGCTCAGGCTCGTCAGCCTCTGCGGATTGATTTGGCTCGGCAGCCGCTTGCTGTTCGGCCTCGTTGGCGTCCTGCGCCATATTCTGTTTGAGTTCGGCCGTGATCGGCAATATCAAAATTTGCTCTTCGCCGGCGGCCGACATATTCGCACCGGGCGGTACAGGAATCCAGCCCATATTTACGAGCCAGAAACTTATCTGTGTGAGTAGAAGGCAGATAATAATGATAACGAAGAAAAGGTTTTTCCATCCCTTGAACACCCCGACGGCTTCGAGGCAATCGGTGGTATCAAGTAAATTTGAGCCGCTTTGGTTTTCGTTCATTTTTATGTCTCCCTGTTCTGTTTTTTCATATTTTCCGGATTCAATTTCATCCTATAGAAATAAATCAGGACTAACGTTTATTTTATGCAGGTTTCCTGAATTACCTGCCTGTTATCATATTTTGCTTTGGTCATAAGTGCAAAGAATTTCTTTTATCCTCCTGATGAATCTCGTCCTAAGAAACAATCCGAAATGTTTCGCTTGTGCCATAG
>Ga0272442_10007178_pt1 | contig 14480 bp, 12 predicted proteins | sample SSMForm2O_FD_200262 | JGI IMG/M metagenome (GOLD analysis project Ga0272442, IMG submission 200262) | Marine sediment archaeal communities from Little Sippewissett salt marsh, Falmouth, MA, United States - SSM-Form-2O | ecosystem: Environmental > Aquatic > Marine > Wetlands > Sediment ...
ATATCTTGGTTTTTCTGAGGAAGTATTATTTCTAGTGTTTTTATTGCCCATATACCCATACCATACTTTTTTCTCATATTGTTTGCAATATTTCCAACATTTTCATCGTTTATTTCTAGACCTTGTTTTTTAACTTCTTCCCAGATCAAATCCCCCATCCTAAAAACTGGAATATCCATTTCTTTTGCAATTTTAACTGCTTCACTTTTTCCTGAAAAAGGCATACCTGTAAAAGCAATGATTTTCATTATAACCCTAATAAATTATTTTTTAATGTATGATGCAGGGGGAGCGATTCGAACGCTCGAAGACCTACGTCACAGGGTATCTTCGTTTGAAAGCATAGAATTATGCTTTCATACAAACCCCTAAGCCCTGCCCCTTTGACCGCTCGGGTACCCCTGCATATTTTTCTACCGTAAATATTAAATCTACTCAAAAACCTTTTTGTATAATTTTAATAATTATGAATTATTTTTTATTTCTTTCCAGATAGCAGTTTTTTTTCACCATATTTTGCATAACAGTCACTACAGAATCTTCTGGCAATCAATGAATGTATATGTTCTGAATTACCTTCTTCATAGTGAAAAGTTTTACCAGCTGAGATTTCTTTGTTACAATTAGTACATACTTTTGGGAATTTTGCCACCTTTTTAACTAAATGTGTTTTTATTTCCAGCTTTATACCTCCCAATCTGTATTTATCATTTATTAATATCTTAATAATCTTTCCTAAATCAAGTATTTTTTATTGGATAAACTTAATAAGGATACTTTTAATATTGAAAAAATCCTGCCTCAGAATAGCTTCATGTATAGCGGGGTGGGGTAGCCAGGAAATCCCGACGGGCCCATAACCCGTAGATCAGTGGTTCAAATCCACTCCCCGCTATTCCTTTAATTATTAGTAAAATATAAAATCTATTTGTCTATATATGTTCTTAGGAATTTAGGATGGGATTAAAAAAGGATAGCAGTTCACTGTATAGTGAGACAGGGTTAAAACGATTTTCTGAGTTCTTTAAATTTTATTTGTGGGTTATTAGCTTTCAGGTTGTCTTGTCCTTTATTTTTGTGATTAGCTATTTTAATGAAAATATTTTTGAAATTGTATCTCAGATATTTTCTTCAGTTGTTTTTACAGTAATTATTGCATTAATAGACTCTATCATCATATTATGGCTATTTTGGGCATTTATATTTACTGTTGTTGGAAGAAAGGAGATTGATAGGCAGCACGAAATAAACGTTATGATTGCCTCAGCTTTTCTAATACCTGCTTTTATTTTGTTTGTTTTACAGGTAATCCTATCAAAAGGTCTTTTTGTTTCATCTTCAGCATTTTATTTTAAACCAAGTGGAGATTTGTCTTCATTACTTGTACAAAGTGATTTTTTAATTGCAATTTCTATTGCTCTTTCAATTGCTTTTGCTTTTGCTTTTTATATATATGTACATAGATTGACAAATAAAAATGAGAGAAACACAATGATATATGCAATTGGTTTACAGATTCTATCTCCTTTAACATTATATGTATCTGCAATCATTTCTAATTTCTTACTTTCAAATATCTATAGATCTTTATATGTAAAACTATGTGAGGCAAATATAAAACCCACGGATAAGGCACCATGCCCTTTCTGCAACCAAGAGATACCAATTGATTCTACTGTATGCCCTTATTGTAAAGCAAAGTTTAAGGATAAATCGGATCTAGAAATTGATCCAAGACTTGATTTAAAAGCCCCAAAACAAGAGTTCAATGTACCTCACGGTTACACGCCTGTCAAAGGACCCACAGAAGAAGAAAAGAAGAGATTATATTATGCAATCGGTGCAATTATCGTTTCAATAATTATAATTTCCGTTGTTATTGTTTTGATAAGTTGATTTTTTTTTTTATTAAAATTTCATTATAAGGTCTTTATTGTTAAACTCTACATTTTTTCCTTTTTTAATCTCTCCTACTAACTTAACCTCTGAATTCGTATGTTTTTTTAATATTTTTATTGACTCTTCCAAATCTTCATTTTCTACAATTATTGAAAATCCCATTCCCATGTTAAATGTCTGATACATTTCCTTATTTTCAATATTTCCTTCATTTTTTAAAAATTCAAATATTGCTTGAGGATTTATTGGTTGATTTATTAGATATTTTACTTTGTCATTCAATCTGTTTAGGTTTCTTAGGCCTCCACCAGTAATGTGGGCAAGACCCTTTACATTGATTTTTTTAATTAATTCAAGAATTTCTTTAACATATATTTTTGTTGGTTCAAGTAAAACTTCTCCGATTTTTTTATCTTTATATAGGCCATTTGGAAACTTATCATTTAACGAGAAATTTGATTTTTTTATTACATTTCTTGCAAGAGTGTATCCATTTGAATGTAAACCGCTACTTGATAATCCAATTATTTTATTTCCTGGCTTTATTTTTTCACCTGTAATGATTCCCCCTCGTTTAACATATGCAAGGCATGTTCCGGCAAGGTCAAATCCATTTATTATTTCTGGCAATGAAGCCGTTTCTCCGCCAATAATTGATATATTTGATTGCTCTGCACCCGTTTCAAGACCTTTTCCAATTTCTTGGGTAATTTTTGGTTCGGGGTTATCAATTGCTAGATAATCAACAAATGCAATAGGTTCTGCTCCAACACATATTGCATCATTAACATTCATTGCGATACAATCAATTCCAACTGTATCCCACTTTTTTATTTCTGAGGCAATTTTTACCTTACTTCCTACTCCATCTGTGCATAATACAAGTGCATAATCTCCAAATTCTACCATTCCTGCATAATGACCACCTAGAGGTTTACCTATTCCTTTCCTATGTGTTTTTATACTAGAAAGTATGCCTTTTATTGCTTTTTCTTCTTTAATTATGTCAACACCACTTTCTGCATATGTCATTTTCTTCAATTTACCGCCTCTTTTGTTAGAATAGCGAAATCAAAAGGGTTATGATAAACTTTTTTATAGTTTAATTGGTTATATTTGTTAAATAAAGGTTTTATATAATAAAGTACAAATTAATTAGTGAGCTCATAATGAAAAAGAAAAAAATTGTTGCCTTGATTATTGCAGTTGCAGTAATAATTCCTATAATTTTTGTTTATTCTACAATAGAAGAAGAAGAAAAAAACAAAATACCAATAGTTACAGTGTCTTACCCACGAGAAGGTTCTACTTTATCAAAGATAGTAATCATCAGTGGTACAGCATCAGACCCTGATGGTGATGACAATTTAATTGAGATAGAGATTTTGATTGATGATGAGAGATATCTAATTGATGGTAATTCAAAATGGAGTTATGAATGGAATACTTACGACCTTGATGATGGGATTTATAACTTTTATATTAGAGCATGGGACGGGGTGGATTATTCAGAGACTGAAGAAATTAAGGTTAGAGTTCAAAATCCTGTAATTGTTGAAAATGAGGAACATAAATGGGCAATTTTTGTTATTGCATCAAACTTCCCTGATGATAACGATAGCAAACTAGGCAATGGTGGACTTTATTTTGCAGAAAATATGGCAGAGTATTTTGTAAGAAATTATGATTATTCAACAGAAAATATCATTATTCTTTTTGATGACGGTTGGATTAGGGAAGATAATGGTTATGGTAAACCGATATATACGCTCCAGGAAAGAAAACGAAAATATGATTTTACCTATGCAGGTGCCTTTAAAGGAAATGTAAAACTAAGTATTGATTATGTAATTAATGAAGCAAATAATTTTGATGACAGCGAGGTATTTATTTGGATATCAAGTCATGGATATGGAGATAGCAGTAAAGAATGCTTTGGAGGAAAGTTACTAGAAAGAAGTGCTGTTTTTCTGTGGGATGATATATTAACCGATGATGAGCTTGGAGATATGTTATCATCTCTTAAATCTGAAAAAACCTGTGTTATTGTTGATGCTTGTTATAGCGGTGGATTTGCAGATAAATCCATTTTTAACCTACCTGAATTTTTCACCTTGAAATCTGGGATTCCTAATCCTGGTAGGATTGTAATTGCTGGAGCAAGTAAATTTAGACTTGGTTATGCGAGTACAACAAAAGGTCCTTTATTCTCCCAATTGTGGTTCTATGGAATTGAGAGCGGTAAGGCAGATGGTTTTATATCAGGAATACTTAATATTGGCAGGCCTACTAGATTAAAATTTTTTAAGGATGGGAAAGTTTCTGTTGAGGAAGCCTTCTTTTATGCAAGATATAATATTAGAAAAAACCCTGATCTAACAGATTACAAGAAGATGGAGCCACAAATAAATGACCAATATCCAAATAGAGGTTTTTTACGTAGTATGAAAGGCATGGTTCTTGGTGAATAATATTAAATAACCCTTTTTTTAATTAGATATATTGTAATGAAAAAAGAGGCTGCTTTTTGGGAAAAGATAAAAGATGAATCTGTTAAATGTAATCTATGTTCTCATAGATGTAAAATCGGCGTAGATAAAACTGGTATTTGTAATGTTAGAAAAAACGAATCAGGAACGCTTTATTCCTTAATTTATAGGTCTTGCTCTTCAATGGCTGCAGATCCTATTGAAAAAAAGCCATTATATCATTTTTATCCAGGAACAAAAGTATTTTCAATGGGTACAGTTGGATGCAATTTTAAATGCGTTCATTGTCAAAACTATAGCATTTCAACAGCTGGATCAGATTTTTCTTATTTAAAGGATATTTCTCCAAAAGACGTCATAAAACTTGCAAAAAATTATTCTTGCCAGGGTGTTGCATATACCTACAATGAGCCAACCATATGGCATGAGTTTGCCTATGAATCTGCAAAACTTGCCAAAAAAGGGGATTTGTATACTTGCTATGTGAGTAATGGATTTATCTCAGAAGACCCTTTGATAGAGCTTTCTTCAGTTATTGATGCAATCAATATTGATATAAAGGCATTTAATGAAGATTTTTATAAAAAATATTGTAAGGCAAAACTAAAACCTGTACTTGATAGTTGTAATATTGCAAAAAATAAAGGGATGCATTTAGAACTTACCTATCTTGTTATTCCAACTCTTAATGATTCAATTGAAGAAATAAAGAAATTTTGTATTTGGGTAGTTGATAATCTGGGACAAGATACACCAATTCATTTTTCAAGATTTCACCCTGATTATAAATTAAAGGATTTACCGCCAACGCCAATTGAGAAGCTTATTGAAATATATAATCTTTCGAAGGATATTGGCATATTTTATCCATATATTGGAAATGTGCCTCATGGTGAATATGAAAACACGATTTGCCCTAATTGCGGTAATCTTTGTATTGAAAGAAATATCTATAGCATTACTATTAGGCATTTAAATAATAATAGATGTAAGAAATGTGGAGAATTACTAAATATTGTTATCTAAATTTATAAAAAACACAAAATTTAAATAAATTGATTAGTTATATTATTGATTAAAATATATAAAAAGGAAAAACTTAATAAAGTATTAAACATACTTATATTAATAGAAAAATAGAATTTAATATATAAATATGGGTGAACATATGACCTTGAAGAAGACTGATAAGATAATAGCTGTTGTTGGAGTAGTAATACTAATTGTTGCAGTAATCGGATTTATTTTTTATGTTGATACCGAGGATACAGTTAACGATAAAATCGAAGAAGTTGATAACGATGTCAGTGTCGAATGGATTGAATATTCAGAAGAGACAACTATAAATGGATATGCAGGAAAAAAGAGTCCTTATAAAGACCCAATTGTAATTACTTTGGATGAAGATTCTGTTCTAACAAGTATAGAAGTTAGTCTAACTTGGAAAGATGATTATTCAAAAGGTTTAATCTTTAACAAAGGTCAAGATATATTGGATGCATCAGTTGGTTTAACTGGTGAAGAAGCTCAAAGCATTAATAGTAAAGGCTCTTGTAATAGATCATTTGGCTCAGCATTTGTTATAAATGATATTCCAGATGATACAATTGTTGAAGATGTTGAAGATATCTTTGAAGCAGAGGAGATAATACTAGATGAGTATTCTGGTATGAACACAGCAACACTAGATGTTAAAGTAACAGTTGATCCTGGTGAAAGATTATTATCATTAAGAATAGTAAAATTACTAAACTTTTTCAGAGATAAGGGAAACAGCTTTGATTTAGTAGTATCTTATACGTACTATAAACCAGATTTCAAAGGTTTCGAAGAAACAGATGATGGAGATAATTACGACGAAACCCCTGATACTAGCTACGATGGGTCATTCGGAAGATATCTAAGAGATGTTTCATCTGGAAGAAATATATAAAATTAGATTTTAAATCTTAATAGGGCGCCTATACCGCCTATTCCTTCTATTTTTTTACCTGCTTCATGCATTGTGTTTATTATTGTAAATTCACTGTTATTTTCCTTTGCAAGTCTTAATAGTCTTTCGCCTTTTTCATCTCTTACTAGGATGTCTGTGATAATTAATCTATCAACAGCTCCGTTTTTCAATGCATTTTCTACTTCCTTTTCCCCATAACTGGCAAGCCCGTCCTTTTTTATTTCTTCAAATAGTTTTTCAACAAGACCTGTTTCATAAACAACTCTATTTTCTTTGGTTATTTGTTCAACAATACCTGTTTTAATTGCTTCATTTACTCCATTCATACCTGAGCAACCAGTTCCATGGACAAGATATTTATTAAAAAGCTCAGGTTCTTTCTCCCTTGCATATTTTATAAAATGATCCTTTGTAAATCCTGGTCCTAATATTACCAGTGTTGAATCCGGCGTTTTATTTACTTTTATTATTGAAATAATTTCGCCGAAAAACTCTTTTTCAGTATCTTTACTTTCAAACATCTTCCCTGATCTTTTAGAGTTAATATCTGCAATCCATTGCACTCCACTTTGTCTTAGAACAGCAATAGTTGCAGTTTCTTCATCAAGGCATAAAAAGCTCACTATTGCTTGATTTCGAAGCTTAACTGCCTCTTCGATCCTTTCAAGTTGATGGCTCTTCCATTTATCTTTTACAATTGAAAGGCTATTCATCTTATCAGCATTAATATTTAGTGTATGAAAAGACCCTAGGTCTTGAGGACCTTCCTCAATAGTCCCATGGATTCTTAATCTATCTGAAAACTCATGGAATTTAACTTCAGTTACACGAACTCCAAGTTTCATTCTTTTTTTATCTGCTTTTTTTGATCTTTTCTTGTCATCCTTTTCTTCATCAGTTCTAAATGATACTGCTCTAACAAGGTCTTGTTTATCAATTATATTATAAAGATGCCATATATCATCAAGATTTTCTGGCACAAGTTTTATTTCACCGTGCTTTAAATCCTTAAATAAGACCTTCATATATCAACACCTACTGATTTAACAATGTTAATTCCGCCTGCTGGAAGCAACCTGTCAATAATACTTGAATTTACTTGAAAAGCCTTTGCAATCTTTTTTGATATATCACTTTTCTTAATTGCCCCCGGTTGAATTATTATATATTCATTTGTTCTTTTTTTAATAGATTCAACAGGGCCTGCCATGATTTTTTTATCACCTAGGATTTCTACTTTTCCAAGAGCAAGTTCCAGTTTACATCTGAAATAATTTCTCTTACCTCTTATAATAAATGCACCTTTTGGAACAAATTCTCCACTTCTGGGTGATTTGCTAACTTGTTCAGGCAGCACCCAGTAAGCTTGGGCTTCTGCAAACTGCTTCCAAGCTTTTGAGTAGGATGATGCAAAAATGCAAGCCTCTTCAAGGGTTTGTTCAGAAATCTCAATTTTTTCTTCATTTAGATTCTTATTTTTTATTACCACACTTGGGGCTCCTTGGATATCTGCATGAGCATATCTATCACCTTTATTTAGATATTTTTTTACAATATGCTCATTTGACTTTGCATCACGACCTGCTATTACAATATTTCCTTCTGGAGAGATAAACCAATGAAAACGTTCAAACCAAAATTTTTTCTCAGAATTATCTTCTCTTTTTAATTCTTCGTCTTCTTTTTCTTTAAATTTTTCCTTTGATAAGTTAATTTTTTCAATAGTTTTTTTAATAGAGCGTTGTGCACCATTAAGTTTACTTTTATACTTTTTATTGTCATTATATGCTTGCTCTGCATTCTCAGATACTGATTTTCTAAAATTGATTTTTACTTCAGTGGTATTATCCTTTTCGTCATTTAATTTTACAATTAAAAGATTCTGAGTTGGAGTAAATTTTTTTACAATATCAATTTGATTAATCTTTTTAATTTTTTCTTCTTTATCTTTTAGTTCAAGGGTCTTTTTTATTTCTTCAATTAGCTCCTCTAACTTTTGATAATTAAGATAGATTAGGTCTCCTTCTTTCTTTTTTATGTCAATTTTTTCTCTTAATTTTTTTACCGTATCTTTTTGTTGTTTAAGTTGTCTGTCCAGTCTTCCAGTTTCCTCATCTTTTTTTCTTTCTATTTTTTTTTCAGATTTATTATTTACAATAAATTTTTCAAAACCTGCATTTATTGATTCAACATCCTTAAAATCCACATCCTTATAGCTCTTGAATTTAATAGGTAGGATGTCTACTATTTCATCATCTTTTATAACAATTACTGGATTGTATTTTTTATCCTTAAAAATCTCAATGAATTTGCTAAAGTTATTGTATAGTATTTTGAGGCTTTCCTCACCAATTTTGTCGATTTTTTGCTTTTTTTCTATTTCTGCTCTATAGCATATTTCTTCTGCAATAATTCCACTTAAATTTAAATTTACTGCAAGTGTTCTGACGATATCTGCATTACTTTCTTTTATTAACTCTTTAAATTTATTATACTCTAAATCCAGAGGATTAATTTGCGGTGGAGGTGGAATATACTGTTCTCTTCCCTTTAATTTTCTATGTGCCCATGCCTGTCGAATTAATGGAAGAATTATATTTCCATTTGGGTCAACTAAAATTATATTTCCTTCTGAGAAAAACTCAAATACTATCTTATAATCCCCATCTTTTTTACCAATGCTTATTTTAATAATCCTATCAAATTCATGTTGTTTAATTTCTTTTATTCTGCCATTTTGTAGGTATTTTCTAAATGTCATTGCAAAGGTAGTTGGTTTTGTTGGAGTATTGATTTGTTTTTTTGTGCAGCATATCAACTCGCCATTTTTAATGTAAAGTTGTTTTTTTTCTTTTTTAGAAATATCTTTTACTCTAATAAGCAGCTCGCTAGGAGACAATTGATATATCTTTTCAATTACACAACCAATGAGTCCTTGTAGGTCATCTACGACAACATGGATGTCAAATGAACTAAGTTTTCTTTGCATAAATGCAGGTGCATATATGTTGTATTATTAAAAAAGACTGCCTAAATATAAAAAAAGGAGATGGGATGGGAAGGAATGGATAGTAAATCTAATATTTGGCAGATATGCCAGCGCGGCTGGCATGTCCCCCGTATCATACGTCATTCTAGATGCCTAAACATTGTTCTTCATTTATATATCTAAAAAAGGGGTCATTGAAAGTATTTTTCTATATTGTTTTTTATTAATTAGACCATAAACTATTTATAATAAGAATGCAGAAAAAGAGTAATATGAACGGGGACAAAATTTTATGTCTTAAAAGAAGGCAAAAAATATTTAATTATATATCAACACACCCTGGTCTACATATAATGAATCTATCAAGAAATTTGAATATCCCAAAAACCTCTTTGATTTATCATCTAAATTATTTAAGTAAATTAGGTTTAATTAAAAATTCATACAAAGGTAAATTTAATCTTTTTTACGCAAAAAATATGATAGGAAAGGAAGAAAAAGAATTAATAAAAATACTTAGAAATAAGAATTTTAGAAGGATTTACATATATATGAATTATTTTCTAGTTTTCTCACAAGAGGATATCTGTAAAGAATTTAATTTATCAAAGTCAACTGTTTCAAAAAGTATTAATAAACTAATAGAACTTGATTTAATTGAAGAGGCCAAAGTAGAAAATGGCAAAGTAGATCCATTTCAATATGATAAGGAAAATAGGAAAACCTTAGTATTAAAGCATAGGGTAAACGAAAAAGGTAGAAAAAAATTTTATATAAGAAAAAGCAAAGAATTAACCTTGAAACTTGAAAAATCTTTGTATCTATATAAAGATAGCATAGAGGATCAAGAATTGATAAGGTCATATATAGATTTGTTAGAAGAAGTAAAAAAACAACCAAAAAATAGAGTACTTCTCGGTCCAAAAACTGCATTTAATAATACGATAGACTTTTTTACAGATTTTTTTAAACCTCCCTTTTGTGCATAAAAATTATCATTCTTTTTATTAAAATTATATTTTTCATTTGGACTATAAATTTTATATATATCTAAAATCAACTTTTTGTAAATATGACAAGTATTGTAAAACAATCCTTATAAACTATGAATGTTAAAATGTCTGGTGATAAATATGAATAAAAAATTAATTTCAGTAACAATGGTACTATGCTTATTTTTATTATCAATTATTAGTATTAATACAACAGTTGGCAAAGGAAATGTTAATTTTTTGGAGGGAGATGTTTTGTATGTTGGCGGAACGGGTCCAGAAAATTATAGTTGTGTTCAATACGCAATTAAAAATTCATCTGAAGGAGATACAATTTTTATTTATAACGGAACATATCAATACAATTCCTTATTTGGCTCAATTAATAAATCCATTTCTATAGTTGGAGAAGACAAAACAACTACAATAATCGATGGTTTAACAGGTATTGATGTTTTTGTAATAAATATTTCAAATGTAATAATATGTAATTTAACAATAACAAGAGGAAGATGTGCAATAAATGTTTATAATTCATCAGAAGGAACATATATATCTGATAATGTTTTAAAAAATCATTCTGAAGCTGCAATAGTATTAAATCAAGCAGATGGGACTCTTATAAATAATAATCAAATCATTGAAAATAATATAGGAATATTGTCTGGTTGGGATGTAAAAAATAGTATCATTTCAAAAAATTTCATATCAGATAATGTTGTAGGCATATTTTTAAAAAGCTCATATAGTAATCTAATAGATGATAATATAATTAGTAAAAATTCACAGCAGGGTATTTTATTTGATAATATGTATCACAAACCAACTAATAACAAAATAACTGATAACGAAATTAATAATAATAATATAGGAATTGAATTTATTGATTCTGAGAAAAATTACATAACAGATAATATTATCAATGAAAATGAAGAATGCGGAATAAAATTTTCAAAATCATCTAATAGCAACAAAATAAAATTAAATTCTATATCTAATAACTCTGGGTATGGGATATGTCTTGAGTCATCAAAGCTAAATTTAATTAATAAGAATTACTTTTACAATAATACAAAAAACGCGTATTTTAAAGATTGTAAATTTAATATATGGCTTAGGAATTTTTGGAATAGGCCAAGATTTTTACCATATATAATAAAGGGTGAGAAAACAACGTTATTTAATAAAACAAGAAATAAAAGAAATATAGACTTCTTTCCTTTGAGACATTAATTATTATCAATTTTTTTTTCTTTCAATTTATTTAACTTTTCTCTTTTTATATATTTTTCATTTGGACTATAAAGCTTATATATCTAAAAGATTCATTAGTGAAATACTAAGGTGTAGAATATGAAGAAAAAAATGATATACTTTGGAGCTGTTTTATCAGTTATTTTATTGTTTATTAGCAGTATTGGTATTTCTGCTGGTGAAATAAGACCTGATGATGTTGAATATAATTTAGATATTGATCCGATTAATGTTAAGTTGTCTAATCTTGGTCTCAGTCTCGATAGTACTTTTATTGAGTATAAGCTTGCTGTTTATGAATATGTCAGTGATAATTTTGAAGGGACAGAATTAGCACTTGCTGAACAGTTAAATGAGTTAGATCAGATTTTTATTGAAATTGAAGGCATAGGTGTTACCCCAGATATGACTATGGAAGAAACTTTGCAGATTGTTGGTTTATTTAAAGGTTGGATTATTGTAAGAAGTATAATATTTGCTTTTCATGTTCCTTTTCCAGTTCCTTTATCAGACGTAGATGTTGTATGTAAAGATATAGATACAGATGAATCAAGTGAAGAAACAACAAATTGGTTTGGCGTATGTATATTTAAAAAACTTCCAAATCATCATGATTATCATATTTACCTTAAAGGAAATCCAGAAACACAGGAATTTGTTTATGATTTATTCTTTATTGAGTTTGTTACGTTAATCTATGTAGATTATTAAAAAAATTTTATTTTTTTTAACCCGACTATAAAGCTTATATATCACAAAAATTGAATTATAAAATAGATAAAGAATGGTGATTAAAAATGAAGAAAAATGTGATATATTTAGGTGCAGTTGCAACGGTATTGCTTTTGCTTTTTAGCAGTATTGGTATTTCTGCTGGTGAAATAAGGCCTGATGATGTTGAATATAATTTAGACATTGATGCGATTAATGCTAAGTTGTCTAATCTTGGACTCAGCCTTGATAGTACATTTTCTGAGTATAAAAAAGCAGTATATGATTCTATTAGTGATAAATCTACTGACTCCTCATTAATACTTGCTGCGCAGTTAAATGATTTAGATGAAATTTTTATTGAAATTGAAGGCATGGGCGTTAATCCTGATATGACTATGAAAGAAACAATAGGCATTACTGGTTTCTTTTTTGGTACTATTTATCTTAGGGCTGTAACTTGGGTTCAAGCAAAAGGCTGGATATTGCCTGCATATGCTGAAATAGCAATATGTGAAAATATAAATACAGGTATACCAAGAATAAAAATAACAAATTTGTTTGGTAGATGTGTGTTTAGATTTCTACCAAAAAATAATGATTATAAAGTATATTTGCAAGACGTACCATCGATATATAAGATTGTTAATAACCTTGTACTTTTTGATTTTGTTTTGTTAGTATATGCACAATAAATAAAATCTAAAATTACTTTCTTATTTTTTATATAATAGAAGGTATGGGCCCGGCAGGATTTGAACCTGCGACCATCTGGTTATGAGCCAGACGCTCCGCCAGACTAAGCTACGAGCCCAAAAATATTAATTGCCATAATACAACTTCTACTACTTAAAATTTAGATATTAAAAAACGTAAAATCATGATTATTTTTGCCTAAAACAAAAATTTCAATTTTATTTATTTAATACTTTCCAAAATTCCATTAACTCTTTATTTAGTTCTGCCTTCCATAAGATGAACTGCAGTTCTTCATTAGCAGAACTATTTTCATTTTTTGCTTTTGGCTTATTAATTCCACCATATTTTTTCATCTTTACCATCTACCAACACATTCCCATGTTACAATTTGTCAACATTGATTTATATACTTATTGTGTAAAAATGTCGATTTGTAATTATTTTTGATTTATAGGAAGGGAAATTTAATTAAGTATTTTTTCAATAGTATATCTGCATCTAATATGCTTGAGCTATCAAAATTATCAAAATATCCTTTCCTAAATGATTCAAAGGAGTACGTTAAAGAAAATAATTTATCAATTGGTGAGATACTAAAAGACCCTCTTTATGATAGGGCAAGAGCTATTGGAATAGAAAGACTTGATAATGCTTTTAAAAAAAAGGATGTTGGAAGCAGAAGTCTTGTAAATAAATCTGATTTTATAATGGAGCTATTATCTTATCCTATATCTAGAATGGTTTCAGTATGTATTAATGACAACTTCTTTAAAAGAAGATATGCCCTTGGCGAGGCAATTCGTGCATATAAGAATCTACTAGATGAAGAAACAGAATTTCTAATAAAAGTTTCAAATGAGTTTAATCTTGATGTGAAATATATTGAAGATAGAAATGAAATAAAGATATTTTTTAAGGATTATGTAAGAAATGCCCCAACCAGATATAAAGAATGGAAGATGATAAATAGAGATATGAAAAATGGTTATATTAACATAAACCACAAGGATCTTTCAAGAATAGTTCAGGAAGCACTAAGAACCAGAATTAATTACGAGCTTGACAGTAAAAAATGTAGTAATGCAATATATGATATATTTTCAATAGATATCAAACGAATTCAAAATTTAGTAAATATGCATAGAAAAAAGATTGAGGCAGCACCTGTTGGAAAACTTGATATTAAAAAACTACCTCCTTGTTTAAAAGATATCCTTGCTGCAATTCAAGCAGGAGAAAATGTTCCTCATATGGGTAGATTTGCACTTGTTTCTTTTCTAAATTCACTTAAACTCAGTACAAATGATATTTTAAAGCTATTTAGCACAGCTCCTGACTTTGAAGAAGATAAAACAAGATATCAGGTGGAGCATATTGCTGGAAAGATATCATCAACTTCTTATACGCCTCCAGGATGTGACAAGATGAGGACATATGGAATATGCCCCGTTGATAAAATAGATGATTTATGTAAAAAGAAAAGGCATCCTCTA
>Ga0272442_10007179_pt1 | contig 14480 bp, 15 predicted proteins | sample SSMForm2O_FD_200262 | JGI IMG/M metagenome (GOLD analysis project Ga0272442, IMG submission 200262) | Marine sediment archaeal communities from Little Sippewissett salt marsh, Falmouth, MA, United States - SSM-Form-2O | ecosystem: Environmental > Aquatic > Marine > Wetlands > Sediment ...
GTGCCGCTGTTGTTCTTGATGCCGGTGGCAACGTGCGGGTAGTTCCCGGTGATGAGCGTGGCCCGGGCGGGCACGCAGATGGGATTGGGGGTGAACGAGTTCTCGAACACCACGCCAGCGTCGGCCAGCGCGTCGAGGTTCGGGGTCCGGCAGACCGTGTTGCCGTAGCATCCCAGCGCATCGGCACGCAACTGGTCGGCCATGATCAGGAGGACATTCGGACGTTTCCGGACCATCTTCGTCTCCAGTGTTCGAGTCAAGCGGAATGCGGGCATGCTAACAGCTGCACACCTCCGGGGCAAGGGTTTTGCGGAACCAATCGAAAGGGCTTCCAAAAACGGTCGGGCTCGTTACACTATAGGTCTTTGGAGAGGAGGACCGGTTGACACGGCGACTCGTCATCGGCACGCGGGGCAGCAGGCTGGCGCTGATCCAGGCTCGGATGGTGTCGGAGGCCCTCGCCGCGTCGTTTCCGGACGTTGAAATCACGATACGCGAGATCACGACCTCGGGTGACCGCGACCGGAGCCGGGCGATTTCGGCGATGGGGGAAACCGGGGTCTTCACGCGTGAGATCGAGCGTGCGCTGCTCGCGGGTGAGATCGACCTCGCGGTGCACAGTCTGAAGGACCTGCCCGTCGAGCAGCCGGAGGGCGTGGTCATTGCGGCCACGCCGACGCGTGCGGATGCACGCGACACGCTCATCTGTGCGCGGGCCTCGGGGCTGGCCGGTCTGCCCGAGGGTGCGAAGGTGGGCACGTCGAGTCCACGTCGGTCGGCCCAACTGCTTCGGCTGCGGGCCGACCTCGACGTGCAGCCCATCCGCGGGAACGTCGACACGCGACTCGCGAAGGTCGCCGACGGGGACTACGACGCCGTCGTCGTCGCCAAGGCCGCACTCGACCGGCTCGGGTGCACCGATGCGATCACCGAGATCTTCGAGCCCGACGCGATGCTCCCCGCTCCCGGCCAGGGCGCACTGGCGGCCGAGATTCGCGACGGCGACCTCGACGTCGCCCGGTGCGCGAGTACACTCAACGACACCGTGACCTTCGTGACGACGGGAGCCGAACGGGCGCTGCTTGCCCGGCTGGGCGGGGGGTGTCACCTGCCTTTGGGTGCGCTCGCCCAGGCGACGGGGGAGGGGTCGTTCAGGCTTCAGGCCGTCGTCGCGGCCGCCGACGGCAGCCGCGCGGCACATGCCAAGGCACAAGGTGCGTTGGAGAATCCGTCGTCGGTTGTCGATACATGTTACCAGGCGCTTCTGGACACCGGGGCGGCTGAACTGATTTAGAGACTCTCATGTTCCAGGCGACGCGTGACAAGATCAAGGGGTTCGTGGTCTGGCTGATGATGCTCAACGACACCCCTCACAGTATTGCGATGGGCGTGGCGGTGGGCATATTCATCGGCCTGACGCCCACCGTCGGTGTTCAGATGCTGCTGGTGGTGGCGGTGTCGCTCTTCATCCGGTGCAACCGGACGGTCGGCTGTGCGATGGTGTGGCTCACGAACCCGCTGACGATGGTGCCGATCTACTTTGCCAACTACATGGTCGGCACGTGGGTGCTGCGGATCGCACCCTTGAAGATCGACGTCTTCGGTCGGAAGATCACCGACGCGTTTCATCACGTCTACTGGCACGAGCGTCTCAGCGCCATGGTGCGTGCGATGGGTCGCCTGGCGCTGGACCTGGCCGGACCCCTGTGGCTGGGAAGCGTGCTGGTGGGGGGGCTGCTGGCGCTGCCGGCGTACTTCGTCGTGAGAAAAGGCGTGGTGGCCTATCGTCGGGTACACCAGCGTCGGCTGGAGGCGGCACTCGCCCGCGAGAGCTCGGACGACACCGACGGCCACGAGGAGAACACCGATGGACAAACTCTACAAGACCGGTGAGGTGCTCAAGCGCGCCGGCATCACCCGTGAGGTCTTCTACCGCTACCTCACCATGGGACTGGTGAAACCCGCACGCACCAGTCCCGGCGGACACAACCTCTTCGGCGACGCCGTCTTCAGACACATCGAGCTCGTCCGGGAACTCAACGCGTCGGGGTTCTCACTGCGCGACATCAAGGACATTTACTTCCGTGACGAGCGCATCGACACCGCACTCGGTGAGGGAAAACCCCAGGCACCAGACAAATCCCAATAACCCAATGACGAAACGCCTGCCGTTTCCCTTGCGTGATCGGAGCACCGGGTCACGGGACTTCGGGATGGCGTCCTCTCAAGGGGTTCTTTTCTTGTTTGCCCTTCGCACGGACGGACTTATAATCTGAGATAGAGCACCCGGCGGGGAGGGTCTGTACATGGCGTTCGAGAAGGACCTGGCGAAATCGGCGTTCGAGGGGGAATTGATCCTCGCGAGTTCGTCGGCACGTCGACGACAGTTGATGTCGGAAGCGGGGTACGACTTCCGGGTGCAGGCGCCTTCTGTCGGCGAGGACCGTCTTCACCGACAGGCCCCGCAGGTGCTGGCCGAGTCGCTGGCCTATGCGAAAGCCCGCCAGGTTGCCGACACGCTCGAGCGAGGCGTCGTCGTGGGCGCCGACACGGTGGTCGCACTCGACGGCGAGATCATCGGCAAGGCCAACGACCGGGCGGAGGCCCGACGGATTCTCACCCGGCTCTCCGGCACGACGCACGAGGTCATCACGGGGCTCTGCGTGATGAATGCACGTCGGGGTGAACGGCTCATCGGCGCCGAGACCACCCGCATCCTCATGAAAAAGTTGACCGGCAACGAGATCGACGCATACGTCCACAGCGGTGAGGGCATCGGCAAAGCCGGGGCCTACGCCATCCAGGAAAACGGTGACCGGTTCATCAGGAAAATCGACGGAAGCTTCACCAACGTCGTGGGACTGCCCATGAAGCTCCTGGCGGCGTTCCTCGACACGATGAAGGAGCTGGTCTATCGCGATTGACGCGGCCCACGGCGGCGCGGCCGCGACGAGACGCTCCCGGGGGGTCGAAATGCGAGGAATACGATGATACGCAAACTCATGCTGTTCACGACGGTCCTGTGTCTCGTGTCGACGGGGGTGTCGGCACGGACGAAACTGGCCGAGAAACTCGTGATCGAGCTCGACCGCACCGTCTACGGACTCAACGAGGCGATCACCGGACGCGTGAAGGAGCTGGACGTCGGTGAGAAATTCACGCTGGACCTGGTGGACGGGTACGGGAAGGTGCTGGACCGTCAGCACCTGAAGCGTCGCGGGCGTCGGGGCACGCCGTTCACGATTCGCATTCGTCGGTTCTCGACGACGGTGATGTACGTCTACGTGAAGGGCGCCACCGAACGGACGGGGATCACGAAGGTGCAGCTGACGCCGGCGACTGCGGGGTGGGAGCGCTTTCTCGTCTTCACGACCGACCCCTGGTCGATCCAGAAGATGACGTCGGCCGACGCGCTGCGTCGTCTGGGCGTGCGGGCGGGCATGGCCACGAGCACGGCGACGGTCAGCGGCTTCGCCCGAGGCAACTTCCGGTCGCTCGTACTCGACGCGGGCGCCACCCAGGGATACGCGGTCCCCACCAGCAACGCACAGCAGGCGCTTCGCGACTTCACCGAGCGTGAGGACAAGAACGATTTCTCGGCACTCAAACGCTCACAGTCACTCTCCGACGCCGAGCTCGTCGAGGCGGCCGCCAGGACGTTCGGCGAGAAGGTCAAGGACTACACATCGTTCAACCCGACCGGGTATGTCCTCTACGTGCAGCCGGGGGTGACACCGAAGAACCTCGCGGTTGACTACTCCTTCGACGACGCCTCGCTGACCGGCTTCCGCGTGTGGCTGCGCAAGCAATACCCCACCGCCGGGGTGCTCTCCCGACGATGGAACATGAAGTTCCGCCGCTGGGAAGAGGTGCGACCCCTGACGGCACGGGAGATTCTCGACCGGGAAAAGCGGAACTTCGCAAGACGCAAGGAGCTCAACTTCGCCGGGTGGGTCGACCACCGCACGTTCATGGACGAGGAGTTGTCCGCACGCATGCGCGAACTCACCGAGCGCATTCGCCTGGAGCACCGGGGCGTGCGCGTCGGCCTGTCGGGGGCGGCCGCCCCCGCCGCCTACGGGGGATACGACTGGTCGCTCGTCACCGACGTCGTCCACATCGTCGAAGCCGACGACGAGCGAACCAAGCGTCTCTCGGCGTCCCTCAACCGGCGACGGGTCAGCCCGGGCTACACGTTCGGCACCGTCTCGACCGCACAGCCCGCACCGGAGATCCTGCGACAGCTCTGGACCTGCGTCGCCGACGGTGACCTCGGCATCGTCCTGAAACCGGGCAGCGGACTCATCAACGCCAGGAACCTGCCCACCGACATGGGCTATCAATTGCGTCCGTCGCTCCTGGCGCTCGACGGGATGGGGCCGGTGCTGATTGATCGTGAGTTCATTCCGTCGCCGACCCAGGTCTACGTCTACTACTCGCACCCATCGGTTCGCGTGCAGTGGATGCTCGACGCGCTGGCCCGCGGTGAGGACTTCCGCATGGGCGAGTCCTCGGACGACGTGTGGAGAAGCACGTGGCACCGGAATCTCTTCGCGTGGACCGACCTCCTCGACGACCTCGGGATCGAATTCGAGTTCCTGGACTACCGTGTCGCGGCCAAGCGCGGCTGGCAGGCGAAAGCGAAGGTGGTGATTCTGCCGAAGGCGGTGGCCCTGTCGGCGGCCGAGGTGACGCAGCTTCGCCGGTTCGTCGACCGCGGGGGCATGCTCGTCGCCGACAGCCAGGCGGGGCTCTTCGACGCGCACGGGATCACGCTGAAGCGTCCGGCGCTCGATGCGCTCTTCGGCATCCGCCGCGACGACTGGCAGACCGTCGAGCTCGCCGCGAAGGTCACCGCGACGCCCGAGCTCCCGTTCCGCGTGCACAAGGAGAAGGGACGGTTCAGGGGACTCGCCGAGGGGGTCTCCATGGCGGGGCTGGTTCCGGTCGAGCCGAAGCTGGCGCCGCGCGGCGCGGGCATCGGTTACCACCTGAAGACCGGTCGTGCACACGCGGTGCTCACCCGCACACAGGGACGCGGAAGCACCGTCTATCTCAACCTGTCGCTCATCAACTATCCGTGGGACCGTCTCGAGTCGAAGAAGGTCGCGGGACTTCGCGAGCTGGTGCGTCGGACGCTGGCCCTGGCCGACGTTCGTGCGGGTGCGACGCTGAGGCCGGCGGCCGGGAAGCCGCTTCCCGACCTCACCATCCGCCAGTACCGTCAGCGGAAGAATGATTACCTCTTCGTGCTCCGTCGCGCCGAGGCGCCCAAGGAGCCCCCGCCGCCGCCCGAGCCCGTCGACGAGCTCGACGACGAACCATTTGACCCCGACGCGCCCCTCGACCCCGACAGGCCCCGCGAGCCGGTGCCCCCCGAAGACGTGGACCCCGAAGACGTCGGACGCCTGCCCGGCGGCGAGCATCGAACCTTCCTCGCACAGGACGCTCCCGAAGACACCAAGCCGGTTGAGCCCGCCGACCCCGCCGCCAAACCGGCCGAGCCGGAAAAGCCCGAGGATGCCGACACGAAGAAGGACGAAGACGACGAGAAGAAAAAGGTCGAGCTCAAGGGGGACGTCTTCAAGATCAAGCTCGACCGTGAGCGGTTCGCTTACGACGTGATTTACGGTCGACCCCTCGGCAGGGGGAAGACCGACGAGGTGCTGATGTTCCTGCCCGAGGGCGAGTGTGCGATGCTGGCGCTGCTCGATTACGAGGTGACGGGCATCAAGATCAACCTGACCGAACGTCCGCAGCAGGTCAACTACCGGCTGAAGCTGCAGTCGACCGCGCGTCCGGGACTGCACCCGCTTCGCGTGAAGTTCATCAACCCGGACGGCAAGGAAGAGGTGCAGTACGGCACGATTCTTCGCGCCGAGCAGGGCGACGCGACGGGACTCTTCGAGTTCGCCGTCAACGAGGTCCCGGGCAAATGGAAGCTCCAGGTCACCGACGTCGTCACCGGCACGAAAGGTGAGACGACGTTCACGTTGAAGTAGCGCCGGCTGCGGCGGAAATCCGGGGACATGCCATGGGCGGAACCCGACTCGCAACGCTCATCATCTCGGCGCTGACGCTGGCCGCGTCGGCGGTGACGCTCTGGCGAACGCTCCGTCGACACCGGCTGAGCCTGGCCTCCGGGAAAGACCCGCTCCAACCCCACCGCTTCACCCGACGACGCCTCACGATGGGAATCCTCCTCGGGGTCGTGGCGCTCATGCTCTTCCTCGGTGAGTTCGTCCTCGAAAGTCACTTCATCCGACATCCCATGCAGATGACGCTGTTCTACTGTGCGATGCTCGGGCTGCTTCTGTGGCTGATGGGGCTGGCGCTGTTCGACATGACGCAGGTGATGTTCTCGCATTACGATATTCCCTCTGATTCGGGAAAACCTGCTAACCGCAAAGACGCAAAGGTCGCGAAGAACAGCAAAGACAAAGGATTGGGGTGAAAGCAAAAAGAAGAGACAAGGCTGTTTCCTCTGTCGTCTTACCCCAAGTCCCGTCGCCTTTTCTTCTCGTCGTTCTTTGCGACCTTTGCGCCTTTGCGGTTTGATTAGCCCTTTGAAACACAATCGGAGATTGAATCGGTGTCCCACTGGCGTTCACTCGGGTTTCTGCCGATACTACTTGTGGGTGTGTGCGTCCTCGGGGGGTGTGACGGGCTTTCGGAAGCCCCCCCCTCGACGGGAGCGGGTGGGTTTCGCCCGCCGAGATACGCCCTGGAGGTCGACGGACACCCACTCGAGGTCGAACTGGCGGTGACCGACGAGGAGCAGTCGCTCGGATTGATGTGTCGCGAGAAGCTCGACGAAACCCACGGCATGCTCTTCGTTTACGACGACGAAGCCCGACGTTCGTTCTGGATGAAGGACACGTTCATTCCGCTGTCGATTGCGTTCATCGACCGGAACCGCGTCGTGCGTGACATCCGCGAGCTGAAGCCACGGGATAAGAACACGGTCTGGTCACAGGGGGCCGCCATGTATGCCCTCGAGGTGAACCGGGGGTGGTTCAGTAACCACGGCATCGCACCCGGTGCGAAGGTCACCTTCTCACCGGAGCTGGAAGCACGCATCGAGGAAAGTCGTTAGGAGATATCCTTGGACCTGTCGGAGAAGCTGGAACACATTGCGGACTTGAGTCGGGAAGCCGCCTCGGCGACCGATGCGGACACGCTCATGCGGAAAATGGTCGGCACGGTGCGGAAGGTGTTCTCGTGCCGAAGCACGGTGGTCGCCATGGTGTCGGAGGATTCGGAGCTGCTGTCGATTCGCGCGGCGGCGGGTCTCGACGATGCGTTCGTCCGCGACTGGCGAAAACCCGTCGGCACGGGCATCATCGCCGAGGTCATCTGGGAGGGGTCGAACCTGCTCTACGACCACATCGCGGCGGGAGCGGCCGAACTCGAAGAGCTCCGCCTCGAAAAGGACCCGACGAGCCTGATGTGCGTCGGACTCGAGCTCGACGGTCGGGCCGTCGGATATCTCCTGTGTGAAAGCGGCAACGCGTCGGCGTTCACCGAGGACGACCTGCGGCTTCTGAAGATCATCGCCGAGCTCTCGGCGCTCGCCGGCGACCGTGAAACCATCCGACGCATCAGCCGAAAGCTCATCATGATGGACCAGCTCACCCAGGTCTACAGCTACGCCTACTTCCACCGACGCTTCACCGAAGAGGTGGAGCGTGCACTGCGATTGAATGAAAACCTCTCGGTGCTGCTGCTGGAGGTCGACAACCTGAAGGCATACCGCGAGACCAACGGCTGGCAGGCCACCGAGCGTGTGCTGCGCGACATCGCGAAGGTCGTCTCGGGAAGCGTGCGCAACATCGACGTCGTCGGACGCTACGGCGTCGACGAGATCATCCTCTACCTCCCGGAGACCCCGCGCGAGAAGGCGCTGCCGGCGGCCGAGCGCATTCGACAGCTCGTCGAAAAAGCCTCCGAACAGGCCGATGCGCCGGGACTCACCGTCAGCGTGGGGCTGGCAAGTCTCCCGGAGAACGGCGACACCGTGAATCGACTCCTCGAAAGCGTCACCTCGGCGCTGCTTGCCGCCCAGCGTGCCGGACGCAACCGCGTCGAAGCCGCCGACGGGGCTCGAATGTCGTGAACCCTTCACCGGGAGCATGAACAGCGGAGGTCAACCTTGAACTCCCTGACGCACGCACTGGTGAGGACGATGAAAGCCGTCTTCGACCCGCCCGGCCCCGTTCTCGAGATCGGCTCGAGACAGGTGCAGCAGACCGACTTCGGCGACCTGAGAGCGGTCTTTCCCGGTGCGGAATACGTCGGCTGTGACGTCGCGTCCGGTCCGGGTGTCGACCGCATCGAGCACATCGAGGCGATGAGCTTTCCCGACGGCTGGGCCGGGACGGTGCTCTGTCTCAACGTTCTCGAACACGTGTGGGACTTCCGGAAGGGCGTCGAAGAGATTCTTCGCGTGACCGCCCCCGGCGGGGCGGCGCTCGTCGTCACGGTCTTTGAATTTCACGTTCACGACTACCCGGACGACTACTGGCGCTTCACGCCGCAGGCGCTGGCGCGGCTGTTTGAGGGTTTCGAGAGCGTTCTCGTGGGCTGGCAGGGCACCGAGCGACACCCGCGAGCCGTCTTCGTGCTGGGGCTCAAGAAGACGTGCGAGGACCTCGACGCGCTCGCGACGAAATGGCGGCTTGCGGCGCTCGATCGATGGGACGAGCGTCCTTCGGCCTGGGCCCGGCTGCGAGCGGCCGTCGGGAGTCTGCTTTTCGGCAGGAGAGCGTTTCGCAGAATACGACACTACCGCCGCCTGACGATCCGCGTCGGCGACGATTGAACCGGAGGTCGCCATGAGCGACCGCAGCGCTCAACAGCACGACGTCACGTCGAAGACAGAGACGATTCTCCTTGTCGGAACGCCCGGCACCGGGCAGGGGTCGCTGCGTGCACAGCTCGACGCGCTGGGGTACGATCTGCTCTTCTCGGCAACCCCCGAGGGTGCGGCGGCGCTCGTCGCGAGCCAACCTCCCGACCTCGTGATCATCGATGCGACCGCCGGTGACGTCGACGCCTACCGCCTCGCCGTTCGCATCAAGGAACTCACCGAGGAAGAGGCGGTGCCGGTGATGTTCGCATGTCTTCCGAAGGACCTGCGGACGGAGATCGAGTCACGCGACCTCGGCGCCGACGACTGCTTCGCCAAGCCCATCGACACCGAGGCCCTCGCTGCACGCATCCGACTGCTGCTGCGAAACCGCTCGCTCGAACGCTCCCTCCGACAGCAGCACCGTGCGTGCACGCTGCTGAACGAGGAAATCACCACCGCCCACGACGCCATCAACCGTGAACTCGAACTGGCCAGTCGCATTCAGCGAAGTCTCCTGCCCAAGTCGATGCCCGAGATCGACCGGTTCCAGTTCGCCGCGACGCTGCGGTCGTCGGGTGCGGTCAGCGGAGATTTCTACGACGTCTACCGTCTCGACGAGACGCACTACGGGTTCTACATCGCCGACGCGATCGGTCACGGCGTCCCGGCGGCGCTTTTGACGATCTTCGTCAAGAAGGGCATCCAGACCCGTGACATCACCCCGGAGGGATATCGGCTGCTGTCGCCGGGCGAGGTGCTGCTGCGACTGAACCGCGACCTGATCGCCGCAAAACTCTCCGCGAATCCCTTCATCACCATCTTCTACGCCATCCTCAACGTCGAGACGGGGGAACTCTCCTACGGCTCGGGGGGACATCCGCCCGCGATGCTCCTGGCACCGCGGGGCGCGGCGCTGCCGCTCTTGTCCGAAGGCGCTCTCCTCGGCATCTTCGAAAGCGAGTTCACCTCCGGCGTGCACACGCTGCAGCCGGGCGAAACCGTCGTCCTCTACACCGACGGCATCGAAGCCGCCCGGGGACCCCACGGCGCCGAAGGACTCGACGCATTGATCGCATATCTCGCACCCCGAGAGGACGAACCGACCGACCCGGCCGCCCGCGAAGCGTTCGCCCGTCACGTCGACAACGTCTTCGACGCACTCCTCTCACATGACGTCTCACCCCAGCGACACGACGATGCCACCGTCCTCGCACTCCGCAGGCTTGCTTAGCGCTCTGTTCACAAAGTCAGAATGCATTTCTCGCAAGACGTGCCACGGCTGGCTTGTCCAGCCGTGCGGAAAGTCGACCTTTGATGCATCGACACGGCTTGCAGGCAAGCCGTGGCACATCCTGAGACACAAGGCGTATTCTTGAACACAGCACTAGCGCTGGAAGCCGAGCCCGGGAAGTCCATGAAGACAGCGCAGCTATTCGGAGGAAGATTCGGCGGAAGGTCGTCTGCCGACTTCTTCGAGGGTATCGTAGTACTTCAGGATTTCGATGAGCTGGTCGGAGCTGATCATCCCCGTCTCCAGCATGAGCATCCCGATGAGACGTCGCTCGCGGCCGGCCCTCGTCATGGAGTCCTGAATCTCCAGCGCCGCCTGCACCTGGGATTCCGTCACGAACCCCATCCGCACCGCCACCTGCCCAAATTGTTCCGTCTTGGCCATGACGTCCCCTATTGCCACCCTGGCCCATTATGACACACGTCCCGGCGCCGCTCAAGCATTTTTTCCTCGAACGGGAAGCGTCCGCAAAACCAAAGAGGACACCGTGATCACAGAGAACGGCTTGAACCTGAAGGCAAGACAAAACCGCACCGCTGTTGTACCTTCAGCCTTCGGTCTTCAGCCTTCAGCCTCGTTTCCCCTTTTGTCCTTGACCTGTTCTGTGGGTCACGGTACGTTGCGCTCGATTCGACCCGGAGAAATCCATTGACGCACGTCGAGCGTATGAAGGCGATATACGAGGGCACCGCATTCGACCGGATGCCGCGGCTGCCGTTCGGGTTTTTCCAGCAGACCTGGGACCGCTGGCGTGCCGAGGGGCTGCCGGAAGAGGCGGCTCACTACGGGCCGAAGTTCCGCGAGTATTTCGGGTTTGACCCGTCGGTCTGGCTGGGACAGGGCCCCAATCTGGGATGGTGTGAGGCCCCGCTCGAACCGGCTTACGAAGAGAAGACACTCCGCATCGAGGACGGGCACGAAATCGTGCAGGACGCCACCGGTCGGGTGAAAGCCTACCCCGTCGGCACGCGTCAGCAGGTGATGCCGACGTATCTGAAGCACGCGGTCGCGTCACGTGCCGACTGGGAAGAGGACATCAAGCCGAGGCTTGACGTCGAGACCCCCGGGCGATGGGAGGGTTTCGACGAGGCGATGTCCGAGCAGCGCGACATCGTCGCCAGGGCCGAAGGTCTGCGCAGTGCGGGTTGTGTCGGTGGCTACATGTACCTTCGCAGCCTCATCGGCCCGGTCGACCTGTGCTACAAGTTCTACGACGAACCCGACCTGATCCACGACATGATGGTCAACTGGCGCGATTTCAACCTGACCGCGCTCAAGCGCTCACAGGCCGCCGGGGGGCCGTTCTATCGCCTGTTCCTCGGCGAGGACATCTGCTACAAATCGGGCCCGCTCATCTCGCCCGAGATGATGCGCGAATTCCTTACGCCTTACTACCGTGCGCTCTACGACGAACTGCAGGCCGGGCAGTCCGAGTTTCTCCACTTCGAGATCGACACCGACGGCGACTGTCGCGAGGTCATCGACGTCTACAAGGAGATGGGCGTCGACGCGATGAACCCGTTCGAGGTGGCCGCGGGCTGTGACGTCGTCGAGATCGGCAGACGGCATCCCGAACTGATCATGCGTGGGGGCATCGACAAGCGCGTCCTCGCGAAGGGCCCCGACGCGATCGACGCCATGCTCGAACGCATCTTACCCGCGATGGTCAAGCGCGGCCGATACATCCCGTGCTGCGACCACGCGGTACCCGAGGACGTGTCACTCGCCAACTTCATGCACTACCGCAAACGCGTGATGGCGATGGACGCCTTGGCGGCATCGTAGGAGCCCTACCGCAGACACCGGTGACCGCTCACGGAAAACCCGTGAATCACCCCCGCAGACCATCTATACTCCTGTCATGTTCAAGACTTCCGGATCGGCGTTCGCTGCAGAAACCCCGAGAGCCGCACACCTCAACGGAGGACGTTCACATGTTGGATTTGCAGAAGGTCGACGAAGTGGCGCCCGTTTGCCACCACTGCGAGGAAGAACTGGGCGTTGTCTGGTTTCGGGAGTTGAAAAGTCTTGCGGGCAGGCGCTACATTTACTTCTGCCCGAACTGCAGGGCTATTCTGGGAATCAGTCATCGCAAGGGATTCTTCATGGGCTGAGCCGGACCGGACCTCATGCCGAAAAGTCCGTGAATCCTCGACACGCATCCGCTATGATGACCGACACCTCTTAGCGAAGGATCCTGAGCCTATGCAGCCCTGGACGTTCGTTCACATCGCCGACATGCAGCCCGGGTCGCCGCGGTCGTTCCGATACCATCCCGACTGGGACGACAACTGGCAGACCGCGATGAAACAGATCCGCGAAATCAATCCCGAACGCGTTATCGTCGGTGGCGACGTCACCCGCGACGGGTCGATTCACGATTTCGAACTCGAAAAGGCGAAGACCGATTTCGACAGCTTCCCGTTCCCCTGTCACGTCATCCCCGGCAACATGGACACCGGCAACAAACACGCCGCGTGCCAGAGCGCACGCACCGACCGCCGCGACCTCGAACTCAACGTCACCTCCGAACAGCTCACAAAATTCGCGACCTATTTCGGACCCATCCAGTGGTCGTTCGTCCACAGGAACGTTCGGTTCACCGGGTTCTACGCGGCCGTCGCCGGGTCGGGGCTTCCCGAGGAAGACGCGATGTGGACGTTCCTCGAAGGGCTCAAAGACCTCCCGCGCGCCGACCATCACGTCGTCATGACGCACTACCCGCTGTTCCTCGACGCAATCGACGACGAGACCTTCGACCTGACGGTTCTCGAGCAGTATTTGCCGTGGTATTTCTCCATCGACAAGCCGCACCGCGAGCGTATCCTCGAACACCTGAAAGCCGCCGGGGTCACCATTGCCGTCAGCGGACACATTCACTGCTACCGCGTGCAGACCGCCGACGGCATTCTCTTCATCAAGTCGCCGGCCACCTGCAGCGCGCAGATGACCGACCGCTGGGACGACGCCGACGGCACGCTCGGGTTTCTGCGGTTCGACGTTTCAGCCGAGGGCATCACGCACACGCTGATTCCGCTTGAGCAAGTCTCCACCCGCCAAGGCTACGGCCCCGGCGGACACCCGAAACCCGAACTGCGGGATTATTCACAGGCGTGGGAGAAGTAGCTGCTTCATCCCCCTCCCTCTCGGGGAAGGGGCAGGGGTGTGAGGACCAGCAAGCAGCCCTTTCCTGGCAAAAGGGATGACACATGAAAACGATGAACGCGCTGGTGAAGGCCAAGGCCGAGCCGGGACTCTGGCTCGAACAGATGCCCATTCCGCAAATCGACATCAACGACGTCCTCGTCCGCATCCTCAAGACCTCCATCTGCGGCACCGACGTCCACATCTGGAACTGGAACGCGTGGGCACAGAAGACGATCCGGGTGCCGATGACGATCGGTCACGAGTTCGTCGGCATCATCGAGTCCATCGGCTCGAACGTGCATGACTACAAGCCCGGCGATCTCGTCAGCGGGGAGGGCCACCTCGTGTGCGGACGCTGCCGCAATTGCCTGGCGGGGCGACGTCACCTGTGCGCACACACCTCGGGCATCGGCGTCAACCGTGACGGCGCGTTCGCCCGGTTTCTCTCGATTCCCGTCACCAACGCCTGGCCGTGCGACCCGCACATCCCCCTCGAGGTCCTGAGCTGTTTCGACCCGCTGGGCAACGCCACCCATACCGCGCTTTCCTTCGATGTGCTCGGCGAAGACGTGCTCATCACGGGCGCCGGGCCCATCGGGTGCATGGCGGCGGCGATCGTGCGACACGCGGGCGCGCGACATATCGTCATCACCGATATCAACCCCTACCGGCTCGAGCTCGCAAAGAAGATGGGTGCCACCGTGACGCTGGACGTCCGCACGCAATCGATCGCCGACGCTCAAAAGCAGCTCAAGATGAAGGAAGGCTTCGACGTCGCGATGGAAATGTCCGGAAGCCCCGACGCGTTCCGCGACATCCTCGACAACATGTGTCACGGCGGCAAGATCGCCGTCCTCGGACTCCTGCCCAGGATGGAAATCGACTGGAACCATATCGTCTTTGACGGACTCACCATACAGGGCATCTATGGCCGCGAGATGTACGAAACGTGGTACAAGATGACCGTCATGATCCAGGGCGGACTCGACATCACACCGCTCATCACGCACAAGTTCCACTACACCGACTTCCGCGACGCGTTCGACGTGATGCGCTCGGGTCAGTCGGGGAAGGTGATCCTGGATTGGGAAGACAAGGTGTAGCTTGGAGACTGTTTCACAACTGCAGCCGGATGCGTTGTGGTGTGCCAGTGGCAGCTGGCCTGCCGCTGCAAGGATTGTGCAGGGGCCG
>Ga0272442_10007180_pt1 | contig 14478 bp, 14 predicted proteins | sample SSMForm2O_FD_200262 | JGI IMG/M metagenome (GOLD analysis project Ga0272442, IMG submission 200262) | Marine sediment archaeal communities from Little Sippewissett salt marsh, Falmouth, MA, United States - SSM-Form-2O | ecosystem: Environmental > Aquatic > Marine > Wetlands > Sediment ...
CGACGCTTTTCCAGGTCCCCGGTTTCATCGAGCGGCTCATTGCCGCCGAGACCCCACGTGAACTCTACGACATCATCGTCGTCGAAGAAGAGCGTGACGAGTAACCGCGGTGTCGCAGGGAGTGAGTGACCGTGAAAGAGATCATTGAACGCATGCTGAAGGTCGAAGAGGAGGCTCGGGCGATTCAGGCCGAGGCGGAGAAGCGAGCGGCCGACATCGCCGAGGCGAGCGGGCGCGAAGCCGACCGGCAGAGCGAGAAGATCCGCAGCGACGCTCACACGGCAGCCTCGACGAAGCTCGAGGAGACCCGTCGAAAGCTCGATGAAAAACGCGAGGCGCGTCTCGCCGAAGTCGACCGCGAGAACGATGTCTACGCCGAGAAGGTCCGCACCCGAACCGACACAGCCGTCGACCTCGTCGTCAAGCGCGTCATCGGGGGTTCCAGAGACTAGACACCAGAAACCAGAGACCAGGTGGCGGGAAGCGCAGCTTAGAGACTGTTTCATGACCTCTTTCTCGATGTGGCACGGCCGCCCTCGGCCGTGCATCTGGTTGATTTCGCAGCCGGGGGCGGCTGCGCCACATGTTATGAAACAGTCCCTTAGCCGACCAGTCAGAGAAGCGACTGCGTCCTCAGAGAGCACTTGCGAAGCGAGACTGGATGACCATGACCGCGATTACGCCCGTTGATTTTGCGTTCGTCTCCGCGAAGCTCCACGGCATGCGCTCGAAGCTGTACGAGGCCGAGCGCATCGAGCCGTTGACGTCGCTGCGCAGCACGTTCGAAATGGCGGCTTCCGTTTTCCCCTCACTCGACGTCCGCAGTCGCACCCGGTTCGAACGTGCACTCGTCGAAGTCCACGTCCGGGACCTCGTCCGCGTCCGCACGTTCCTCGAGGGACGCAACCGTGAGTTCTTCGACTGGCAGCTCGAACGCTACCGTGTCGAAAACCTCAAGGTGCTCCTGCGCGGGTGGAAGACGAAGCTGCCGCAGAGCGACATCGAGTCGCTGCTCGTCGAGCTGCCAACGGATTACGACCTGCCCGTTGCCGACGTTCTCGCGACCGACAAGATCAACGACGTCATCCACATGATGCCCCGAAAGGCGTTCGCCGAGGGCATCCGTCGCGGGGTCATCCAGTTTCACGATTCCGACAAGCTCTATTACATCGAGGCCGGACTCGACGCGGAATACCTGAAGGAGCTGTGTGTTCGTGCACGTCGGCTCAGGATGCTCGACCGCCGACAGGTGAATGCACTGCTGCGGATGGAGCTGCTGATCTACAACATCCTGTTCGTGATGCGTGCGAGGCTCAACTACGACGTGCCCGAGCAGGACATCCGTGAGTTTATCGTCACCGGCCGGGGCCCGGCCCCCGAGACACACAAGATCGTCGCGGTGCTCCAGGCCGACGGGTTCGAGAACATGCTGGCGGCGCTGCCCGACCGGAAGATGCTGCTCGGCTCGGCCGACGACCCGCACGACATCGGCGAACTGCAGAGAGGCATGTGGGAGCGGCTCTACCTGCTCGCCAACCGGCTGTTCTACCGGGCACTCTTCCACATGGGGTGTGTCGAGGCGTTCTATACCATCAAGCGCGTGGAGCTGCAGAACCTCATCCGCGTCGCGGAGCTGCTCAGACAGGAAAAACCGTCGTCGGAAATACAGCGTGAGCTCATCCGACTGCCCGAAGCGTAATCGGAGCGACCGTGTTCCAGTCCGAACGCATGAAAAAGGTGAACGTCCTCGCGCTCGAGCGTGACGTCGACCGTCTCATGATGGGACTGGGCAGACTGCGTGCCATTCACCTGACGCCTCCGTCGAAAGGGCCCGAGGGACAGCTCCTGGCCCCCAGTGACCGCGAGGACGAGCTGACACAACTCGTGTCGCTCGGCCATCGCATCGAACGGGCGGCGTCTCTGCTCCGTGTGAAGCTCGACCGTGAACTGCCCGAGGTGCCCGAGCAGTTCGCCGAACCGGACGAGGTCGCCGAAACACTCGACCGCATCGAACCCGAAATCGATTGTGTGCTCGAAGTCAGGCAGGTGCTCGGTGACGAGGCGGCCGAACTCCGGAACGTCATCTCCCAGGTCGAGAGCTTCGAAGGCACCGCACTGTCACCGGCGCGCATCGACGCGTTCTCCTTCGTCCACTTCGCACTCGGCGCCATCGACGAAGGGCAGTTGAGTCGCATCAAGTCGGACGTGGAGGACCGCGTGCTGCTGGTCCCTTTCCGGACCTCGAGCGGGAAGCAGAAGGTGCTCGCCGTCACCTCGAAGAAGGGACGCTTCGCACTCGATTCGACGCTGAGGCACCACGGCTTCAAGCCGGAAGAGGTCACCGAGGAGATGCCGGGACTGCCTGACGAAGTGCTCGCCCGGGCACGCAAGCGTCTCGCCGAGGTGCTCGAAGAGGACGAAAACCGCGACGCGGCCCTCCAGCGGATGGGTGAAACCGAGGGTGCAGAGCTGAAACGATACTGGCGACAGCTCGGCGTCAGGCGGAAAATACTCCAGGCACACGAAAACCTCGGCCGAACGCGCTCGACCTACCTCGTCTCGGGATGGGTGCCTGAGGAGATGGTCGAGACCTTCGTCCACGAAGTGCTCGCACTCACCGAGCACCGTGCGATCATCGAAATCTTCGACCCCGACAGCCTGCCCGACCAAGAGGAGCCGCCCACCGCGTTTCGACACTCGACCTTCGTCAGACCCTTCGGGCTCCTGGTGTCGGGTTACGGATACCCCCGGTACCGGGAAATCGAGCCGACACTGCTGGTGACGATCAGCTATTTGCTGATGTTCGGTGCGATGTTCGGCGACGTGGGACAGGGCGCGGTGCTGGTGCTCATGGGACTGGCGGTGAACCGCTGGGCGTCGAAACACACGATCAGGGACTTCGGTCTGCTCATCTGTTATTGCGGCGTCAGCGCCGCCCTCTTCGGGTTTCTCTACGGGTCGGTCTTCGGCAAGGACGGCCTCATCGCACCGCTGTGGGGTCTGCCGATGAAGAACATCATGACGCTGCTCTGGGCGAGCATCATCGTGGGTGTGTCCGTCATCAGCCTGGGCGTCGTGCTGAACATCATCAACAAGATACGTTCCGGCGACTGGGCGGCGGCCGTCTTCGACCGCTTCGGCATCGTCGGCATCGCGTTCTACTGGGGAGCGCTGGGACTCGGCGTCCGCTACGTCGTTACCGGGAACATCAGTCCCGGCATGGCCGTGCTGGTCATCTCGATTCCGCTGGTGCTGATCTTCCTCAAGGAGCCGGTGCAGTTCGTGCTCGCCGGTGTCGGCGGGAAACGTCGTGGTGACGAAGCGCCGGACACGCACGCACGCACGCACGAAGGCGGTCTCACCGGGTTCCTGGTGGCGCTGGTCGAGGGGTTCGTCGAGGTGCTCGAGGCGCTCCTCAACTACACCGCGAACACCGCGAGCTTCATGCGACTGGCGGCCTACGCCCTGAGTCATACCGGACTGTGCCTGGTGATCTTCGAACTTGGCGACACCGTCGCACAAAGCGGCGCGGGGGGCATCAGCGCGGCACTGGTCATCGTCCTCGGCAACATCTTTGTGATCCTGCTCGAAGGACTGGTCGTGGCCGTGCAGTCGATGCGTCTTGAATACTACGAGTTCTTCGGCAAGTTCTTCAGCGGTGAGGGAACCGCGTATGAACCGTTCGATCTGAAATCAGAAGAGTCCTAGTCCCATTCAAGGAGAGATCATGGAAACGCTGAGACGAGGAATGGTGTGGGGTGGTGTGATCGGTCTGCTGGTGGCATTGATGATGGCGCTCGCCATCGACGCGGCGTTCGCCGCCGAGCCCGAGTCGACCGAAGACATCGGTGCGGGAAAGCCGGCGATTGCGGGGAAGACGGCAATCAACCGTGACAACGAGAACTACTACATGGCGGTGGTGCTCGGAGCGGCGCTGGCGGCCGGGTTCGGGTTCCTGGGCGGCGGCTACGCGGTGGCACGCGTGGGGGCCGCGGCACTCGGGGCGGCGTCGGAACGACCGGAACTGCTGGCACGCTCCATCGTGCTCGTGGCGCTCGGTGAAGGTATCGCCGTCTTCGGGTTCGTCGTCGCACTGATGATGCTCACGAGGCTTCCGGGATGAGTTACTACGTCATCGCCGACGAAGACACGGTGCTGGGGTTCCGGTATGCCGGTGTACCCGGCGAGGCGGTCGAAAGCACCGCACAGGCACGCGAGGCGTTCACGCGTGCCTGCAGCAGCGGACGTCACGACATCGTTATCCTCACCGAGGAAATCTCGAACAGCATCCGTGACGACGTCAACCAAATCCGCTTCGAGGTGCAGACGCCGATCGTCGTCGAGATCCCGGGTGTCCGGGGACCGCTGCCCGATAGACCGGACCTGCTGAAGCTCATACGCGAAGCGGTGGGGTTGAGATTCTAGTGACCGACCGGCGTCGCCGCCGGGCATTCGATGGAGTCCTCAAGTGACAGAGGAGAAGCAGCAGTCCCCCGAAGACGTGCTGACCGACGAGATCCTGTCGGATGCACGTCGTCGTGCCGAGCGCACGGTGAAGCGTGCCGAGCGTGAGGGCAAGAAGACCGTCGACGCGGCCGTCAAGCGTGCCGAGGCCGTGCGCGACCGCCTGCTCGAGGTGGCTCAGCGTCGCCTCGACCGCGACGAACAGGTGTTCGCCTCGTCGCTCGCACTCGAAGAGCGCATGCGGAAGCTGAAGACGCAGGGAGCGCTCCTCGACGAGGTCTTCGCGAAGGCGGCCGAGCGTCTCGAAGCAGGGGGTGATTTCGACGGCGCCGACCTCGTCCGGAAGCTCACCGTCGAGGCGGTGCTCGCGATGACGGGTGACGCGTTCGTCCTGCGGCTCGCCGGAACCGACCTCCCGGCCATGAGAACGACGCTGCCGACCGAGGCGGCCGAGGCCGTGAAGAGGACCTCGTCTCGCGAGGTGACGCTCACCTGTGCCGACGAGTCGGCCGACATTGCCGGGGGCGTCATCGTCGAAAGCGCCGACGGGGCGCAGCACTTCGACAACAGCTTCACCGGTCGACTCGCACGGCTCAAGGACAAACTCCGCTTCGAGGTCGCCGGGATGATCTTTCAAGATGTCGACCGGGAGACCGATGCGAAGGATGAAGAATGATGACGGAAAACACATCCACCATCGTGCGCATCAACGGCCCCATCGTCACGGCGACGGGCATGCGTGATGCGGCCATGTACGAGGTGGTCGAGGTGGGAGAGCTGGGACTGGTGGGTGAAGTGATCCGGCTCGACGGCGACACGGCCGTCGTCCAGGTGTACGAGAACACCTCCGGTCTTCAGCCCGGTGCGCCGGTGCGTCGAACGGGTCGGCCGCTGTCGCTCATGCTCGGCCCCGGACTCATCGGCGATATCTACGACGGCATCCAGCGCCCGCTTCGCGACATCGCAGAGAAATCGGGTGTCTACATCCGTCGCGGCGAGAAGGTGTCGCCACTCAACCTGACGAAGCAATGGCATTTCAAACCGTCGGTCGAAGCGGGCGAAAGCGTCTCGGCCGGTCAGATCATCGGCACCGTCCGGGAAACCGAGCTGGTTGAGCATCGCGTGCTGGTGCCGCCGACGGTGGCGGGTGTCGTGAAAGACTCGGCCGGTGAGGGTGACTACACGCTCGAGGACGTGCTGATGCACGTCGACGACGGAGAGGGCACGACGCACGAGGTCCGGCTGATGCAGCAGTGGCCGGTGCGTCAGCCGAGACCGATCGCCGTCCGCGAGATTCCGCATACCCCGCTTCTGACCGGTCAGCGTGTCATCGACACGTTCTTCCCGCTGGCCAAGGGCGGCACGGCCGCCATTCCCGGCGGCTTCGGCACCGGGAAAACCATCACGCAGCACGCACTCGCCAAGTGGAGTGACGCCGACATCATCGTCTACATCGGCTGTGGTGAACGCGGCAACGAGATGACCGACGTCCTGACATCATTCCCGAAACTCGTCGACCCCCGCTCGGGCCGGCCGCTCATGGAACGCACCGTGCTCATCGCCAACACGTCGAACATGCCCGTGGCGGCACGTGAAGTCTCCGTCTACACCGGCATCACCATCGCCGAGTACTACCGTGACATGGGCTACGACGTGGCGGTGATGGCCGATTCGACCAGTCGCTGGGCCGAGGCCCTTCGTGAGCTGGCCGCACGACTCGAGGAGATGCCCGCCGAGGAAGGCTTCCCGGCCAACCTGCCGTCGAAACTCGCACAGTTCTACGAACGCGCCGGGATGGTGAAGACACTCAGCGACAGGAACGCCTCGGTCACCATCATCGGTTCGGTCTCGCCGCCGGGCGGTGATTTCTCGGAACCCGTCACACAGCACACACGACGGTTCATCCGGTGCTACTGGGCGCTCAACACCGAACTGGCGAACGCCCGGCACTACCCGGCCATCCACTGGCTCGACAGCTACAGTGAGTACACCGACGACATGCGTGCGTGGTGGGAAGAGATCGACGTCGAGTGGCCGCGGCTTCGACAGGAGGCGATCGACATCCTCCAGCGTGAAGAGCGACTGCAGCAGATCGTCAAGCTCGTCGGGCCCGACGTGCTGCCCGACGGGCAGCGACTGGTGCTCTTCGTCGCCGAGCTTTTGAAAAACGCGTTCCTGCAGCAGAACGCGTTCGACGAGATCGACATGTATTCCGACACCGAAAAACAGCTCTTCATGCTGAGACAGATTCTCACCGTTTACGAACGCGGCCGCGACCTGATCGGCCGGGGCGGCACGCTGGTGCATATCCGTGAGCTGCCGGTGATGAGCGACATCTCGCGGGTGAAATCGACCATCGCCAACGGTGACCATGAAGCGTTCGATCGCTTCGGCAAACGGCTGGCCGCCGAGCTGGACAGCCTGGAAAGGGACATGGCACGATGAGTGAGGCTTCCGTTCAGTACGTGGGTGTCAGACGCATCGAGGGGCCGCTCGTCGTGGTGCGCAAGGTGCACGACGTGGGGTATGACGAGGTGGTCGAAATCATCGACCCCGCGGGTGCGACGCGCATCGGCCAGGTGCTCGACGTCTCCGAGGACCGGGCCGTGGTGCAGGTGCTGGAGGGCACGACGGGTCTTTCGAACGCGGCGACACGCGTGCGGTTTCTGGGCCGGTCGCTTACGGTTCCCGTCTCCGCCGACATGCTCGGTCGCATCTTCGACGGCATCGGTCGACCCGCCGACGGCGGACCGGCGCCGTTTCGCGGCGAGGCCCGGGACGTGAACGGACTGCCCATCAACCCCTACGCCAGAACCTATCCCCGTGATTTCATCCAGACCGGCATCTCGGCCATCGACGGCATGAACACGCTCGTCCGCGGACAGAAGCTCCCCGTCTTCAGCGGCAGCGGCATGCCCCACAACCGCATCGCCGCACAGATCACCCGACAGGCAAAACTGCTCGGTGAGGACGTCGACTTCAAGATCATCTTCGCGGCCATGGGCGTCAAGCAGGACGTGGCACAGTTCTTCATCCGGTCGTTCGAGGAAAGCGGTGTGCTTTCGAACGTCGCGATGTTTCTGAGTCTCGCCTCGGCCCCGTCGATCGAGCGACTGCTCACCCCGCGCACCGCACTCACGCTCGCCGAGCACCTCGCCTTCGACCGGGACATGCACGTGCTCGTTATCCTGACCGACATGACGAACTACTGTGAAAGCCTGCGTGAAGTGGGCACCGCACGTGGTGAGATCCCGGCACGGAAAGGATACCCCGGCTATCTCTACAGCGACCTCGCCGGCATCTACGAACGTGCCGGTCGCGTGGAGAACAGTGAGGGCTCCATCACGCAGGTGCCGATGCTCACGATGCCTTCCGACGACATCTCGCACCCCGTCCCCGACCTCACCGGGTACATCACCGAGGGTCAGATCGTGCTCGAACGTGAGCTCTTCCAGCGTGGCATCTACCCGCCGATCGCGGGTCTGCCGAGTCTGAGTCGACTGATGAAGGACGGCATCGGCGCGGACCGCACGCGTGAGGATCACGCACACCTCGCCAGTCAGCTTTTCGCCGCGTATTCCCGTGTGAAGCAGGTGCGCGGACTGGCGGCCGTCATCGGCGAGGAGGAGCTGTCGACGCTCGACAAGCGATACATCGAGTTCGGCAGTCGTTTCGAGCAGGAGTACCTCCGCCAGGGCGAGGACGAGGAGCGCACCATCGAACAGACGCTCGACCTCGGGTGGAGCGTCCTCACCACGCTGCCCCGTGGCGAGCTTTACCGCGTAAGCGTCGAGGAAATCGAAAAATACTACGACCCCGCCGTGGCGGACGGGAAAGACGAGACGTCCGGGGAAGTCGACGAAGCCGCCGACGGGGAGACCGAGGACACGCCGTAATGGCCAAGCTCAACCTGGCACCGACCAAGTCGACGCTGCTGACGGTGAAGCGTGACCTCGAGTTCGCCTCGGAGGGCTATGACCTGCTGGAGCAGAAGCGTCAGATTCTGGTTTTGGAGCTGATGAGTCGTGTCGAGCGTGCGCGGGCGGTGCAGAAGGAAGTGGACGAACGCATGGCGGCCGCACACGAAGCGCTCGGCCGGGCGCTGGCCGCCGCCGGGGCCGCCGATATGCAGCGTGAAAGTCTGGGGATTACCGGCACGCACCAGGTGGGGGTGCGTGAGCAGCGCGTGATGGGCATCAACCTGCCTACGGTGTCGGTGACCGTGCAGCCGATGTCACCCGAGTTCGCCCCGGGCGGGGGCACGGCGGTGTCGGACGAGGTGATGCAGCGGTTTCTCGAAGCGCTGCAGGCGGTGGGCACGCTGGCCGAGATCGAAAACGCGGTGGTGCGACTGTCACGGGAACTCAAGAAAACACAACGTCGCGTCAACGCACTCGAGAAGATCTTTCTACCCGACTACCGTGAGACGATCAAGTACGTGACCGACGTGCTCGAAGAGCGCGAGCGTGACGGGTTCGTGATCATGAAGATGACCAAGCGGAAAATGCAAGAGCGGGGTGAGAACGATGACGAGTGACAAGGAGAATCCGTTCGCACCGATCCTCCTCATGGTGGACAGCTCGGAGACCGCGGTGCGGGCTACGCGATGTGCCGTCGACCTGGCCACACGACTCGGGTGCAAACTCTACGCCGTCACCGTCGTCGATACCGACACCCTGAGTCAGTTGTTGAAGGGGAAGATTCTCGTCCAGGAAGAGATGGAGGAATTCGAGACCGACCTCACCGCCTCGTCAGAACGTTACTTGCGCGCGACGAAGAAGGCGGCCGAGGAGGCCGGGGTCGACGTCGAGGAGCGTCTTCTGAAGGGCGGCTGTCACCAAACCATCCTGGCGCAGCAGAGAGAACTCGCCGCGGGGCTGCTCGTCCTCGGCGGGTTCAGCTATTCCATGACCAAACGTGACCTCGTCTCCAAAGCCAAGCAGCTCATCATCGACGAGGTGCCGTGTCCGGTGATAATTGTGCGGTGAGAAAACAACCGCCCGGCAGGCGGGTCCGACGGTGCAGGGAAGAGGCGTGCAGACGTGTGTCTCTTCTTTTTTGTGTACCGTGGCCGGCTTACACGGTGTCCAGCAGCGGGCGCAGGAAGGCGACGGCTTTCTTCACCGTTTCGGTCGCATCGCCGTCGCGGAACATCTCGAACGAGAGAACACCATCGTAGGCTGCACGGCGGTAGATTTGGAGCAGTCTTTCGACGTTGACGTTGTCGGGTCGGCCCCTTTCGTCGAAAGGGCCGATCTTGAGGTGTGCGTGGACGGCGAAACGTGCGATGCGTTCGAGTTCGGTGTAGATCCGCTCACGTTCGGTCTCGGTTTTCTCGGCATGTCCGGGCACGAAGTTGGTGGGGTCGGGGTTGAGCTGAAGCGAGGCGCTGCCGAAATGCATGACGAGTCGTTCGAGTTCCGCGGCCGAGTGCATGACGGCGTCGTGGTTCTCGACGGCGAGCGTCACGTTGGTGCGTTCGGCTTCGCTCAGCACGCGTGCGTAGCAATCCAGCACCCACCGCTCGGCCTGTGCGGGGTCGATTCCGGGATGGAGGTGCCCGGTGAAGGTGCGCAAAATGCCGACGTCGAGTTCACGTGCGATGTGCATCCAGGCGACAAGGTCGTCACACTGTCTGCGACGCTCGTCGGCGTCGGGATGTGCGAAATCGTTCGCGGGCGAGAGGGCGCTCAGCCGGACGGGAAACCGTGAGAGCTGCACGGTGAGTTCCGCCAGGAACCGACGCGACACGCTCGGGAAATCACTCGTCAGCACCTCGATGCAGTCGAGTCCCAGGTCGGGGGCGAGTGCCACGAACCCGAGAAGGTCCAGGGTCCTCGAAGCGAATTCCCGTCGAAACGTGTACGAGCTGCAGCCGATTTCCATGGAATCCCCGTTTGACGTTACTCGTGGCTCCGCGACGCCCAGTGCGCTCGCTGTCGGCCGCGACGCCCTTTCGGCAGCGTCACCGTGATCACCAGCGTTGCCTTGCCGACCTTGTGCGATTTGAAGGCCTCACCCGACACACTCTTGAAGTCCGTTCCGTGCACCGGAACCGTCTCACCCGGAGCGATGCTCGAAAGGTGTGTGGTGTACTCGCCCGCCGACGACGCGCAGGTCAGTGTCAGGTTCGTCCAACGCTCCTTCGTCGCGTTGGTGATTTCGAACACGTCGAGCGTCTGCTTGTACTTGACACCGGCCGTGATGCCCTCGAAATCCTCCTCGTCTTCGTCCGAATTCGCGATGAACATCACGACTGCGCCCAGTGCGAAAAGCGCGAGGACGACCCAGAAGAGAATCCACGCCGGACTGACCTTCCTGGTGGGAGGAACATACACGGGGGCTTCGGCAGGTTCCCCTCGATCGGCGGGCACGCCGGTTTGTGCTGTGCGACTTCGGCGTGCAGCAAGCGGTGACGGTGCCGGAAGTTCGTCTTCGTAAACGGGTTCGGGCTCGGAGGAGGGTGCGGTTTCGGGTGTGCCTGCGATCGGCGGGGGTGCGGGCGCACTCTCGCCCGGCACCACCAGCACCGCCTGGCACTTCGGACACGTCGTGCGGCTTCCCGCCTTCGACGCCGGCACGCGAAACGGGGCCCCGCACCCCAGACACTGAAACTCGATGATTGTCCGCACGCCCTCGGGCGGAATCACCACCGGCTGCTTGCAGTGGTAGCACGCGATCTGCTGACCTGCCAGGTAGTCCTCGACGCTCAGCTGCTTCCCGCAGTGCTCACAGATGAAGTCGATGTTCATGGACGGCCTCGTTGGGACTCGAATGACGTTGCCGCAAGAGTATATCTGCCGGACCGCACTTGTCAAGGGGCGGCCTGTTTGCGGTTGACTTCCCGCGGCCGGTTTGTTATTCCCTTGCGAACACAATCCACGTGAAGGGAGAGCCCCATGAAATACGCTGTGTTCACCGTGTGCATGCCGGAATACTCAATCGAGGAAGGTATCGAGAAGCTGGCCGCGTGGGGGTACGACGGTGTGGAGTGGCGGGTGAAGACCCAGCCCCCGCACGAGGGCGCCCCGTCGTTCTGGGCCGGCAACCGCTGCACCATCGCGGAGGACGAACTGCCGGAGGTGGCCGTCGACCTGGGCCGACGCTGCCGTGACGCGGGACTGGAGGTGCCGAGTCTCGCCTCCTACCTGAAGGCCGATGCTCTTGACGAGGTCGAACGGCTCTTTCGTGCCTGCAGCGACATCGGTGCACGGAACGCACGCGTGGGATTGCCGCCGATCAACGAGGGCGAGAAGTTCCGTGACTACTTCGACCGTGCCGTCGAGCAGTACGGCGTCGTCGAGAAACTCGCAAAGAAGTACGGCGTCCGGGCCGTCATCGAAACACACCACGGCACCGCCGTCGCGAGCGCCAGTTCCGTCTACCGCGTGGTCAGCAATTTCGACCCGGCCGCCGTCGGCGTGATGCACGACGCGGGGAACATGGTTCACGAGGGGTTCGAGAACTACAAGCTCGCGATGGAGCTTCTCGGCGAGTACCTCGCTGAAATCCACGTCAAGAACGCCAAGTGGGATAAGACCGACGAGACGGGCGACGCCGGTCAGGCCGTCTGGCGGGCGTCCTGGTGTGAGCTGAAAGACGGCGTCGTCAACTGGGCCGACGTCATGGCCGCGCTTAAAGCCGTCGGTTTCGACGGATGGTTCGCACTCGAAGACTTCAGCACCGACCGCTCGACCGACGAGAAGCTGACCGACGATCTGGCGTACCTCAAGGAACTCGAAGCCGGTGCGTGACGACGGTCACCGACGCCGGTCGAGGATGCGTGGGGTCTTGTTGCGTCCTTCGGAGAGCGACCCGCGCGGGACCCGGCGGATGGTGCCGAAATCGAGGTCCCGGGTCGCGGCGATCTTGACGGCGATCGGCTTGACGCTTCCGAGTGCCGTCGTCATGGTGTCACGCAGCACGTCGCCGGTGAGGTCACACTCTACGTCGAGGTTCAGGACGTCACGGTATCCGTTTTTCTCGAGGATGAGCTGGTAATCGGTCACGCCTTCGACACCGAACATCGCCGCGTCGACCTCGTCGGGGTAGACGTTGCGGCCGCCGCCGAGGATGAGCATGTGGTCGACACGCCCGCGGATGCGTGAGAGCTTCCGCAGATTCAGACCACAGGCGCAGCGTCCGTCCGGGGGCAGCAGTCTCGCCAGGTCGCCGATGCGGTAGCGCACCAGCGGCATGCCGCGACGGCTCAGCGTTGTCAGAACGATCTCCCCTTCCTCGCCGTCGGCGACGGGCTCACCGGTTTCCGTATCGACGATCTCGACCCAGTGCGCCGTCTCACCGATGTGCAGGCCATTCTGGTGCACGCACTCCGAGGCGATGCCGCAGGCGGTCTCGTTAGAGGCGTAGACGTCGATCGCCTTGGCTCCCCACGCCTGCTCGATCAGACGGCGGGTCGTCTCGCACCACGGTTCCGCCGACAGAAGGAAGTATTTCACCCCGAGCGCCTTGAGATCGATACCGGCCTCGAGCGTAAGCTGGTGCATGCGGGTGGGGGAGGAGATGATGACGTCGGGACGGTACTCGCACAGTATATCGACCGCCGTTGGCAGAAGCGACTGTGACGGCACAAGCAGTGAGAACATGCCGGCCGCCTCGGCCCCGCGCTGTGCGATGAACGCCGGCGAGGTCGACGGCTCCAGGCCCAGGTTGAAGATGATGAGCACCCGTGAGGCCCCCGGCAGCCGACGCAGGCGTGCACCGATCATCCGTCTCTGCCGCTCCAGGTCGTCCGTGGTGAAATAGATCTTCTTGTGGACACCGGTGGTGCCGCTGGTGAGAATCATGCTGGTGATCTGGTTGGCGGGCACGCAGAGAAAGGCCTCGGGATTGTGGAGAAGCCCTTCGTGGTCGAAGAACGGGATTCGCGGCAGCACTTTCGGGGAGTAAAGGTCGTTCCCGCGGATGCCGGCGGCCCGCCAGCGCTCACGTTGAAGGGCATTGTGCTTCCAGACGTGTCGGAGGGTGTGGACGAGTTTGGCCTCGGCGGCACGCTGGACGAGCCAACGCGGTGCAACCGTCCCGGCACGCGACATCGCACCGGAATTGCGCGTCAGCCATCGGTCGGCGAGCAGAAACGGCCAGTGAAACATGGAGTAACTCCGATACCCAGAGTCGGCAACACACAGTATAGCAGGTCGCGCTCACCCATGCAACAGCACAGCGGGGACCGCAACCGGTCCCGGCGACTTTTCGTCTTGACCGCCCCGTCGGTCGGGGCTATCCTTTGACTTGGTCCCGACTTCCGGGACCGTTCCCGACGAAAGGCCACCGATGTCGCGAGAAGTCACCGAGTCGTGCGGACTCTTCGGAGTCCACGGTGTGCGTGACGCCGCCCGGATGACCTATTTCGGTCTGTACGCCCAGCAGCACCGTGGTGAGGAATCCGCAGGCATCGTCACCGCCGACCACGAGACGCTGCACGCACACGTCGGCATGGGCCTGGTGACCGACGTCTTCAGCGCGGAACGGCTCGAGGCGCTGCCCGGGAGTGTTGCGATCGGTCACGTGCGCTACGGCACCGCCGGCGGCACCGACGTGCGCAACGCACAGCCGCTGGTGGTCGACTACGCCGCCGGCAAGGTCGCCATCGCACACAACGGCAACCTCGTCGAGGCCAATAGCCTTCGGGACGAGTACGAGGCACACGGGTCCATCTTCCACACCACCACCGACACCGAGCTCATCATCCATATGCTCGCCCGGCCGCGCAACGTGATGGGTGAGGAAGAAGGGCTCAAGTACGCCCTGTCGTCGCTCAAGGGGGCCTTCTGCCTCCTGATGCTGACGCCTGAGAAGATGATTGCGGTGCGCGACCCGCACGGGTTCCGTCCGCTGGTGCTGGGCCGCGTGCGGAAGAACGGTTGGGTGGTGGCTTCCGAGACGTGTGCGCTGGACCTCGTGAAGGCCCGTTACGTGCGCGAGATCGAGCCGGGGGAGATTCTCTTCATCGACGGTGACGGTCCGCGCAGTGAGCGCTTCTGTGCCGACGCC
>Ga0272442_10007182_pt1 | contig 14474 bp, 5 predicted proteins | sample SSMForm2O_FD_200262 | JGI IMG/M metagenome (GOLD analysis project Ga0272442, IMG submission 200262) | Marine sediment archaeal communities from Little Sippewissett salt marsh, Falmouth, MA, United States - SSM-Form-2O | ecosystem: Environmental > Aquatic > Marine > Wetlands > Sediment ...
GGTCACCTGCGCAAGTTTTAAAATTGGCTGAGAGATTAAATTCTGCAATTTGATCGCCAAAATAAAACTGAATATCATTAGAACGCCGATAAGAGTGATCATAAAAGTATTGGCTTCCCGAATTTTTCTATTCAGAGGCGACAGAGTCCCCGACAAATAAATATGACCATATAATATATTTTCATATTCGATGGGTTGCAGCACATGCAGGTATTGATTATTAAAAATATGCACGACGCCTTGAATCGGAAATGGAGGATCAATGCTTTTATCCGATTTATTGTAAAAAGCAAAAATTTCTTTTTGTTCATTGTATACCCGACCATGAACAACCAGGGGAATGGCTTGAAGCTTGCTTAAAACCCTTTTCGCTCCGTTGGGATCATTGAAGGCCAAAGGTGTAACACAATATTCACCGATCAACTTTGCATTCACTTCAAGATTATGTATCAAATCATTTTTCAGATTCCTTTCATAATGAAACATACCAATCGAAAAACCCAGGCCAATGGCCAGCAAAGTGACGGACAGAATGATGATAATAATTTTATACTTGATTGGAATATTATGCAGATATTTCATCTCATGTCCCGGTTGGAATTAACAATAACAGCCTCTTTCAGCAACAAGTAGCTTACGTGAAATCCTGCTCTGTGCACCGCTTCTTCATCAATCTCGAAACGTATTTTATTATCGGAAATGAACATGTTGATGATAATTCCCTGACCTGAAAAAACGTCCGAATCTCCAACTGTCAAGATCGGCTTCTCATCCAGAAAATCCACAATTTCCCGGATACGTTCTTTTTCTGATTCTGATATAAAAAGAAGATTGCATGCACTGATATCATTAATTCGCTCGTAGTAGTGAATTTCAACCGGTTTGTTTTTTATGGTTTGATCATGAAATAAAGCACTCAAATCCACATCAAACGGATTTTTTCCCAAAATACCAATAATAAACGGCTGTGTGGAATCCGCCAATTGATAACGCTCGGGCCATTCAATGAAACGTGTGAATTTTTCAATGAAAACAGCTTTTAATAAATACTCACTCGGCTGTGAAAAACCGGGAATTATATCGCTTAAAAACAAAACGATTAGAAAAAAAATGACCGGTTTCCTGCGTTGTGACCTGTTAGAAAATCTCCCTCTCATCTTGACTTATTCTCAACCTATAATCCAATTAATTTATTCTTAATATCCTGCTGTATTCTGCTGTACCCAATATGCCTGCCCCCTCGCCTCTGATGCGCCCGTTTCTGAAAAATTTAAGATGCATTAATATTTAACTCCGAATGTGACCAGTATCATACGCGGTTCACCCAGCGTTCCGCGATCTGCCCACCGATTATTTGTAAAAGTCGGATAATAAATTTCTGTGTCCAGAAGATTTGAACCGCGAACATTCAGGTAGCAGCCTGTATTGAATAAACGGTCCACACGTAAATTGGCCCCTACACTCATATATCCTTTCACAGAATCTCCAATGCGCCCCACAGGCGGGCTGTCAGGATCATCTTCATTGGTCGGACTCGAATCCCAGTAAGAAAGCATGCGGTCCACATATCGCGCAGTCAGACAGCATGTATAGTCTTTATAAGGTTTCCACATGGCCTTTAGATATCCAAGCCAGCTGGGAGAATAGGCCACCTCAATATCCGGCTGCCGCCGGTCTTCTGTTTTCTGGTAGGTGATACTGGCTTCGATCTGCATCTGTTTGTGTACAGGTTCGACAATACAAGTGATTTCTGTTCCATGAGTCCGCATTTTTCCTGCATTCGAAAAAAATGAGTAATAGGTGTCGTCCGGGTAAAATCCCTGTACCCGGCTTAAGAGATCTGTCATCTCATTTCTGAACACATTCACCCCGGCAGTAAAGCCCGGGAAAAATGATCCGATATAATTAATCTCATATGTTACGATCTTTTCCGGCTTCAGGCTCTTTTGAATTCCAAAAAAATTATCAATATATTGCTGAAATGAAGGACGGTTGATCGCCTTTCCATACAACAGTTTTATGATATTGTTCTTATTCAAATTATACAAGGCGGCCAGTCTGGGAATGGCTTCCCACTCATGGTAGCTATATTCGATTTGACTGACAGAAGCCGGTTTCATGGCTTCAGAAGGAGCAAGACTGTGGGCGATTGTATAATCCGGCATTTTTTCCAACCGCAGTCCCGCCACAATTTTCAGCCGGTTAACGGGCGTGAAATTGGCTTGGGAAAATATGGCGCGCGTCACCTGTTCCGAGTCGTCAGATAAATAATACCCTCCATGTAAAAATGCGGGATCCGGAAAGGAGGGACCGGATATGACATTGTAGAGATCTGTTGCTGACCGGTATTGTACACCTGTGATGATATCGAGTTTGTCGTTGGCGTTATAATTCAAATTATATTCAAATTCATAGGCTGATTCACCCAGGGATTGTTCCATATCAAAATCATTCATGAAAAAATCCCAGTTCACGCCGTAATGTGCATGATGATAACTCAGTTTTGAGTTCATGGACATCGTCGAATGAATGCTTCTTTTATATCCAACTGCCATATTCAACGCTGTTGATTTAAAAGGGGATCCGTTGGAATATGAAGGGATTTGCATATATATTTCTTTGCTTGTCTCTGCGAAACTGAAGTCAAAGAAAATATGATCTGATTTTCCGGACACATTGAAATATTTCTTTAAATTTTCCAATTGGTTACGGCTGGTATGGCTTGCATTCAAATTGAAATTCGCCAGACTGTCCGGATCATTCATCAATTTGCTGAAGGGAACATCCAGACCTTCAGTCTGATAAACCGAGGCGTTGACCGCGTACTGAAAATCATCCGCTTTGTCCGCAATCCTTAAAGTGACCTTTTTTGTGGCCTGTGAACCATAAGAAGCTGAAACCAGTCTGACAGGCTTATCCTGATGCATCTCATTTGTTACAATATTGATCACGCCGAAGAAGGCCCCCGTTCCATAGACTACGGACATAGGACCGCGAATCACTTCGATCCGGTCGATGGCTTCGACAGGGACATTGATTTTATTTAAAGGAAAATTGGCACCGTAATCTGACAGCTGGTTGACCCCGTTCACCAAAATGATCATATTACGGTTGACGACACCGGTCCAAAATCCACGGACACCAAAATTGACTCCATCATAAGCATAATCATTAATAGGAAAAAGACCTGGAATATGACTCAATACATCAGCCAAAGTCTGAAAACCGCCGGACTCAATATCCTCCCTCTCGATCAGAACAACACTTGCCGGAATCTCTCCGATTTTTTCAGGGATTTTACCGGCAGTGACAATTTCCAGTTCCACATCCATCAACTCCCGAAGCGACATGGCAAAAAGCTGCTCCGGTTCCATGCGCTCCTGTTTTTCAGCAGAAGCAACAGAAATCAATCCCAAAAAAAACATCATGAAAGTAAAAAACAGTGCACAATAATCTCTGCTTTCCATCTTTTCCTCCTTATGATGTTTTATAACAATACGTGAAACTGCCCAAGGAAGACTGATGATAGTATATAGTTAATAATAAAATTTATTGAAAATAGCAAGCCAAATATACAGAAACCGAAAAAAACTCAATGGCCATTAAGCAAAATCACCAAAATTCAGCATGATCCCCGTATCTGAGCATTTTAAAAATGTGATCAGATCCGATGGCAGGCCAATGAAAATCCAATTTTTCCAATATTGCATTCGTTTTTAAATTACTGGGAAAACAGTGAACCGCATCATCCTGTGTTAATAATTGGAAATACCGGATGATTGCATGGATCATCATCGATTCCTGATCATGATTGATCCGTTGCAACAATTCATTAAAAAATAATTTCTTAGGCAGGATACGGATATTAGAGTCCCATTGGTTGAACCAGACTCCCAGTTCTCCTGACTCGACGGGATCAGGATGATAAATATGAAAGGTTTTTTGAAAAAATCCCCTTTGCAGCAACAGTTTCACTAAAGCGTCGCTGACTGCATCAATCGGAGAAAATTCAAAAGATAATTGAGGGATATCAGGAACAATCTCCAATAGTTTAAATGCCCGCAACACCTGATAAAATGCATTCTCGTCCATGTTTGCCTGAAACTGACCGGTTTCTGAATGAAAAACCAGATTGCCGACCCGGTAAATTCGTGCATCAAGACCCATTTTTCTTGCACGGAATATACAATCTTCCGCCTGAATTTTGGAATATATGTATGGATTTTCATACGATAACTTTTCATGTTCACTGTATTCTGTAAACAGTATACTTTGGCCGCACCGGGCATAGGCCAGTCCCACACTGGCAGTCGAAATATGATGCAGGATCTTTGATCGTCCTGATTTCATCAGCTGGATCAATTCAAACACACCCTTGACATTGGGCTGGAAAAACGTCTCGATCGATCCAAAATGCTTGACATTGGCAGCCGCATTGATGATACAATCCACATCTGAAGCGATCTGATCATATTGTTCAGGATCCAGTCCGAACCGGTCACATCCCAAATCTCCCTTGAGTATCTTGATACGGCCCATTAATTGTGGATCGAATCCTCGATTAAAATAGAAAGCATATCTGTTTTTTAATCGTTGTGTAATGCTTTTTTCATCTGAACCCCGAATAATACAGGTAATATTTGCTTGTGTTTCATGCAGCAAATGATACAACAGATAGGATCCTAAAAATCCCGTTGCACCTGTAAGCAATATATTTTCAGGAAAATCTGGTTTTTTTAACACTCGTGAGACTTCATTCGATATTCTGCTTTGATATTGCATCAGGTTTGACTGAAGAGACGCTTTTAAACTTTCACGATCCAAATTTTGTAATACATCTTTCATGGATTGAATGGCGATATTCAAATGATCCGGCTTGTATGTGATTCTTTGTGCAAGTTGCGCAATCGTAGGATATTCAAATATATCCTGAATCTGTACATGATATTTCGCCGAGAGGCGTGCCTGCAGCTGGATTGCTTTAATGGAATTGCCTCCGCAATCGAAAAAATCATCATCCATACTGAACGTATTCATCCCCAGTATCGCTTTCCAATGATCGCACAACATGGATTCGACAGCATTTCTGGGGGCCCTGACTTCCTGATTTTCAAATGAGAGATGAACCGGACTCGGAAGCCGTTTGCGGTCAATTTTACCATTTGTATTGTAAAACAATTCCTCTAATTGATAAAAATAATCGGGAATCATATAATGAGGCAGATGTTTTTTCAAATAAGATTGTATATCATTTTTATGATAAATCCGGTCTGCTGAAAAATAACAGCACAATGAAACAGAATCCGAATCATTCTCAAAAACAGTGGCAACGCAATCATGCATTCCCGGCAGCATCATCAGGAAGGATTCGATCTCACCCAATTCAATCCGATGACCGCCAATTTTCACCTGGAAATCGCTTCTGCCGATATACTCCAGTTGCCCCTCCTCATTCCATACGGCCAGATCGCCCGTTTTATACAATTTTTCATTTTTACACAGCGGGTGAGAAACAAACTTCTCGTCCGTTTTTTGGGGATCGCTAAAATAACCCCGGGCCAGACCCGAACCACCAATACAGAGTTCTCCAACACACCCGATCGGTTGAAGTCGCATAGCATCATCTAAAATCAGTACTTGATGATACGGCAGTGGTTTACCGATAGGCGGTGCCTGATGAAAATTACCGTGTTTGATGACTTCATAATAGGTTGTATAAACCGTATCTTCTGTCGGGCCGTACAAATTATAAAAACAAAACGGCAATGCACTGGAAGGAATATTCTTAAGACGATCACCCGCTGTACAAAGCAAGCGTAATTTTGTCGATTCCGGCCATGCTTGTTTTATCAATATTTCCGCAACAGCCGTGGATTGATAGGTAATGGTCACTTGATTGTTATCAAGCCATTTCATGAGAAGCAAAGGATCCTTGCGAACCGAGTCGGGAATAATGAACAATGTTGCTCCCCGGGAAAGACACGGCCATACTTCACTCGCGAATACGTCAAAAGCAGGGCTGACCACCTGTGTCATAATATCTGAAGAATGGATACGAAAGAATTCTGAATAAAAAAGGGTTAACTTAAAAAAACTTCCATGTTCAATCATCACACCTTTCGGTTCTCCTGTGGAACCGGATGTATAGATTACATACATCAGATGATCGGCCTGAACAACAGAAGGAGGATTTTCTTCAGAAAATGCGGATACTTTCTGCACCTGATCAATCGGCAGTATGGGGATCTCTGATAAAATTTTATCCGTATTCGAAGATTGTACCAACAAGCAATTCATACGACTTGACCGAATGATTTTTTGTATACGCGCAGCAGGTGTCTTAATATCCAAAGGCAGATAAGCGCCCCCTGCTTTCAAAACGGCCAAAAGTCCGACCAAGAGATCAATGGACCGCTTCATGAATACACCGACTATCACTTCAGGGCCAATGCCCTGCTCTTTTAAATACCAGGCCCATTGATTGGCCCTGGCGTTCAGTTCTCCATAGGTGATTTTACCGGATTCATCACAAACAGCGATTCGGTCACATGAACATTCCGCCTGTGTTTCAAACCAGGTATGAATACTGTTAAAAGGAGGCGTTCCTTCGTGCTTGGCCTGAAAATCATGTAAAAGCTGCTTTTTTTCAAAATCCGGAAGAATATCAAGATCACGAACAGCACAATGCGAATTTTTCAGCACGTGACAAACCGTATGCTGAAAATGTGCAAGAATGCGTTCAACAGTCTTTGAAGAATAAACATTTTCATTATAAATGATTCTGATTTGCAGGCATTCATCCGGAATCACCAGCAGATTGAAATCATAATTGGTCTGCTCAAATATGGATACATCACTGATTTGAAAAGAAAACGCCTGCTTGTTCCCGATAAATGCTTTAACCACATCTGTTTTTATGTAATTCTCAAAAACCAGAACATGGCTGATCAAATTACCTGAAAATCCTGCTTTTGACTGTATCTCAGAAAGACTGCAATAATCATATCTGCTGGATGCAGCATATTGTTTCTGCGTTGTTTGAAAAAGACTCGCGACCGTTGTATCCGATGATGATCCGATGCGAACCGGAATGGTATTAATCAGCAATCCTACCGTTTGATCGATATTGTCGATCTCTGCATGCCTCCCTGAAACGACAGTACCAAAAACAACATCATCTGTATTATTATAACGTTGTAACAGAATGCCCCAGAGTGTCTGTATGAATATATTCAGCGTCATTTGATTATCTTTTATAAAATCCTGAATGGATTGAAAAACAGCCGAATCAAATATAAATGCTTTTTCCTTCCGGTTATAAGAAGCCTCAGAAAATCTGTTTTTTATTTCCCCCGGCAACTTCGTTGGAATTTCAAAATCCTTTAAATAATCGGTCCAATATGCATAGGCCTGATCGAGATTCTGCTTCTGTAGCCATAGGACGTACTGCCTGAAAGAATGTTCTTTATCATAATTCACTTCCTGATTCTGTAACAATTTCTGATAAATCTCAAAGAATTCTCCGAGTAAAAGCCCGAAACTCCATCCGTCTAAAATAATATGATGAAAACTGAAAATAAACTGGTATATCTTCTTGTCAATTCTGAATACAGCAAGTCGAATCGGCATATCACGACTTAAATCGAATCCCCGTCTTCTGTCCTGTTCTTGATAAGCTTCAATAAGCGTGGCAATGTCTGCTTTATCTCCTGTCGAGAGATCATTAAAAAATACATTACATCTTCGCTGATGCAGTACAATCTGTTTAGGTTTCTCCACATTCTGATAAATAAACAGGGTTCTGAATACATCATGCCGGGCAATCCATATTTCAAAACTATGAAATACATACTCCATATCAATATCACCATGAATTTGAAAAGACGTCTGCTCAAAATACGCTTCCGAACCAGGTGAATTCAAATAGTTAAAGAGAAGACCCTCTTGCATAGGGGTTAGGGGAAGGATGTGCTGTATTTTTGGTAAACCGCTCATCTGATTCCTTATGTCAATGGCAGCCGATGACCGTAACAACGGTCAAGGCTATAATTTATAATGATTTTAAAAAATAGGTAAAATCGCTCATTCAAAGCCAATTGACCGATGATCGGATTACTTATATAAAATTCTCCTGCCTTCATGTCTCGGTCAATTTAATGTGCATGAAATATCTTCTTGAAACTTCACTTAATCGATGTAATCAATCAGTTGATTTATCTTTTCAAGATCATCGATAGATAATGTGGTATCACCAAAATCACTGGGCGTCCACTCCGTCTCCCGCTGCTCAAGGCAAAATCGGATCATTCGGATTAAATTGTTATAAAAAATTTCCGTCAAGCGGCACATATTCTTTTCCTGAAACTCCTGACTGTGGTATTCAAACCAGATTTCCAGATGACGGTTACGAACCAGACTGTTGATTTCTAAAACATACGGTTTTTCCGATTCGGGACTTGTGAACAGCTCAAATAATGCAAGAGACATATCAAGTGAATTGTCCTTCAGGGAGACATCCAGCTCACCCAGATAATTAAAACAAATTTCCGGTGTTTCATAATATTTCCAGTCTGGTTTCAAGTCGGCAGGTGTCAGGTAATTCAGGATTCCGTATCCGATGCCATAATTCGGAACCTGCCGAAGCGCCTCCTTAATGGATTTTATATGATAGGCGATGTCCTTCGGCTGTTGAACAGACAATAGAAACGGATACATAGAGGTAAACCATCCAATGGTTCTCGATACTGTAATTTTCGAAAATACGGGATGCCTGCCATGACTCTCTAACTGCAGTCTGATCTGTTGGATTCCCTGCCATTCATAGAACGATAAACCAAGGCAAGCCAGCAGTATATCCTGAACATTCGTATGAAAAGCGCGATGGATATCCTTTAAAAGTAAATCTGTATCCGATTCTGAGAGGATGATTTTCTTTGTATGCATATCCCTGACTTGCCGTGAATGTACAACAAGGTCTCTCTTTAAAGAATCCGAATGGGTATTCTCAATGGTCTGCCAATACTGCAGTTCCTGTAATAATAATGGATTGTTTGCATAATTATGTAAATATTGAGCCCAATCTGCATAAGGGAACGTCTGTAATCTGTACTGATGATGCCAGCCTCTTATTTCATGCTCATAACCTTCAATAAAATTCTCCAGCAGAATCCGCCAGGAAATGCCATCCACAACAAGATGATGAATAATAAAAACCAGCAAATCTCCATCCGGTGTACGGAAATGTCCCAATTTTACAAGCGGGCCTGTTTGAAGATTCATACTTCGCTGCATCTCATGCACATGAATCTGCATATGATCCACATAAACATCCGTATGACGAAGATCTTCAAAAAAGTAATCAAAAAGCCGATGGTCTTTTTTTAATCGTTCCTGAATCCACTTGTCATCAGACCGATAAAATATATATTGAAGTGTCTGGTGGTGACGAACCAGATCCATCATGACAATTTGCACCATTTCCGGTTGAAGACGCCGAATTGAACGAATGGTCAATGTATGGTTCCATTGATGCATGTTTTTAAAATTCTGCTGAAAGAACCATTGCTGAATCGGAGTCAGCGGGATTGTTTGATATTCACTATTTTGCTGTACCGGCTTTATCAAGGGCACAATCGACCGACTGACCGATTCGATGGTCGGATGCTCATATAAATCCGCCACATGCATCTCATATCCCAGTTTTTGCATTTCATATGAAATTTGTATGGCCTTGATGGAATCTCCGCCCAGTTCAAAATAATGATCCTGGATACTGATTTCAGAAATTCCCAGATACTTAATGAATGCAGTGACCAAATGCTTTTGAATGTCATTTTTGGGAGCAACGATCTGCCGTCCGATTTGTCTGTTATCCGATTTTGGAAGTGCATGCACATTCAATTTGCCATGCTCGTTTCTGGGAAGCCGATCCAATAATTGAATGGATGTCGGGATCATATAATCGGGCAGATGCTCCCGCAGATATTGCCGTATATTTTGTTCTGTTAAGGATTTATCTCCGGCACAATAGGCGGAAAGCCGGGATTGCTTTAATTCGTTTTTATCTGCGATCACAGCCGCTTCCCGAACACCGGCCATATTTTGTATATGATGTTCAATTTCTCCCAATTCCACTCTGTATCCGCGAATTTGCACTTGATTGTCCTGACGCCCGATATATTGAACCGAGCCGTCCCAGGCCCAATAGGCCAAATCACCGGTACGATACAATCTTGTTCCCGGTTCAAACGGATTGTCAATAAAGCGTTCCTCAGTTAATTCTGAACGGTTGATATATCCGCGAGCCAGCCCAGTTCCTGAAATACAGAGTTCTCCGGAAATGCCGATGGGTTGCAAATTAAATTCCTGATCAATGATATAAACCCGATGATTCGCGATTGGATTTCCAATAGACGGATATTTTTGAGGTGGCCCTTCCACAGATTTTATTTCGGCGATCGTAGTCCAAACCGTATCTTCCGTTGGTCCGTATAAATTGTAAAATTGAAACGGCAGTGTCGATTTGGGGTATTTTGTCAATCGTTCCCCGGCAGTCGTTAAGCATCTCAGGCTGATTGAATCCGGCCATGCTTCATGAATGAGAAATTCTGCGACAGCTGTGGGTTGATACGTAATTGTGATCTCATTTTTAATGATCCAGGACTTTAAATAATAGGGATCTGTTCGTATGTTATCAGGTACAATATGCAGCGTCGCTCCATGGGTAAGGCAAGGCCAGATTTCAAAAGCCATGGCATCGAATCCGGGGCTGGCGACTTGTGTCATCCGGTCATGGAAATTTGTATCAAATGTTTCATGATGTACCTTGAGAAGATTGAAAAAACCAAGATGTTCGACCATGACACCTTTGGGTTCTCCAGTCGATCCTGATGTAAATACAATATACAATAACTCGTGCGGATTCGGCTTATGGGCTTGAAAATCATCAACAGGCATGGAGAACAGATCTGATGAATATTCAACAATTTCAACGCCTGATGGAATGGCATTCCGATGCCTGGTGCCGGCAAACAGATATTTCATATCACTGCATCTGATAATATGCTGAATTCGTGAAGAAGGATAAGAAGGATCGATAGGTACATAAGCGGCACCTGATTTCATAATTCCCAATAAAATCACAATCAATTCAGTGGACCGGTCAAACAGACATCCAACACAATCTCCCGGATGGATTCCCTTTTGCTGTATCAGACGCGCAATACAATCCGACTTTCGATCCAACTCCCGATAAGAAACCTCCTGATCTTCGGTTGCAACTGCAATACGATCAGGATTCCTCTCTGCATGCTCATGAATGTGCTGATGGATGGATTTAAAATCATCTAAAGATTTTGGTTCATGGTTAAAATGAGACAACAGACAGGTTTTTTCTTCTCTGCTGATCATCTCAATATCACTTAATTGAATGTGAGGTGTCTCGATGACTTCATTGATAATATTTTTGATGAATTCGAAAATCCGTGAGACCTCTTTTTCTGTATAAATTGCCGTATGAAAATCAAATTCGAACTTGAACCGGGTTTTTGATTCCCGCTCTGTAACATGCAATACAAGGGGAACGATCTCTTTATCATTTGCATGCCATTGATTGGGCAGAGGATGCGTAAATGTATCATACGAAAAAACAGTCTGCATCCAGTTGGAGGGATAGCCATATGTATCCGTTAAATCCGTCAGCAGTAAATCATAGGGATATTTTTGATGCCGCATATGGCTCTTGATATTTTTTGCAACCGATTGAACAAGGTCGAAAAATAAATCCTTATCATTTAATGAAGCCCGGTATGACATGGTGTTCACAAACATCCCCATTGTCTTTTTTTCTGCGCGACCGGTCCGATTATGCACGACTGTGCCCAATACAAATTCATTCTGAAGAGACAATCGACTCAGGCAGTATATAAATACTGAAAACAGAAAATGAAACGGTTGTATCGACTGTCTCGTACAAAAATCCCGGACAGTTTCAGTCAGGCTTTCTGTTAAATAAAAATTCAATCGCTGGGAATCGATCCGTCCATTGTCTGTTGCTGAGCGGCTGAGTTTTAGAGTGGTGGGCATATCCTTTAACAAGTCCAGCCAGTACTGACGGTTTTTCTGCATTACGGGTGACTGTAAATATTGTGATTCCTTGGATAAATAATCGATATAAGAAGGATATGAATCGTGATGATATTCTCCTGTAACAAATTGCTGATAATTGCCCCAGATCTGTTCACAAATCAGGCGAACCGTCCAGGCATCACAGATAATGTGATGCAGTTTCATATAAAACCCAATATGCGACTTGACTTTATAAACACAAAAATAATACAGTTTCGAATCCAGTAAATGAAAAGGCTGGCTGGAAAGGCTGTTTAAAAAAAGATCCTTCTCCACCTCATTCTCAAATTCATACAATTCGATAACATCTGGTATTTGCTCACTGACATATTGCTGAACATTTCCATGCGCTTCGCTAAATTGCAGACGCAGACCATCATTCGACCGGATACAAGCCAGAATCGCCTTTCTGATCAAAGTCACGTCCACTTTGCCCAAAAAATCATGTGTAAATACAATATTCCATAAATTTGATTCCGCGTATTTCTTTTCAGCGTACCAGATGCGTTTCTGAGCATGCGTAAGTGGAACCATTTTTAACTGTAAATTCATTATCTGGACTTCCTCCAATACTATAATACCATTCAATACTCTGATTTTTGAATCATGATTGTATACACATGATCGTGACTGACACCAAACAAACCATTATGATGGCTGGAAGGCATGGGAGGGATCGCCTTATTGAGGATGGAAAAGGAAAATCGAGAGTGCTTTCGATTCCAAATAATCTCGATATCATGAAAGCGAAAGACGAATCGGTGAATCTGAAAGTGGCACTTGTAAATACTTTCCTTGGCACTGAAAATAAGAGCTGCCTGTTCTTGCTGTTTCAAAGCCGGAAGTTTGTGTAGCATGCGCTGTTCATTATGGGTGCAAAAGATCGGCCAGAGGGAGAAATTCATTGCTGCAATCTGTTCAATATCAAAACCGATGCTCCGATAGGATGAAGACGCTCCGACCACAGCACCACAATAATAATCGGAATGCGAAATGGAGCCGACAATGCCTTCCGGCCAGATTGGGCAACGCTGATCATCTGCAAGTAATACATGGTCGGGAAATCCCAGCCCTTTCCATGCCCTTCGAGCCAGAATTCTTCCAGCGATAAATTCCTGCTGTCTTTTTAAAACAGCATTCTGAATATAAATCCGTTCCTGAGGAAAAATATATCCTTTCACCGAATCGATGGATTGTTCGGCAAAAGCCAGTCCTGGTAACTGTGTTCCTATGTCTTGAAATGCATACATCATCATTCGGTTCTTCCATCCTTGATGCAGTAATCGACAACACTCCCCCCAAGGCTGGAGAACACGGAAAAAAGAATCGGACGTTATCCAGATTCAAATTACTGAAAATGTCTTAACAGCAGATAAAAAGGAAATCAGGTAAAAGGTGATGGCATTTTATTATAAATTCAACAACTGATTGACACACAAATGGTATCCCATTATTAGCCTCTGCTGTTCTCCCTGTTGTTCATTTGATACTGGGCTGTAGGGTACAGGTTAAAAATAGATACAAATATATATTGAATAATATAATAAAACAAATGAAGATTATGCAATAAAAATTAACAAAATGTGATATTTTGTTTGATTGAATATTAAATTCCACCGGTGAAATCTTTTAAGCGTTTTTACCGGTGGATAAATTTAATCGCATTTTATTACCTTTCCGAATCAATGCAGTCATTCTCATTGTATTACAAATTATTCAGGTTTCTGAACATTCAAATGAATCACGACCGCGATCCGGCGGTTTCTGGCCCGGCCGTCAAGTCATAAACGGATGGCATTTTTTTCTTTCTTGACTCACTATAAATTGAGTCAATGCACTCACAATATTCATGACCAGTATATCCGGCACTCCATCCCAGTGTTTTGACTGAATACGCATATCACAGGATTCATTGACATAATCAACCACGACCCACCGGCCGTCTGTACGGCAGGCCACCTCACTCGAAAAAAGAGTCAACATCGCCACATCGGCAATTTTACGCATAATTCGTGAGATTGCGCATAATCCGTAAGGTTCAATAAGCACATCATCAATCATCGTATACCGGTGTGTTTCATCGTGCCACCATGCCGAGAAAATCTGCCCTCCCGTATAAAAAGACCGGAACCAGAACCGATGTCCTTCTTTTTCCATCGGTATTATTTTTTCCTGTATCAGATATTTATCCGATTGAAATTCAGTTCTCGCATGTAAAATCTCCTGAAGGGATTCCGCACCATCCACTACACCAATCCCGCCTCCGGTTGTATTGGCCGGCTTGATCACAAATGGCCGCCCAAGAAGTGCCAGATCATCCACATGCAGTCCGGGTGTGTTCTTTTCCT